>PPYE01208328.1_pt1 | contig 12585 bp, 10 predicted proteins | sample 1559881 | NCBI WGS metagenome assembly PPYE01 (sample SAMN08240022, study PRJNA423297) | Human gut metagenome, whole genome shotgun sequencing project.
TGTAAAATTTTAATGCCGTTCTACGGGAATAATGGTATAATGAAAACTACTATTTACAGTAATAAGCATAATAAGTTCACCTTAGCAAATAAAAAAGGAGAAATCAGATGAGAGCAACTAATCTGACCCTGCTCACCGATTTATATGAATTAACCATGATGCAGGGCTATTTTAAGAACCCAACCAATCAGACTGTAATTTTTGATATGTTTTATCGTGTCAATCCATGCGGTGGCAGCTTTGCGATCACAGCAGGTCTGGAACAGATGATCGAATATATTGAAAATCTTCATTTTACAGACGATGATATCGAATATCTCAGAAGCCTTCATATCTTTGAAGACGATTTTCTGGAATATTTGAGATCTTTTAAATTTACCGGAGATATTTATGCAATTCCGGAAGGAACTGTCGTATTTCCTCGAGAACCACTCGTCAAAGTAATCGCTCCGATCATGGAGGCACAGCTTGTAGAAACCGCAATCCTGAATATCATCAATCATCAGAGTCTGATTGCTACCAAAGCAGCCAGAGTCTGCTATGCAGCCCGTGGGGACGGAATCATGGAATTCGGCCTGCGTCGTGCACAGGGTCCGGATGCCGGTATCTATGGTGCACGTGCAGCTGTCATCGGTGGATGCGCCGGAACTTCCAACGTACTGACCGGACAGATGTTTAACGTACCGGTTCTGGGAACACATGCCCACAGCTGGATCATGAGCTTCCCAGATGAATACACAGCTTTCAAAACATACGCCAAAATGTATCCAAATTCCTGCACACTGCTGGTAGATACTTATGATGTCCTGAAATCCGGTGTTCCAAACGCGATCCGTGTCTTCGAAGAAATGAGAGAAGAAGGTGTCAAACTTACACACTATGGTATCCGTATTGACAGCGGTGACCTTGCATATCTTTCCAAAGAAGCCTACAAGATGCTGGCTGCTGCCGGATTCGATGATGCTACCATTTCCGCATCCAGTGATCTGGACGAATATCTGATCGACAGTCTTAAGACGCAGGATGCCAAGATCAATTCCTGGGGGGTCGGAACCAACCTTATCACGAGTAAAGATAATCCGGCGTTCGGTGGTGTATACAAGCTTGCTGCAGTCAAAGATGCAGACAGTACAAACTTTACACCAAAGATCAAACTGTCCGAAAACACCGAAAAAGTCACAAATCCGGGCAATAAAACAGTTTACCGTATTTACAGCAAGTCTACCGGCAAGATTAAGGCTGACCTGATCTGCCTGGCTGATGAAGTCTTTGATCCGGAAGAAACCATGATTATTTTTGACCCTGCAGATACCTGGAAAAAGACCAAGGTTCTGGGCGGCACCTATGAACTCCGTGAACTTCTGGTTCCGGTCATCCGCGAAGGTAAACGTGTCTATACTTCTCCCGAAGTTATGGATCTGCGTGAATACTGCCAGAAAGAGCAGAATACCCTGTGGGATGAATCCCGCCGTCTTGTAAATCCGCAGAAAGTATACGTAGACCTTTCTCAGAAATTATATGATCTCAAGAAAAACCTGCTCGAAGAAATGAGTGAAAAGGCTCTCGACTGATCAAGTGTTGCACTATGGCAGTTTAACGCGTTAATTTCCTTTATTTTTTTCAGATAACGTGCTATACTGTTATTCAGTTGAAAAAAATGTTCCTGCACAAAGGAACCATGGAGGAAATATACAATGTCTATCAAGATTAATCATGAACTTCCAGTTCCGGAGGTTCTAAAAAATGAGTACCCGCTCAGCAACGAACAGAAATCAATCAAACAACAGCGTGATGAAGAAATCCGCCGTATTTTCACAGGTGAATCCGATAAATTCGTCGTTCTGGTCGGACCATGTTCTGCAGATAACGAAGATACCGTATGTGAATATGTAAATCGCCTGAAAAAAGTTTCTGACAAAGTTTCCGATAAATTAATGATCATCCCACGAGTATATACAAACAAGCCTCGAACTACCGGTGATGGCTACAAAGGAATGCTCCATCAGCCGGATCCGGATAAGGCACCGGATCTCCTTGCCGGAATCATTGCAATCCGCAAAATGCATATCCGCGTACTTCAGGAAACCGGTCTTTCTTCTGCAGATGAAATGCTCTATCCGGAAAATCGCAGCTACCTGGATGATGTTCTTTCTTATGAAGCAATCGGTGCACGTTCCGTAGAAAACCAGCAGCATCGTCTGACTGCCAGCGGTATGGATATCCCGGTTGGTATGAAGAATCCTACCAGCGGTGACCTGTCTGTTATGCTGAACTCCGTAATCGCTGCCCAGCATCCACATCATTTCATTTACCGTGGATGTGATGTGGAAACAAGTGGTAATCCTCTGGCACACACGATTCTCCGCGGCGGCGTTGATAAATATGGCCAGACAATCCCTAATTATCATTACGAAGATCTCATACGTCTTTATGACTTATACAGCAAAAAAGATCTGCAAAATCCGGCCGTTATCGTGGATGTCAACCATTCTAACTCCGGCAAACAATACAAAGAACAGATTCGTATTGTAAGTGAAGTGCTTCACAGCCGCAACTACAATCCTGATGTAAGAAAACTCGTCAAGGGTGTCATGATTGAAAGTTATCTGCTGGAAGGCCGTCAGGATATCAGCGACCATATGACTCCTGGCTGTTCTATCACCGATCCTTGTCTGGGATGGGAAGATACAGAACGTCTGCTCTATGATATTGCCGAAAAATGCTAAAGGGGGCTCAGCCCCCTTTTATTGTTCCATTTGACGTCCAAGAAATCCTGCTGCTGTTTTTACCAGCATTTGCTCCGAATTTCCAAATCTTTCTCCTGCACTTTTTCCAACCAGCGCCACAGAACCAATCGCATCACCGGAACAAATGATTGGCTGTACGATCAGCTCTGATGAGGATTCTTTCTGATTTTCCACAAGCGGCAGTATTTTTCTTTCTCCTGTATGATAACATTTCATTTCTCTCTCCGTGATCACTCGATCCAGTTCTTTACTGATTGCCTTTCCCATCAGTTCCCTGCTGCCCTGTCCGGATGCGGCAACCACCTGATCATGATCAGTAATACATGCAATCATACCTGTTGTCTGTGCCAGCGATTCTGCATATTCTTTTGCAAAAACACTCAGCTCTCCAATCGGGGAGTATTTCTTTAAGATCACTTCCCCCTCTTTATCTGTAAAAATTTCAAGCGGAGTTCCTTCTTTAATCCGTAGTGTACGCCGAATCTCCTTTGGAATAACAACTCTTCCAAGATCATCAATGCGCCGGACGATTCCTGTAGCTTTCATGTGCTTTATGTTCCTCCTGTTGTTTTTCCGTATTTTATATCTTCTCCTGAATCTGCCCCAGGTGATGTATGGATATTATATGGAAAAAAAGGAGAATTATGTACTTTACTTATAAAACGCCGCAATTATTTTCAGTGCATCTTCATTGATATTTCCAGGAACTGGTTCCGGACGTGCCAGATAAAATCCCTGCAGAAGATCAACTTCCAGTTCCAGTACTTTCTTGATCTCCTCCGGTGTTTCAAGTCCCTCTGCAACGATCTTCATATCACGTTTATGTGCATACGCGACAATGTTTTCCACAATCTGCTGTTTATCCGGATCCGTATCAATATCACGGATAATCGAAAGATCTACTTTGATATACTTCGGTGCCAGATCAAGAAGGCTCTTCTCGTTACTGTATCCACTTCCGTAGTCATCCAGTGCAAAAGCACCCTCAAATCCTGGTGCATTTTTCTTTGTTTCCAATGCATGATAATCAATAGATTCTTCTTCTGTGATCTCAATAACAATCTGTTTCTGCAGCTTTGCATAACGATTATTAAATTCTATCTCATCTTTTGCTGCCATATGCTGACTCGCAATAGAATTAATAAACAGAAGTGCATCGTCTTTGATCTGGTTCTTTTCCCTAAGATCATTAAAAGCTTCTACCGCCCGAAACATGGTCATTCGTTCAATTTCACGCAATGCGCCCTCTTCACGTGCAATCTTCATAACCACATCCGGTCGTTTTAATATTGGAAGATTGGCACGCATCAATGCCTCATATGCTTCAATCTTACCTGTTTTTGCCGATATGATAGGCTGGAAATAGTAAGTAACCAGCTCTTCTTTAACAAAACGATGAAATTCTTTACGAATCTGACTGTCACGGTATTTCTCTTCATATGCCTTCTGGTCAAATTCTGCAATTCTTCCCTTATCTGTCTGTTTTACCTGATACATGGCAAAATCTGCATGTTTTCTCATAACACCGAGGCTGTTACTGTCCTCCGGATACCATGCAATTCCTCCGGAGATACTTAAGCGGAATTCCTGTCCGTCCGGAAGACGGATGATCCTGGAAGAAATTTCTCTTTTCAGTTTACTTATTTCCTTACGAATCGCATTCTGACTCTCATAACCATAAAACAGAATATTAAATTCATCTCCTGAAATATGTGCACACAAGGTTCCTTTCGGAGTACCTTCTTCCAGACACATGCCAGCCTGGCGGATATACTCATCTCCCCAGTCATGTCCAAATGTGTCATTGGTGTATTTCAGGTTATCCAGATCCAACATAATAAATGCAGCATGTCTGATTTTCTTTCTTCTGCCAAAGATGGATTCGCTTTCACGTTTGAATGCACGTCTGTTATAGAGGCCTGTCAACGTATCATAATCTCGTTCATGTTCAATACGAAGGCGTTCTCTCATAGAAACAGTTACATCTTCCACGAGACCGATCTGTACCCAGTTCTCATTTTTGACTTCCATTCGCACATAACGAACACCTTTTTCCGGAATTCGGATACAGTACAGTTTTGTGCTGCCTGATTTTGTTTTATAAAGATTCTTTTCTGTATACTCTTTTAAAATCTCTCTGAATTTTTCTATATTCATGGGGAGCTCCGCGCTTAACGGAATTCCCAGTATAGAGAAAAAGTTCTCCGTATAAAAAACACTTCCTGTATCAAACCGGAGTTCATATCCTCCAATCTCTACACTTGCCATTTCCATGATCCGCAGAAATTTGGTAGATGTGTTCAGCACTTCTCTGCTCAGTCCAGTGATCGCAGTAGAAAACTTATCCAGTTCACGAATCCCTGTTTCTGACAGATTTGGAATGCTTCCCTGATTTTGTTGTGCCGCTTCTACTTCATCCGATAAGCTCGCTACCGGTTTTGCCAGGCGGCGACTTACTATAAAGCTGCTGAGCAGACCAAACAGTAATGTCGCAAAGATCGTCAGTTTCACAAGAAGCATAACATGATTTGTAAATGCATACAGATTTTTATCCTGTACAATTCCGACAAGAAGCCACTGCTCATCCGAAAACGGGGCATTCTTATTATAAAGAGTCAGTGGATAGACAGAAGCAATATAATTATCCTTCCATATCTCTGCCTCATAGGTATTTTTTTCCGTACGTGTCATTTTAATCTCTTCATCCGGAATACTTAACCATCTATTGCTTCTGGAAGAAGGATTTATTACATTTACAGAAATCTCAGAATCACTGAGTATGTCTGCGGTTTCAGCCAGCAGATAAGTTCCAGTCCCACTGTTTTGCAGTTCTTCATATGGAATCAGTTCCTGAATATAGCTTGTCATCATTTCTACACCGACAACACCATAAACCGTTCCATCAGACAGAATCAACGGTATCGAATATGCAATAACAGGACGATCATCTCCCTCAAGTGTATATGATACCGGTGTCCAGTGTCCATAATCAGATACATTCAGCTTTTCACTGTCTTTATATGCAGTCTGGAAAACAGGATAAACAATTCCATTTTTGCCATAACCCTTATATTTGATCGTCGGCATCCATCCTCTGTCCGTAGAAATCCCCAGCGATTTTACCAGCTTTACAGGAGAACGTTCCAGCAGTAGATCATGATTTCTTTCTGATGCAGCCGTTGTCGGATCCTGATCTCTGATGTAAACGCAGGGCATAAACGAATCAATCTCACGTTCGTCCAGATCATCCGTATTCAGAATCACAAAAATTCCATTTACAGCTCTGTGCCTCATCGTATTGATCAGGCTGTCACTGACTGTTTCCAGAAGTTCTGTACTTCGATCTTCATTATTTACCAATTCCTCTACACTGATATTCTCTACTGCGGTCTGATTCTCGACAGCAGTATTGATCGTTCCTGCCAGGGATGAAAGATTCTGGCTCTCTTCCAGCGTACTCTGCAGATAATTCTGACGGTTTTCCACCTGTTTCTTCAAAATATCTATGGCATTACGGTTCATCTGCGTTCCTACATTTCCAAAATACAGTGTCCCGATCAAAAGTGCCACTTCTATCCCGAGAACGCTCAGCATTGCCCCAAATATAAATTGAAAAATTGATTTTCCCTGTTTCCTGTGCTGCCTCATTCAGAGAAATCCTCCCTTTCTGTAGTCAGAAACCGTATTGTCTCAAACAGATTACTGTCCATCTTCATAAGCCTGCAGTTTTATTAACGTCTCTTCATACCAGTTATCAAAATATTCATCTGAAATAAAATCTGCAACAGCTTCTTTTTATTCATGTTTATCTCCTTCCGATAACCGCTTGTGCATAATTATTTTTATGCCATTGCATGCAATTATACCATTAAAAAAACAGTACTTCAATAAACAGTACTGTTTTACTCATCTGGTGTCTAAAATATTATATTTTTATAAACTTTACTGATACCCCTTTACTTTTATGTACAAGTGCGTTATAGTTTCAATATATTCGATACGTAGTATTGATTACTACATGATATGTTTTTAAATATTTTTCGGTATTTCTATCATCAGGAGGCGTTATTATGAAACTTAAATTAAAAGATCCCTGGAGTGCTATCACACACGGCATTGCATTACTTCTTGCAGCAGCCGGTGCAGCACCTTTACTCTTAAAAGCTGCTCATGGTGAAAATGCACCTCTGCATATTACAGCACTTGCTATTTTTATTCTCACTATGATCCTTCTCTATACAGCAAGTACGGTTTACCATTCTGTAGATTCTACAGAGAAAGTAAACCGTCGGCTCAGAAAAATGGATCACATGATGATCTTTGTTATGATTGCAGGAAGCTATACTCCAATCTGTCTCATCGCACTTCATAACAGAACCGGCTATATCCTCTGTGCACTTGTATGGAGTATCGCAATCCTCGGTATTCTTCTCAAAGGATTATGGATCACATGTCCCAAATGGCTTTCTTCCGTACTCTATATTGGAATGGGATGGCTTTGTGTACTTGCTTTCGTTCCTATCTTTCATTCCCTTCCGCGAGCCGGATTTGGATGGCTTCTTGCCGGTGGTATCATCTATACGATCGGTGGCGTGATCTATAGTTTGAAACTTCCTTTATTTAATGCACGTCACAAAAATTTCGGCTCTCATGAAATCTTTCATGTATTTATTATGCTTGGAAGTGCCTGCCACTTTATTGTAATGTATTGCTTTATATCTACCCTGCCAGTCTGAGGCAGGGTATTTTTTATTAGTCCGCAGAAGTCTCTGTCCAGAACTCCATCAGTTTCAGTTTTTCTTTTCTTGTCAGCTGCTTGATTGCATATTCCCGTCTCATTGCTTCTTCTTTTGTCGCATATCCCTCATAATATACAAGTTCCACCGGGCGTTTCGCCCTTGTATATTTCGCTCCGGCTTTTCCTTCATTATGCGCTTTCAGCCTTTTCTCCACACAGTTTGTCCAGCCTGTATAAAGTGTTCCGTCAGCACACTTCACCATATACGTATAGTTCATAACATACCTCATTCTATGTAAAGAACAGCTTCCGGAATTTTGAAATTCCATCCACCGTTCTCGTTTCTATAAAAAGCAGCCGGTCAAAGATTTGTATTTTCTCTAAGAAACAACAGGCAGGCAAATACCGGCTGCGAATTTTTACTATTCCTACCTGCTTTATTATACGTTCCAATTCTGTTTTTGTGAATAGCTTACGGAAGATAGGCAATCGGATCTACCGGCTCCCCGTCTTTCTTCATCGCAAAATAAAGATTACTGCCTTCCTTGCTGTAATACTTTGTCGGCTGTCCTATATATCCGATCACTTCCCCTTCTTTAACTGTATCACCTTCCTGTACCGTCAGATCTGTCAGCTGTCCATAAATCGCCTGATACCCGCTTCCAATCTCCATCTTCACCGTTGTACCGGTCTGGGCATTTTCTTCAATAGAATACACGGTTCCCGGAACAGATGCCAGAACAGGAGCTCCTTCCACCGCCTGAACAGCAATTGCCGGACTCAGTTTATACTGATCCAAAGTTGGAAAATACACAGTCTGGTCCATGTTATAATCCATAAGAATATTACCGTCTACCGGCCATTCCATCAATGTATCTTCTGAAAAACTTAATTTTGGCGCTTCCTGTACACTTGCAGATGTATTCACTGTCCCATTCTCATTTGTACTCTGTTCTGCCGAAAGTATACTTTCTGACGTAAATGTACTTTCGGTTGATGAAGATCCTGCTTCCGTGGTTTCACTTCCTGCATCTTCACCTTCTGTCTGACTCATTCCTTTCTCTGACGTATGATCTGTCGAAATATTACTGTCCAGTTCAGCCTCTACAAGACTTGTTCCTGCATCTACAGCATTATCCGTCGTGTTTTCTGTACTCAAACTTTCATCATAATATGAAGGAACTTTTTCCGGAACTGACTCATCCTTCCCGGAAGTTCCCAATTGATAAACTCCTATGCCGGCCGCTGCCAGAACTGCCAGAAGGGCCGTATTTGCTACATATTTTGCGATTCTGCCTTTTGTCATATTCTTTTCACCTCTGCTCATAATCGTTTCGTGACCACACCTTTTGTCTGCTGTCACATTTTTACTATATTTACAGGGTGTCCAGAATGCTGCAAAATATACCGTTCTATTTAATTTTTTGTAATATCCATCAAAGGAAAATATGTATTCAGGATTTCTTTCCAGTTTTTTCCCTCTTTTGCCAGTTTATTACCTCCATACTGAGAAAAACCAAGCCCATGTCCTTTTCCTTTACTCAAAAAACGTACCTGTTCTCCCATTTTCTGCATGGAAAAATCAGACGAAGCAATTCCCATCCCCGTAACAAAAGACTCTGCTTCCAGAATATTTTCATCTGCCATAAGACTGACCACATACCCGCTGTCTTCCCTCTCCACAATTCTTAATTCCACCGGAAGCTGCTGCTTCGCTATGTAAGTACTATTCAGATACCCTGGTGCTGTTTTGTCTGAATTACTGTCCACTGCTTTAAGATAGGCATATTCTTCATTATGAAATGCGGTTTCTCCATCTCTCGTCTGCCCGGCACTGATCTGGTGATATGGAACCAGCTTCAATTCCCCATTATATGTCAGCACCTGACCGGAAGTATCTTCTACTGCCTCTTCATAAACTTTGTCTGCTTTTTCCCACACACTCCAGCAGGACGGAAGTTCATCTCTGAGTTCCCGGCAAGTCTCAAAAAATTTCTCACTTCTGGCATCTCTTTCTTTTTTATTTTGATCTCCATTTCTATTTATACTCTCTTTTTCTCCAATTTTCCTGTACAGATTGCTTCTTGCAATAACAGCCTGTGCTTTTATAGTTTCCGGCTCATAATCTGAAGAAATCTGAAGTGCCAGAATAACCGGTAAGACTGTCTCAGAATCCGCTTTTTGATTCAGAACCGCCATATCGTATCCATTTATCAGAATCGTTATCAAATACGGAAGCAACAGCAATACAACAATATTTGAAAAATACATACGACTGTTTTTTTTCATACAGATAACCTTTATGTAGTTTGTATACTATATGTATTCTATGTTTCTTTTAACCATCATTTCACAATTTTTATCTGTTTAAATGATATGTTCATGCTATAATAGGAATACTAAATTATTGGAGTGACCTGTATGATTGCAATTTATCTTTCCCCCATTTACCTGCTGTTGAATCTGTATATCCTGCGATGGGCATATCTATGGATGGGCACATGCCACAGTATTCTCCGTACTTTGGGATTTCGACTTATATTCGCAGTAATCTATGTATTGCTCTCCACAAGTCTACTTACAGGATTTCTTATTAAAAATCCAAAATCTCTTCATCGAATACTGAAAATAACCGGAAACTATTTCCTGGGAATCTTTCTCTATACACTTATAATCATTCTGCTTGCCGATTTTGGACGAATCCTTCTGAAATATGTATTTCATGCATCATGGATTCATACCAGAACAGCTTTTACAGTTGCCGGTGCAATCTGTGCACTGTTGATTCTTCTCTTAAGTGCATGTGGAATTTTTCATGCCAAATATATAAAAACAACTTCTTATGACGTAATAATAAATAAAACAATTCCTGAGCGCACCTCTATGAAAGTTGTTCTTCTGGCCGATACACATTTTGGCTACAATGCTGGCGTTCTCCATGCCAGAGAACTGGTACGTAAGATCAATAAACAGAAACCTGATCTGGTATGTATTGCAGGGGATATTTTTGATAATGAATACGATGCGATTCGAAACCCGAAAAAACTTGAAAAAACTCTTCGTGGCATAAAGTCCACTTATGGTGTATATGCCTGCTGGGGAAATCATGATCTGAATGAAGAAATTCTTGCAGGTTTTACCTTTAAACATAAAGATGGAGATCTTTCCGACATAAAAGATCCCCGCATGAAAAAATTTCTTGAAGATTCCAATATTCATATACTGGAAGATGAATCTGTTCTGATCAATGATCAGTTCTACGTAATCGGACGCAAAGATGCCTCCCTCACAGAAAAGATTCATGAAACTAGAAAAGCCCCCGCCCAGCTTACCGAAAAACTGGACAGGGACAAACCCATTATTATGATCGATCATCAGCCAAAAGAATTACAGGAACTTGCTGATGCAGGCGTAGATCTCGATCTGTGTGGACATACACATGACGGTCAGACATTCCCCGGAAACTTTACCATCAAACTGATGTGGGAGAATCCATGTGGTCTTTTAATTAAAGACAACATGACTAATATTACGACTTCCGGAGCCGGTGTCTGGGGGCCGGCAATGCGTATCGGCACTGACAGTGAAATCTGTTCTATTAATATTCAACTGAAAAAAGCTTAAGCACTTCCAAAAACTGTTTTCTTATTCCTATATAATAAGGAAACAGTTTTTGTTTTTCTATCACCCGGACCCTGAAGCCAGAAAAAGAGTTTTTTCCACATCCGATTACGTTTCAGATAACTGCTTATCCACAAACTACGCATTTTATCCATAACGCTCTGTGTAAATCTATCTGCCATATGTCTCTCTCTGGTGGATAAGATTTCTGAAGCAGCATTATTTTCAACTATTGCAGCGGTTACATTCTTTCCAGGAACCATACTTACCATAAGACAAATGACCGCGGTTATCAGCATATGAAAACACTCTCGCACTTTCTTCATAATGATCCTCCTTCTATTTCCAGTCATTTAAGTTCCAGTCAGCATGTCCAGCATCAGGACTGCGCACTTCCCACTACTACACATGTAATATAATATATGCCAAACACGTAATTTATAGAACCCATATGTCCAAAACTATTTTACACTGTAACCAAATATGTAACAGTGAAATAGTATTTTATTCTCTCGAAATTCTTTAAACACCAACAAAAAAGGTACTATCATAACGATAGTACCTTAAATTCATGAGACATCGGGGATTCGAACCCCGGACAACTTGATTAAAAGTCAAGTGCTCTACCAACTGAGCTAATATCCCATATGCAGTTTTGCATCACCTTACAAGTTAAATATCTTGCAAAGTAAATGCCCAGGCTTTTTCTAACAGCCGTTCATTACCTCCTACAAGGTAAATGCCCAGGCTTTTTCTAACAGCCGTTCGCTACCTCTACAAGGTAAATGCCCAGAGCCGGAATCGAACCAGCGACACGAGGATTTTCAGTCCTCTGCTCTACCAACTGAGCTATCTGGGCAAAATAGCGGGAACAGGATTTGAACCTGTGACCTTCGGGTTATGAGCCCGACGAGCTTCCAGACTGCTCCACCCCGCGATAATTATGAAATTAAAAGCCGATGATCGGACTCGAACCGATAACCTGCTGATTACAAATCAGCTGCTCTGCCAATTGAGCCACATCGGCTTAGCCAATGATAAGGCTTAGTGGGTGGAGAAGGATTCGAACCTTCGAAGGCGGTGCCAACAGATTTACAGTCTGCCCCCTTTGGCCACTCGGGAATCCACCCATGATTTATATGGGACCTATAGGGCTCGAACCTATGACCCTCTGCTTGTAAGGCAGATGCTCTCCCAGCTGAGCTAAGATCCCACATATTTAATTAGCGTACATACCCTTCGGTATGAACGACCCAGATGAGACTCGAACTCACGACCTCCGCCGTGACAGGGCGGCGCTCTAACCAACTGAGCCACTGGGCCTTGCAAATTTCTTTGCTATAGAAGATGTATCACACCTTCAAAACTACATACATGTTGACAACCAACCGAATCAATTATGACCATGCTTTCTTGGTCAAGCCCTCACCCTATTAGTAGCAGTCAGCTCCATGTGTTACCACACTTCCACCTCTGCCC
>PPYE01072690.1_pt1 | contig 12584 bp, 12 predicted proteins | sample 1559881 | NCBI WGS metagenome assembly PPYE01 (sample SAMN08240022, study PRJNA423297) | Human gut metagenome, whole genome shotgun sequencing project.
ATCCTGAAATGGAACCAGGACAACAGCCGCTTTGAAAAGCAGTATTGCCTCAACTTCAGCTACACCGACAACGAAGTAAACGTGGAATATGTAGCATGGAACAGCAAAGCCGGTGATTACACAAATGTGAAAGCCAAAGCCGTTTATCAGATGAACGAGAATGGCATGAACTACATGGCTTACAACTGGAATGAGAAAAACAACTCCTGGAATCTGGTAACAGAACACAATGCAACAAATTGGAACAACGCTTTGCTGGCAAACAGATAATTACTCTAACAAGAATTCTCTCTTACAGTTTCCAATGAAAAAAACGCGGCTGCCAAAAGATAATCGATAATCTTTATAGGCAGCCGCGTTTGCAATTATTACTTAAAGTCAGTCTTCGTGTTTAGAATATTCAGAGAATTCGCAACCAAACTCTTCTACCATCATATTATCCATCTCATCGGCTTTCAATGCCAGATTCACCAGATTAGTCAGGATTTCATCTTCCGATGCATCCGTAATGTCAGACAGATGTACACGATATGCTATGTAGATCTGGCGTCCTTCAATACCGAGTTTGTAAGGACTGAAATCTTCACCCAGGATATAATCGAGCACCCTTTCCACCTCTTTCTTTGGCAACAGATTGATAGGAGAAACAGCAAACAGATAAGTATTTTCATAAACAAAGATACGCACTTCGGAACTGCCTTTATGGAATGTCCAGGAGTCATAACCGTCACGCGCAAGAACCGGATTAACTCCCATCTCACGGATGGCACGTTCGCAGAAGGTACTCAATGAAGACGGTTCGCGCTCTTCAAAGATACCCTCGGGCAGCTTTTCACCGCATGAAGGGCAGAATTCTTCCTCTTCCGATATCAGTTCGTCACAACTGTCGCACTGCACCTGAAAAGCTGTACGGTCCACAGCCTCCACAAATTCAAGCAGCTTCCGTAATGCTTCCACACGGATGCCGAAACCCATATTGTCGGCATTACTCAGCTTACTCACCGTTACACCTACCACTTCGTTCTTTTCATTGAAGATAGGACCGCCGGAGTTACCGGGATTCACTGCCGCATCAGTCTGTATATAGTACTTTCCATCCACCAGCTGTTTGGGCGAAGACACAGAGCCTTCGGTCACCGTAAAAGGCATGCCATAAGGATAACCGGCCACACAAACCTTTCCACCGATGGACAAGGAATTATCTCCTGCCAGATTCAGGGAAGGCAGAGCTGAGAAATCACCGTCTACGGACAGCAGGGCTATGTCCAATGAAGGGTTCACCAGTACCACCTTAGCCAGATAAGGATTCCGGTCATTATCATGTACCGCCACTGCATGAAAGCCTTTCACCACATGGTAGTTCGTCACAAAAAGATCATAGTCTTTCAGATAGAAACAGCTGCCTGATCCACCTGCATGGGTTACTTTGAAAACCAACTGATATATATTGTTCTGTTCCATTGATTCATTATTTTTAATCTGTTATTGTTGTCCGCCAAGTGCCTGTTGCATCATCTTCTGTTGAAGTTCCTGAGCCAGACGCATATACTCGGCCATATCTCCCCTCATCATGGCAGCCTGCATATCGGCCTGCGCCTTCATGATTTCCTCTTGCAGAGATGCTGCCATACCCTGTATTTGCTCGATGGCTTCTGCCGATATATCTTCCAGGTCATCTTCATCCGGTTCCAGGTCACCTTCCATTATTTTATCCATCGCATTGTAAAGGATTTCAGATGCATCCTCCATCGGCTTGCCGCTTGCTTTTTCAAGCGCATGCGAAAGAATTACGTTAATATCATCCTGCACATCATTATAGAAGTAAGCCTCATAGAAAATATAGAGCAGACGTACCGTACTCCGCTCATAATTTTCCGTCTGAATGGCTTCAGTAGCTTCTTTATAGACACTCATAAAGTTCTCCTGCATATTCTTCAGAGACGAACGGCGCTTGGTAGACACCAATGTATCTACGAAATAAAGGTCAGCCGCCAGTTCCTCCTTAGGCATGGCGAGCAATTTCTCAAGGAAAGCCTTTCCTTTCGCTACCACCTCGGCAGTAGGCAGTTCGGCATCCATATCGTCCACCGCTTTATCAAGATCATTCAATAACTGGCCTTGCGGACGGGCAAAGTAGGAAATCTGATAGAAAGTTGTATCGAGCACATTCCAGGAGTAGCCATATTTCCGGTCGGCATCATACTCTTTCACGGCTTCCAGTGTTTCGCGGCCCAAGATTTGCAAACCTTCATAAATGCGGTCTATCTCTTCCTGCGGATAAGGGGTGACCTGCGGCTCATAGCACCGCGTAGCACCGAACTTCGTACAGAACTCGTCATCATATTTATCGCCGATGTGGCAGATATTCTGTAACACGAAGTACATCTTATGGGGATGGCTCTGCGAGAGAGAACACGTGTACTCCATTCTCAACTTGTCATTGTCCTTCACAAAGCGAGGCAACAGCAGCTTGTTCAGATTCAGGTCTGCAATCTGTCGAAGCATGGCTACACGCCCTTTCTCGGGCAAGTTCAGGAAGTCGGCACTGATACGGTAAAATCCGTCTTTTACAGAAATATGCACCAGTATAGAACCGTGGGGAATATGAAATTCAGTACCATCCGCATTGCCATACTTCGTCCGGAAGTCCGCATTCAGGTAATCCAGCAAACTGTGGAAAGCTTGCAGGTACTCGCCTTGGTTATACAAGTCCACGCTCTTTTCGTAAGCCTCCGTATGAATGGAACTTTGCGTGGAGTCCACTACGGGAGGAATAAATGTAAGTGTTTGTTTCATGTTATAATATGGTTTTAAAGGATATCTGTCACCTGACAGGCAAGGTTTATATCATTGTATATCTCTTCAAGCAGATGTTCATTGTCCAGTGCCCGCTTGCGAAGGCAGAGGAAACCGTCGGGCATCACTCCCGCATAATAAAAAGTACCTTTGTTGAAAGAGAGCATCATATCGTGCCCGAATGTTTCGCGCAAACGGGTAATCCGGCGCATGACCGCCGGTGTCAGTATCATACGGGCGGTTACTTCGTCATCGGCATAAACCACAAAATACTTCTCGAAATCCGGGTCTTCCAGATGAACGAAGCGGGCATTATAGCGTTTCTTCAAGCCCTGGATATTCTTTGCCAGATAGCCGGCCTTCTGTTCCAGATGGTCGGGCAGGATAATCGTACTGCCCTTAAAACTACGCTCCAGACGGCACCAGCCAAACATCCCGCGGAAGTTATGCGCACTACTTTCGTACCTGGAGGCGAACAGCGGACGGAGCACATAACGGTAAAGCATCACCAAATAGCCTGTTACAGAGTTCAGTTCCAACTTATTCATCAGCCCATAGGAAACACCTATATCGGCTATATAAAGGGTACGATCTCCCCGCGGCACTTCCAGATAAGCATAGGTGGTAGCCGCCAGTGCCGGATCGGAGAAAGAAGAATTAAAGAGTCGGCTACCGGATAATATACGCTGGTCCAGTTGCGAAGAGAAGGAGAAAAGAACGGATGGAAACATAGCAGACATAATGCTGCGCATGATATCATTTTCCTGCCCTTGGAATTTCATGAGAGAGCGGCTGAATGCGAAGTTCAGCACAATAAATCCCATAAAGACCGGGAAAATGTATTGCGTAACCACACTGTAGTTCTCTAAGCCGATATATCCAACAAGATAGCCCCCAAACAGGACGAACATCATCCAGCAAAACACAAAGAGATAGACTATGATGCTCAGAATACGAACAATCTTCTGCCAGAAATATACACGGGACAGTTCGGTACGAAGCCTTTCGGAAAGGTTTCTGAAGTCAATTGATTCCATATTACATCTACTTTAAAAGTGCACTGACATCCACATTCCGCTGTTCCTGCTCGGGAATATCAATCAGTTCTTCCTGATGATGATTCTGCCGGCCGGCTACGATGGAAGAGGGAAACATCTCAATGGAGTTATTATAGTCGGTGACCGCAGCATTATAGGTGCGGCGTATGGCTTGCAGTTGCAATTCCATATCTTCAATGCTCCTTTGTAGTCGGGTGAACTGCTCGCTTGCCTTCAGTTCCGGGTAATCTTCTACGGATAATTGAAGTTTGGAGATTAAAGAAGAAAGCTCATTACCGGTTTTTATCTGTTCACTCTCCTGTGAAGGCTGAAAAGTTCGTGAACGAAGTTCCGCGATACGGGTTAGCGTCTCATTCTCATGCCCCATATAGGACTTTACGGCAGCTACCAAATTCGGTATCATATCGTTCCGCTGCTTCAATGCCACGCAAATGCCGCTACGGCATTGCTTTACCCGATTCCGTTTTGCAATCAGATTATTGGCAGTCCAGATATACCAAAGTGCCAATAAGATGATAAGGGCTATTCCGATATAAAGAAGTATTCCCTGATTTTCCATAATTTTACTTTCTGATATAGATTAATAATAGTTGTATCGTATCTACTTACGAGAACGGAACAAAAATAAGAAGATAGACATAAAACAGGAAAGAAACAGGGGGGACAAATAAAGAGTCTCATTTTTATTATAAATCTTTGTTTTTCAACTAATTATTATTATCAATCCGAGAAGAAGCAAGGGGATATTTTCAATTATAAGGGGAATAGTCCAATAGAATAACAGACAAAACTAAGGATAATGATCTAATTCATGCTGGAAAAAGAAAGGAATGAAGTTACGAGCTACCGGCTACAAGCTACAAGTAGCTGCGCTATATTCCGAAAGGTACTTGTAGCTTGTAGCTCGTAGCCTGTAGCTGATTCATAACCATACAGAAAGGATTTGCCAGCAAGTTTTATTAGCTCTTTATACCTTACTAAACTTGCATACCGACTTATAATCGTTAACCTAAAGATAACATTGCGATAACATTCCTTCTCTCCCTGCCGCCTTACCTTTGCAACATCGAAATAACGCCAATGTATCACTTAAATAATAAACAAGTCATGAAGAAATTTCAGAAAACAGGAATCGAATTTGCAAAAGGTATTGCAATCGTTTTGGCAGCTTACGTATTAATGGCCACAGTCAATCCTGCATACACAGGACTCAAACACGCTATTGCAAATATATTCTTCAATTAATAAAAAGAACAGATGATGAAAGCGGATATCTCAATTGTACAAAGCAAGAAAGGAACTGAAATCATGGTTTCGGGAAATAAGATCAACAAGTATGGAATACTGGCTGCAATCCTCTTTACAGTACCTATATTGCTCCTGTTCCGATGGATACACGGAGAAAATATGGCTCATGTATCATTGCTGATATTCTGGTCGTGCGCTCTGGCAGGCTTTGGAGTAAATCTATTGCTTCATGCACTATTCTTCGGAATCTTTTCGCCCAAAGGTTTCCGGTCCATCTCTTTCGTAAAGCATAAGGGAGGCATACGCTTCTGCCACTGCAACGAACCCATCAGAATGTGGCAATATCGCACAACCTGCTTCTTACCTATTCTGTTGTTAGGCATCCTTCCGCTTTTGTACGGCATGGCAACAGGGAATTATTATTTCACATTATTCGGAACATTCTTACTTATCGGTAGCATGGACGACATCTGCATCCTCTGGAAACTGCGTTCATTCGGCAAAGATGCATTTATCAACGACTGTTCACAGGAGTTGCGATTCCATATATGGTAATGTCAGGATCGTGCCGGAAAATAAAGAGTAAACTCACTGAAACGGCCTTCTTCACTCTCCACTTCTACCCTGCCCTCATGTGCCAGCATCACTTGCTGCACATAGTTCAAACCTAAGCCAAAACCTGTGGCTCCCCCTTTACTACTGCGTGCTGCCGCCGCAGAGCGTTCAAAACGATTGAAGATACGCGACTGGTCTTTCAAGGAGATACCCAACCCGTTATCGCATACTTTAATTTTGCAGACTCCCCTCTCCGACTCACAGATTATATCTATTTTCACCTCTTCACAAGAATACTTGATCGCATTGTCCAATAAGTTTCCCAGCACTTCACGCAGGCAGAAAGCATCCGCATAGACCGTCTCACAGCGATGATAAACCGTATTGAATTCCACCCTCTTACCGGCTTTCAGAGAAATCTTCGCAACCAGATCATCAATCAACGGACGCAGGGAAACATCTTCCTTATGCAGCTCCAAATGCCCTTCGTCCAATTGTGTCAGCATCAATACCCTGTTCGATAAAGCCAGCAGATGCTCGCTTTCTTCCGTCATCACCCGTCGGTATTTCTCTTCTTTTTCAGGCTTATCCGCCAGTTTCCCCCCTGCCAGCACATGTGCCGCCATCAGTATGGAGTTCAACGGAGACTTCATATCATGAATCATAGCGTAAGTAAAGTCTTTCTGAAACTGCTCCAGGCGATGTTGCATCCGAAGCACTTTCACCTGACCGAAGATACAATCGAGCATTACCAGGAATGTAATCCATAAGGGCAGCAAAAGATACCAGATAGAAGTCGCCACATAACGATAAGGGTTCTTCACAACTCCCTGCACGCAAAGCGTACTATCTTCTTTCAAAGGAATAAACTGAGAAGTATAATCACCATACTTCCTGGAAGCGTATCCAACCTCTGTAACCGTACTGTCCGAAGAACGGAGAAACTGGCGAATACCACTACGCGACTTCATGCCCAACCGGCTCAAATGCCCGGCAAATACCGAATCCAGGAAGAAAGAAGACATAGGTATCTCTACACTGTCCTGATTGATTCTCTGCTGCACGATCAAGGCTGACCGAAGGCGATAGTTTTGGTCAATCGTGTTATAGGTATGTACCACAAACAAACGGTTTATCACATACTCCGATTCCTTTCCCCGCAGAAACTTCTGTTGCTCTTTAGCGAAAGGAGTCTCTTCTAAAATGCTCACATCTTTGTACGCCCCTACTTTTGTGACATGTGAAAGGAAATGTCGATAACGATTATACATCACCTCATCATAGAAAGCTGCTTCAAAACAATCGTTCACCTGATAAGCAGTCTCACGGGCAGCTGTACGGTACAAATAGGCAAACCAAGCTACCATCAACAAACAACTTGCCAACAGACTGACTATAAAGAATACCTTAAATGAATGTTGTTTACGGGCCTGACGTTTCCGTTCCTCTTCTTTAGCCATGGAAAGTGTTTGCTCCGTCATATCCAGAATCTGCCTGCTCGATGTTTCTATGGCCTCCCACTGTTGTTCGGGAATCTGCCGGCGCACCTTACCTATCGGCAATCTCATTTTCTCCGCCAGAGCATAGAAGGCAGAGCGCTGTTCTTCAATCCCCCGGCGCTGGCTGATGATATACTTCATCTGCTGTGCCCAGCTGTAAATGAGGAAAGCAGTCAACAACAAAGTAGGAAGGAACAGGAAAAACACATCCTTTACAAGTGGAAGGAAAGGAGAAATGATGGCAGCTTCTATCGCTTTCCCCTTACCTTCATTCAGCCATGCTTGCTCCGAAATAACCGTTTTGAAACGTCTGTAAGCGGAATATTTACTGTGATCTTCTACCGAATCAATCCATACGGTCCTATCGATATTCTTCCATTTCAGCTTCTTTTCCAACACCTTCTCCATCTCATCCAAAGGTATCTCCACATGATAAGCATCTTTCAGGAAAGAAGCCACTTGCTGATATCCAAGAAATACCAGTTCATCATAAGACATCTTTTCATCTCTGCGGATGTACGAATAACAAGGTATGGTATTGTCAGGAAAAGGCAGGTTATTCACCTGGTTATCCACCGTTTCTATAAAAGCCTGCCGGAAACATTCGTTCAGTGTACGCTTCGCCTCATTTTTATAGCTGTCATAAGCATATATCATGCCTCCCAATTGTATCACCACAACGAGAAACAATCCTATGATAGAGAGGATATAGAGTGAACGAAGCTTCATCTTGCTATTGTTTGGGGGACAAAGATAGCGTTTTCAACATCCACTTCCATACAGGAAGAACATGAATCGTATATTCACCGGCATTTTTACCCTTAATAGTAATGCAAACCTCCCTGTACCGGCAAATTCCGGCGTAAATGAAGATAAACGACATTCTCAAGCAACTTACCATTATCTTCACTTTGAGGATTAAGCAACACAGAGCGTAAACCATAATCAATGCAATAATATTTCTTATCTCCACTACTCTCTTTCACGAGTGAGGGTTCATATTTCTTTAACGGGAAAAACAGATATATACTTCCACAGGTAATCCTGCCTGGAAACCTGCAATCAACTGTTTTAGTAATTCCTTCTTCTTCATAAAGACATTCTATTTGATTTCTTTCCTTCTGAAAAAGATAAAAATACAAAAAACTTTCTTTTTGAAAAAGAAACATCTGCTAAATTCTAAAAAACATCAGATTTACCAAGATACAAAGTGACTTTGCAGTTGATAAAATCAACGGGATTTCTGCGTTAACCTAACGATAACGTTACGATAACATTCATCCTCATCTCCCTGCCCTATCTTTGCAACATCGAAAGAAACAAGAATGTATAACTTAAAAAATAAAACGATTATGAAAACTTTAGTAGTATCAGTAGTATTCGCATTGACATCCGTAGTAAACGCAGTAAGCAACAACAACCTGGAAGGTTTCGCTTATAACACGGAAATGAACGAAGGTCGCGTAAAGACGGAAACTGTATTCAAAGTAGAGAACCGGAAGTATCTGCACAATCATTTGCAGTATAACTTGCCGAAGGACGCATATCAGCCAAAGAAGTATTGAAATGGAGCAAGGAGAACCAACGTTTTGAAAAGCAATATTGCCTGAATTTCTCTTATGACGGAACAGATATAAACGTGGAATACATAGCATGGAACAGTAAAATGAACGCTTACGCTGACGTGAAAGCTAAAACTGTTTATCAGATAAACGCAATGGGGGCAAATTATCAAAGCTACAAATGGAACAAGAAAGATAATTCCTGGAACCTGACAGCAGAACACAGCACGCAAGCGGAAGAAATTATGTTGTTTGCTGAAAAATAATTTACCGGATAAAAAGATGTTATAATAAAGCGTCAGAATGATTTCTGACGCTTTATTTCTGATTGATACCCCTTTTATTAAATTCTCATTTACTAAATAGCTCCACAGACATCAAATATGAATTATAGGGTAGCCACATAGACATGATAAAATAGAATGTATCTCCTTTGAGTGATAGCGGGTGAATATACGACCCATAGAGCTGGGCATATTGCCAGCCATCCACTATCTTTGCGGGTTCACTCCACGGACCTGTTATATGATCGGCCGCACGGAAAGAAATCTCATAGCGAAGGCCATTAAAATAAAGCAATATCCACTTATTAAACTCCGGATGATAAGCCACGGAAAGTTCCCCGGCTATATCATCGAAGAGCGGGACAGCCGCCTCCTCATTATCTTTCACCCAGCCGCCACCGTTCCAGAATTCATATTCTGCTTGGTTTTCAATGTCTTCTTCACGGAAGCGGGCAAGGTGAGGTTTATTATCACGTCCTGTGATAGTACCTACCATATAGACATAACCGTCTTTCTTAAAATAGCCCACTTGACCGAAGTTGCTCATTGAACCGAACTTTACATCCTGACAACGTTTCCAGGTAACTCCATTATCCACAGATTTATAAAGGCTTGAATAATTGGTCACCCATCCCGCCCAATTACGGATATTCATATAATGGACATAATCGGCACCATTGGCACGAATAGCGGCTGTAGGAATAGAAGTCCAGTCTCCATTGCCACTGCCATCCTTACCCCCGTAACAGATTTCACGGGCACTCTTGCCACTTTCATCCATAGCCGCACCATTGATGACAAGTCCATCAGAAAGATTGGTATCCTCAGAGAAAAGCAGCACATTGCTTCTCCAACTGCCACCATTAGGTCCCGGATTAACAAAGTTAGGATAGAAATCACTGCCAAACGTATCACCAAAGAAAAGGCCATAACGTCCCGGTTGAAGCTCCCAGACAATCCCCAAATCTGTGCCACCCACATTATACAGCTCATTGGTACGGTTATTCACCTCAAACTCCACAGCAGGCAGTCCGTTCACTCCATTTACTTCTGCACCGGTAACCCGGGACACACATTTCAGGTTGGTAAAAGCTAATGCTTTCGATACATTGACAGTGCCTCTATTCACCATCAGTTGAACGGCTTCTGATGATTTATTGTCACTGCCTACTGCTACAAATTCAAGAGTAAACCGAGCATCATCATTGTCCTTCACAGTATATTCATAGATATACTTTTCCGAAAGGCTGGCCTTCATGTATTTCTCAGTCATGCCTTTCGTATCACCGGTTTTCTTGATTTCCAGATAAGCTAATTGTGCAAAGCCATCAATCGTCACTTCAACAGACGCCTTTCCATTGTCAGCCGTAATCTCACTTTTGGAAAGCCGCACATTCAGAGTTGGATTTCCATCATCCGAATCTGATTTCTCACAGCTTGCAAGTCCCCACGTCATCAGAAGACTTGCAAGCAATACTATATATTTTCTTCTCATATCACAATTTAGAGATACGCAGCACAGCCCCTCCGTCAACAGCTAAAGGCAGTTCTATCTTATCCTTACGGGTCACTGTACGTATTTCCTTACTCAAATGGTTAGGATTCCTCTCAGCATCCGGAGCATCCGTATATACCTCCGCCCGATATTCTCCCTCACCCAGAAAATCCAGCTTCAGGTTTAATGCGCGTGCATTTCATCCCACGTACCGGGAACTGTACGCAAGACCTCAAAACCTGGTTGTCCTTCATAGGTCATAGGCGTATCACACAAGGAAGTTAGATGGTTTTCCAGAACTACATACATCGCCATCATGTGGCAACGAGTGCTCTTTTCACTGATGATTTATAGGCTACCCGCACTTTGATAGGCGGTTCACTGATGGCATTGATAGGGGGCAATGGTGGTTTATAATGGGAGTTTTGTTTTGAAAATATTTCCGTTGAGCGATTGTCTGACTTTGGTTGCTGCTCTTTCATGGGTATTCTATAGTCTGATAATGAAGAAGATGACGGGTAAGTATAATACTATTTTTATCACTCGTAAGATCTTTTTTATGGCATATTGACTACGCTTCCCGTCTTTATGTTTCAACCTTGGAAGGCTGAGCTTTCTTTGCTCATTCAGCCTTCTGTTCTGTTGAATTTATTGTTTCTAGATGTAGTTGCTTCCCTGATTTGTTTTGCAGTATGGAATGTCGTACTGAAAAATCTGGGGACGGTACGCGCTTCCAACTATATTTATCTCAATCCGCTGTTCACTTTGGTAGGCTATCCTATTAGATGAACATCTCACAATTATTGCACTGATCGGAGCTGCTTATATTATGGGAGAAGTGTATATGGCTGGGAAAAGATGATGAAAGTTACTAAAGAAAGAGGGGCATCATAAAAATTTGGAAAATGGTTATGTATTATAAATATTATTATTCATTTCCCCAAAGGTCTGTCTCGTTTCCTTTGTTCTTTCTCCATTCATGACGCCATTTATGCATCATCACACTGTTTATCATTGGTTTCAACTTACGACTCGCCTTGTCGGGAATGGCGGGAACAGCTGTCGCTTTGTTCTGATACCAGTAGGCAACGGTAGCTAGATCGAGGGTCAGGCAGTTGTTGTGTCCATGCTCTATGGTAGCCTTCAACCCTTTCTCGAAGAAGACGGGATCCTGGATAAAGAAACGGTAGACGTGTGTACGGCCAAGGAAGCCCACGTCGTTGTTCACACGAGGATAGCCGAAATAGATGTGCTGGTAGGGCTCCTGCGGACACCAGGCGGTATTAAAAAAATCTTCCGTACCTGTCCCTAGCAAGGAAGCCTGCTTTTCACCGTCGATGAACCACATATCATCTCCTTCACCATACCACATCGGTGTAGGGCACTGTACGTAATAGTTCAAACCAACAAAGTGTCCTTTACCTTTAATATCTGCAAAAACATAATTATCAGAACCATCCTTATTGGCTCTTTGTTTTCCTACAGAGTTCCATTCTGTTTCTCCTTCTGGAAGAGTTTCTGTTATTTCACGATTAAACCAAGCATGAAAGCGTCCCATATCATTAGGTAGCTCTTTAACTTCTAAATAATCTATATAATAATAAAATGCTTTGATTGTGATATCTGCTTGATTTTCAATTTCGATACGTGCACCTTTGGCAAAAGGCATGGCAAAATAACTGCAAAGTCCAGTACCATCTTTAGGCCCTGAAGAAAGAGCAAAAGAAGCGTAGTTATACTGTTCGTTCCATCCCTGACCAAAGAATGGGCCGATGGGGGACACTACAGACGGCTCGTCGTTACCGTCCCAGTACATCCGAAGAATGATGTCATTACGCGAAAGTTGGCGAGGTCCTGGAGACATAGTGAACCAAATATGGTTAATTATGCCAGCACCTTTTATGTCTGCCAATATTATTGTTTCACCTGGTTCAATTGCTTCTAGACGATCACGATTTTCACCTGTAGGATTATAACTACTAACGCGTCGATTACGAAAACCTTCTTTCATTTTTGCAAGATCGTACATCTCATTTGATAAATTATTTTGAGAGAAAACCATGTTTAATCCCAAAAAGAAGCTAAAC
>PPYE01662418.1_pt1 | contig 12581 bp, 6 predicted proteins | sample 1559881 | NCBI WGS metagenome assembly PPYE01 (sample SAMN08240022, study PRJNA423297) | Human gut metagenome, whole genome shotgun sequencing project.
GACATAAATGCCGGCAAAATTTCTCCTTGTATTAATACAGTAAGATTATCAGAATTGCTGAAAAACAAAGAATTTAATGAATTTAATGCTGCCTGCAAAACATTTTTACATGTATTACAAGAAAAAAATATGCTGACAAAAAGTACGCTGAATATTTTCCACCTTTCTTTGCTTCAGCTGTTTTATCAATCCATAAATGTTTATGATACATCTGCCGCTGAAAACCAGCTGGTCGAACAAAATCTGTCCCTGATTAATCGCACCCCTAAAAATATTCAGGAAGCCGACCAACTGGTTGACGGAATGGAGGCCCTTTTGACCTGTCTGCTTACGGATTCCATTCCTGAAGAGAAAACATATGTTAATCAAATTATACAATATATTCATACACACTTGAATGAACCTCTTAAGCGTTCAGAAATTGCCGCTTCCGTTTATCTTACGCCTGACTATGTTACTAAAATTTTCAAGGAAGAAATGGGAATCTCTTTGAAAGATTATATTCTACAGGAAAAAATAAATCTTGCCAAAGACTGGCTGCACACCACAGACCTTCCCATCGAAGAAATCGCTGGGAGATGCGGCTTTACCAATTTCTCCCATTTTTCTCAGGTTTACAAAAAGATACGAGGCGTTTCCCCAAAACAGGAACGGAAAAACAGATAGCCCCAAAAACTTTAATTACAACTGTTTATGCGTTCTCCAATGTTTTCATGCTTACAGAAAACATTGGGGAACGCCTTTTGTTTTTTATTATAATTTTATCTGTACTTCTCCACAGAGTCCTGTTTTCGTTTCAACCGGAATATGCGGCCGACTGGAAAATCTTTTAAGCGCCGGAACGCTCCTGGCCAATGTAGTAGCCACTTCAATGGCGATATGATTCTTTCCTTCTTGAAGCAAATTTGTAATATCAAACTGATAAACTGGCACAACCTGTATCCCTGCACTTATTCCGTTTACGAATACTTCAACGCCTTCTGCTGCATCAGTAATTTCCAGCACAACTTCCTTTTCCAAACAGCAATCAATATCTTTCTCATACCGGACAATCCCTGAGAATTTCGGATATTCCTTTTCCATATGATCAGGAAGGTTTATGACCTGCGCTTCATAAAACTTTGGATATTCCAGCGCCGTACAAAAACTTCTCTTCCAGTTTTCATTTATTTTTATGATCTTTTTAAATGGTCTGTCTCCCAAACGCATATAGAATCTGCTCTCCACTCTATCATTTACAATAATTACCGATTCCATGGGATCCATGCTAATTTTTATTTTAGTTCCATCTGATATTTCTTCGCTGCAGACCTGGACTAATTCATTTCTCCAGGCATCATAACGATAAAAATCTCCCTTGACCGGTACTTCAGCAAATCCGTCATATCGCAGGTTCCCTTCATTAAAGAAATAAAAGATATGACTTTCCTCCACATAATGCAAATATCGTATCCTACGGTTTGACGGATAAATTCGGATCTCTCGAATTCCCATTTCATCCAGTTTGCTGATCATCTGATTTAAAGGAACCACCATCTGCCGGCTAAAATCCAGCACTTTCTTTTTTTCTCCATCGCACATACCTTCCGGAAGGTTATCCAAAAAAAATACAGGGAATCCTCTGCTTATCATTTGACATACTGCTGCTGCAAGGCTTTGTGTGATAAACTGGGCATAAGGGATAACTAAAGCCGCATATTCCTGACCTCCCACTGTCAACTGCTTTCCAATCGCTGTATGATATTGTTCTGGCTCAGCAAAAACATCCCCAGGCAAAATATCATAATCTATTTGATTGTCCGCCAAAAGATGCGCTGGTTTCTGGCTGTACATACACTCTCCCACCCACTCCGCCTCGCCATGATAAAGCACCGCCACCGGTGCAATATGTCGTCCTCCGTTGATTAATTCACAGATTCGATTCATATACCGCATCAAATATCCAAAATGACGATACTGTGGGTGGTTGCCATGAGCATAAAAATGAGGCGGACAATCTGGGTCTGGAAATGCCTTAGGAGAAAACGCATGGGGAACAAAATGGTTTACTCCTCTTACCATAAAGTGATCTGCCAGATATTTTTCCAGTTTCACGCCTTCCTCCCAGCCATATGCGCCAAAAATCTCACACATTGACCTGTTCTTTTTCAATGGGTCTATAGCAGCAAGAGAGGAAGCCAGTTTCCCCAGCATATAATGGTAAAATTCTCCATCCCGGTCAATCCCCTCTGGATTTCGAATATATACATCTTCCATATAAGGAAAAACCTGACCGCCAATATCATCGATTCCCGCCATATCCTGCCCAGCAAGACCCCGATAATAATGACCAAGGCTGCAGCCTGTTCTGCTATGCTGATTATTGTCTTCAATTAAATGTCCGATATACTCTACGCCATGCTCTCTGCACCAGTTACCAATTTGCATAGAAAAATTCTTTTTCACTAAGCTGGTTACCATGTTCATATAATCGTATCGGACAGCCGCTTTCTCCTGATCTTCAAACTCTTTTTCCCATAGAAGCGGAAGAAAACGCGGAAAATTCTCGCCCCACCTTCTCTTCAATACTTCCTCCAGTTCATCACTCCAGGGGAGATCATCCATTTCCTCTATTTTTTTCCCAATTTCATATAAATGATCGTTTCCTAATTCCGGCTCGTCCGAAAAAAAGCCTGCTATTATCGTACCAAATTCATGTTTATAACGAGCATAATGAGGTTCATAAACTGCGTCAATTAATCTGCGGCAAGATTCTTGATCCAGCATATTCATATAATTTCGGTGAGGCCCTCGGTTTCTGGTTTTATGGCACGCATAAATTTTCCATTCGCCTTTTTTCGCCCACCAGGAAACCGTTGAATCTTCCGGTTTCAAAAATACAATATTTTCTTTTTTCAATCCATTTTTCGGAACCGCGGCAAATCCCAGCAGTTTGTCGTCATCAAAAGTTCTCAAAACCTTTATTTTTCTTTTTTCAACCGGTGTCAGCTCCACAGAAGGCGCATTTCGATAGCGGTCTGTTTCCAATACAATTTCTTCATTTTCCCGGACTTCCTGAATAAACTGACAGGTAATAAACTGCCTCAGGTTTTTGACAGGTCCTTGCTCCAGAGCTCCATTGCAAAATCCTGTAGGGAAATGACTGTCATCTAAAATCCATACCTTCATGTTTCTTTTCCTGGCTTCATCCAGAATAATATCCAGATCCCTCCACCACCCTGGTCCGGCAAAATCTGGATGAGGCCGGCTTTCAATACACACCGCTCCAATATTGCTCTCCTGTATTGCTTTCATATAGGTACGCAGCACCTGTTCCTCCTCTCCGTGCTGCCAGAAAAAAGGAAAAATATAATTTCCGGTACGTCCCTCTAAATTGTTGATCACCTTTTGATTCATATTTCCTCCGATTTAATAAATCTCCGTTTCCCGATAATGACCATCCGATGATGGGGGGTCAAGCAAGCCTAATCCCTGAACAATAGACGCGTATATCTCTTGCTGCTGAACTGCGGAATATTCTTTTAGCCTGATTCCCAAGTATATTGGGAACGCCTCCTTAAATGTTACCCGCTGAGGATAATAAACCTCTACTCCTCTGCGAATTTCTTCCTTGGTAAAACATCCCTTAGGCAGATTTTTCTCAATAACCTCCAATGCACGCTCGTCCTCTACCAGCTGACGATAGTCGGTATCTTCTCCGTACTGATATTCGTTCCGGCATTTGATCTGTATTTTTTCCTTTATGACAATGTTTCGAGAAGAATTCCCAATCCAGATCTCATAATCACCAGGTTCACAAACCCATCTGTGCACAGCAGGATCATAGGAACAAAAATCTTCTTTCCGCAGCGAAAATCTGACTATTTTGTTTTCCCCTTGTCTGACAAGGATTTTCTTGAACGCCTTTAATTCCTTTTCCGGTTTCTGAAGAAAGGACTTTTTCTTATGGATATAAACCTGCACCACTTCTTTCCCATCGTAATCTCCAATATTAGAAACCTTAACTTGAAAATCTGCAGTTTCCTTTTCGATATCCACCACCTTTTTCTCTACAAAACAATCTTCTAATTGAAATTGGGTATAACTTAATCCAAAGCCAAATGGAAAAAGTACTTTTATATTTTTCGTATCGTAATAGCGATACCCTACAAAAATTCCTTCTCCATAAAGAACCTTTTTATCCTCTCCCGGGAAATTTCCAAATGAAGGTGTATCCGTGTAACAAAGAGGAAAGGTATGCGGAATTTTCCCAGAAGGATTGATTTTTCCACATAAAATATCTCCAGCAGCATTCCCTCCCTCCTGTCCCGGAAAATATACACATAACAGCGCATCAATTTCTTCAAGATATTTCCTGAGATCTACCGGACCAGAAATATTCAATATAACAACTAATCTGCTGCCTATTTCGCGCTTTCGCTGAATTGCCTGTTTTAACCACAGCTGTTCGTTCTGATCTAATTCCATACTCTCTCGATCCATTCCCTCTTGTCCAGCGGCGCTTACAGTAACAATAATTGTATCACAATCTTGGTCTGGCGTTCCGGCCTTACTTACCATGTCTGCCCCTAAATTTTGTATTAGCCGTCTTTCCAGACTGCTGGTTTTATCTGTATGGACTCTTCCGCTTCCGATTCCCGTTTCTTTCCATTTTTCTCCATTTTCCATAATGCCAACTTTGCGGCAATTGGTTAAGGGCAGCGTATTTTTTTCATTTTTGAGCAAAACAATTCCTTCACATGCAGCCCGATAGGCCGTCTCCCGATGAGCCCTGAAATCAATGTGTTCCTTTTTTCTTCCCTTCATCACCGGCATCTGAAGCAAGGTATTTAAAACACGCTCCGCACATTGATTCACTTCGTTTTCCTGAATTTCCCCCTTATTCACAGCTTCAAGAACTGGCTCAACCTCTGCCATTGGCATCGTCAAATCCGTCCCTGCGGAAATCCCTTTTGCCCGGTCATACACCCCTCCCCAATCGCTTATAACCATTCCTTTAAATCCCCACTCTTCGCGCAGCACTTTCTCAATAAGCCATTTATTCTGCGCGCAGGCTTCACCATTAATCCAGTTATAAGCCATCATCACTGTATCTACCTGCCCCTCTTGAACACAAGCTTTAAAAGCAGGAAAATATATCTCATAAAGTGCCCTTTCAGAAATCCATTCCTGAATCGTTTTTCGATTTGTTTCCTGATTATTTGCTGCAAAGTGCTTAACATTGGTTAACACACCGGACTCTTTTACTCCCCGCACATACCATGGTGCTAACCCGGCAGTCAAACACGGATCTTCGGAATAGCCTTCAAATCCTCTTCCGCCCAGAGGATCTCTCTGGATATTAACACAGGGAGAGCCCAGCAAAAGATCCAGTCCGAAAGCACTTGCTTCCTCCCCTACAGCTTTGCCGCAATCATAAACTATCGCCGGATTCCAGGAAGCAGCTAAAAGCGTATTTACAGGCATTGCGGAAGGCAGTTCGTCCGCCTGTGTATTTTCCCTTAAATAATTCAAAAAGTCATCTAAAAGCTCATTTTCTGCCTCGTCCAGTTTTCCCCGATCATTCACATGATCCATAATATAAACCAATTCTGACAGGATTCCGTTTCCGGAAGCTCCTCCATAGCGGGAAACCAATTTTTCGTTTTTCAGAGTTCCGCTTGTAAGCAGATTGGATAAATACTGCCTCAAGTTAATTCCGCTTCCTCCATCCATAATAAGTGCCGGAGGAATACCCAAACGAGGGATAGCCGCCGTCCCAAAAGACGATGCTCCCGTAATAATTCTCCCTTTCTCCTCTAATGTCATGTCTCCTAAAACATCCTTTACCGAATCAGAAGTCGTTAATTTCTTATCCATGCCACTATCCTTTCTTATTCATTTCTGACTTTTCCAATAAAAGAGAATGAGAAGTTCAAGTTCTGATTTGGAATCCGAAATTCCTGATGGGGCTTCGCGCCCCAGCTATTATCTCCTCCAACTCCCATTTGTTGGAATAAAAATCTGGCTATTGTCTTGTTTTTTCCAGGAAGCTCATAAAGATGTTCGGCATTTTCCAACTCTTCTGCCGTGTAACGAAGCACAGATGTCTCCATGGGTAAATATCCTGGCATAAAATGAATCTTCTCATCGTCAGAAGATCTCGCAACTCCTTTACAGTAAAATTCCAGCCCTTTTCCCTGTTCGTCATAGATTCCCACAATCCTTACGCCGGTACGGTTTCCGCATTCCTGCGGATTTACATAGGGGGTTAAATTTTCATCAATTTTCTGAGAAAACCAGGCTAATTTTGTTCCTGCTTTCCTATCCTGATAATTTTCTTCCGGGCCATTGCCATACCAAAAATATTGGCACATTTCCTTAGGCAGTGTCATAGAAACGCCAAAACAGGGAATTTCTCCAAGGCCTTCTGCTTTCTTGTAATTAAGCATTATCTCTGTTTTTCCAGATCCTTCTACTTTATATATCATTTCACAGCTGCCTGCAGGCATTGTAGGCAAATCATAACGATACCGCATGACAAACACATTGTCTCTCAGTTCATAGCTGCATGTTTGGATTGTTCCATATAAATCAGCCAGTTTCCACTGGGAATGCTCAGCCGGGAAGTTTGCTCCTCTGTCATTATCTGTAGGCGCCCGAAAAAACACCGGCTTTACCGCTCCCTTTATGTACTCTATCCCATCATATACATAGGAAACTAATCCTTTCTTCATCAGGCTGAAAATCATGTGAAAGCGCTCTCCATGAACGGCCACATCCCGTATCCCCTCAATCAGCTCCAGTTTCTCCTTACATCTATTTTCTATTACAGGTTCTTCCAGGCACCAGCTATACTGTCCAAAAGCAATCTCATAACCCTGTTCAGCCCAAAGCTCTGATTTTTTTAAATGCAGAGATACTCGCAGCACATACTCTCCTGGTTGACTCTGAGCCGGGACTTCAAGGAGAAATTTTTTTGTCTGCTGTGGAGGTACTGTAAACTTCTTCCATTCCTCCATGATTTTTTCTCCATTATGGAACAAAATAACTTTTCCCGCGTAAATATTTGTATTCAAAAACAAATTTTGATTAACGATTTCTACATATCCTTTAGAAGGGATAATTTTCACATTCTGGTAAAGATATTTCACCTCCTGCATTTTAGGTGAATTTTTCCGATCAGCAAATACGATTCCATCACAACAATAATTGGCATCTGAAGGCCTGTCGTCAAAATCACCGCCATATGCCAAATAGGATTTCCCATCCATTTCCGTCTTTTCAAGCGCTTGATCAAGATAATCCCATATAAAACCGCCTTGATACAATGGTTCTTCATCCGGAAGTTCTGTATACCGGTCAATTCCTCCCAATGAGTTTCCCATTGCATGAGAATACTCACAGCTAATGAACGGTTTATCTCGATGATTCCTTAAAAAGTTTTTTATTTCTTTGACCGGCGTATACATCTGACTTTCCATATCGCTTGTTCCATTATATCTTCGATCATGATAAATCCCTTCATAATGTACTAGCCGGTCAGGATCATTTTCCCTGAAAAACTGAGACACTCGATAAAGGTTAACCCCGCCGAATGACTCATTTCCACAAGACCAGATCAAAACAGATGGATGATTTTTATCTCTTTGGTACATAGAATTCGCCCGATCTAAAACAGCCGGCAGCCACTGCTCATGATCTCCCGGCAGAATCCATTCCTTATTTTTTTGCTTCCAGGAACCATGCGTTTCCAAATTAACCTCATCCATTACATACAAACCATACAGATCGCACAGTTCATAGAATCGAGAATGATTAGGATAATGGGATGTTCGAACTGCATTAATATTATTGCGTTTCATATTAATTACATCTTGGCGCATTTCCTCTATGGTAATTGCTCGACCACGCCGACAGCTGAACTCATGTCGATTTACTCCTTTAAATACAATCCTCTTTCCATTAATCAACATAAGAGTGTTCTTTAGCTCAAACCTTCTGAATCCCACATTCTGTATGATCACTTCCTGTGTATAACCGCTGCTATCCAAGATTTCTAAAAGCAGTTCATACAACGCCGGTTCCTCCGCACTCCATAAAACTGGATTCAGAAGTTTCGCCTCTAAATTAACAAAATCTTCATTACAATCCTTCTGAACCTGAATGATCCAGTCCTCTGATGCTGCCAACTCCTGCTTTTGAACTCTTTCGCGAAGCTTCATTATAACTTTAAACGGACGCTTCCTCATTCTGTCCATTTTCATTTTTACGGTTAAAAACGCCTGATGAAAATCTTCTGACAACTGTGTATTTACGTTCAGATCGAAAACATGATTTTCCGGAATTTCATATAAATAAACGTCACGAAAGATTCCGCAGAACCGCCAAAAATCCTGATCTTCAAGCCAACTGCCTGATGAAAACTGAAAAACCAGCACTGCCAGCTTATTTTCCCCTGCCGTTACAGCTTCTGTCACATCAAAATCCGCAGGAGTAAATGTATCTTCACTGTATCCAATGTATTCTCCATTTAACCACACCGCAAACGCAGATTCCACTCCCTGAAAAGAAATTCGAAGTCTGCTGCCCTCTTTTGGCTGAAAGGAAAAATAATTTACATAACTTAACATACCATTTTTTCGCTGAGGGATTTCTCCAGGATGTATTGTTTCATGCCCGCCCCAAGCATACATTAAATGAGTATACTGAGGCCGATCATATCCCTGAAGCTGAATATGACCAGGAACTAGAATGTTGTCCCAATTTCTGCAGTTATAATTTACTTTTTCAAATCCATAAGTGTGTTCCTGAGAATTTTTAGCATAGTGAAATTTCCAGCTGCCATTTAAACTGTGAACCAAGGAACTCTTTCCGCAATAAGCTTCCTGTAGATCCCGATAAACCAAATGATCGGAATGGGCCGGCAGCCTGTTTTCTTGATAAAACAAAGGATCCTGAACATTTTCCATCGTTATCATAGTACTACCCCTTTACTCCTCCTATGGTAATTCCTTTTACAATATATTTTTGCGTAAACGGATAAACAATGACAATAGGCAGTATTCCCATCGCCGCGCATGCCATTCTTACTCCATTCGTAGGAATACTGGCGCTGGCCAATTCAGCAGTTGACATTTCCGCCGTAGCCTGTGCGGCTCTGAGCATACTGTTTAGCAGCACTTGTACGCTAAACTTGCTTGTCTCCGTAATATAGTACAGACCATTTTGCCAATCGTTCCAGTACCCGATTCCAATCAGCAAACCTACCGTCACCAAAATAGGCTTTGATAAAGGCAATACTATACGCAGCAATATTTTAAACTCGCTGGCGCCGTCAATTCTGGCCGATTCCAAAATAGATTCCGGAATGCTTGTAGTAAAATATGTTCTCATCATCATGATATAAAACGCTCTTGCCAGCAAATTGGGAAGGATATAAGCCGCATAAGTATTCTTAATGGAAAAAACGGTGGTCCACATAATATAAGTGGGAATCAGACCTCCGTTAAACAGCATCGTGAAAAAGACGAAAAACGCAATGACATTTTTTCCCGGCATTCCTGTTCTTGACAACGGATAAGCCAGTGATATGGTCAGCACAAGGCCCAAAAAAGTTCCCAAAATAGTTACAAAAGCGGATACAAAATAAGCTTTTAAAATATTGTAGCTGCTGGAAAATAGATACAGATAAGAATCTAAGCTAAGCCCATCCGGCGTAAAAGTATATCCATTCCTCAAAATAGACGACTCCGAGGAAAAAGATGCTACAAGCATCAGCGCAAAGGGCAATACGCAGATCAGCAGCAGACAGATCATAATCACATAAATGGCACATTGGTAAAGATCTATTTTCTTTGTCATCTTTTCCTCCTAAAATAATGCTTCATCCCTGCTGATTTTTCGAACCAACTGATTTGCCGTTAAAACCAGAATAAAGCCTAAAACAGACTGAACAAAGCAGGCCGCCGAGGACATTCCGATGTTGGTATTATTCAGCAGTCCTCGGTAAATATAAGTATCTATCGTTTGCGTCACATCAATTAAGGAACCGCTGCTCATGGGAACCTGATAGAAGAGACCAAAATCTGAATAGAATATTCTTCCAATATTCATCAGTGTCAATGTAATAATCGTTGGCTTCAGTTCCGGCAGGGTAATATTCCAAATCTTTTGCCATGCACCAGCTCCATCAACAGCTGCCGCTTCATAATAAGTGGGATCAATTCCTGAAATCGTAGCATAATAAATAATAGAATTATATCCAAAATTCTTCCACAGATAGACAAAAGTAAGAATAAAGGGCCAGTATTTCGGCGAAGCATACCAGGATACTGCCTCTAAACCAAGATTCTTTAATATGGAATTATTAATAAAGCCTGTAGAAGTCGCTAAAAAAGCATAAACAAGATAAGCAATTACAATAATAGAAATCAAATGGGGAACTAAAAAAACTGTCTGACAGATTTTTTTAAATTTCCCGCTTTTAATATCGTTAATTAAAATTGCCAGCGCCACTGCGATTACCGTAGAAAGTACAATAAAAGCAAGATTATACAACAACGTATTTTTTATTACGCCTGCCATATCTGTAGAAAAGAAAAACTTAAAATTCTCCAGACCAATCCAGTCACTTTTCCATATTCCTTTGGCAAAACTATATTTTTTAAAAGCAATTACCAGTCCTGCCATGGGAATGTAATTGTTAATAATCAAATAAATTACTCCTGGTATCATCATGATATAAAACGGCAAATATACCATGAAGGTTTTTCTTATGTTCTTTTTTGCAGACCGTACATTTCCTTTCATTATATATCTCCTTTGAAAAAGGAAGAGATTCTTTATTGCAAGAATCTCTTCCTCCGTTAACTTATTGTTCAGATTTGCTGCCATACCACGCGTCAAACTGTTTTTGCTTCTCCGCAATAATATCATCGATACCGGCAGCTTTCAGCTCTTCAATGAATTGGGGAAGATATTCTTCCGGATCTAACGCTCCGCCCTGCAGTCCTTTTGCATACTTTGCATCAACATTTGCTACTGCTGCAACTTGTGTTGCAACATTACTGTTGTCAAACATGAACCCTTTGCCTATGGATGGTGTCGCTGTCTTATTTGCATCCAAAATTAATTCATAAATATTTCCTTCTTCTTTCGTGGAAAGCGCAATATATCCGTTAGGTCCATTCCAGTTAAGTCGTTCATATTCTGTATTGGGAATCAATTCGGCATATCCTTCACTGTCTACATTATAATGAACTCCTGCAATTCCTTCTGTCAACAAAGTAGACGCTTCCTTATCAGAAAACAGCCACTCAAAAATCTCCATTGCACGTTCTGGATTTTTGCAAGTATAAGGCATTGCCCATCCATGATTATTCACATAAGAGGAAGTAGAGTAGAAAGGCGAAACGGCGCTCTGGTAAAGTCTGCAGGTCCATCCCTGGGAAGCCTCACTTGACAATTTATCTTCCTCAGATGCATTAGCAATATCGATATTATTATTGGAAAAGCATGCAAATGACTCTCCATTCTGAATTAAAGCATTTACCGTACTGCTGCTCGTTTCATAATCAGGGTCGATCCATCCATTTTCATACCATCTGTGCATTCTTTCGCAGAATTCCCGATAAACATCCGTCTCGTGCAAATCCTTTACCGTAGTATCATTCATAGGATCCTCTAAGACGCCGGATAAATAAGTGGAATCTCCCAGATCGTCTACATAAAATTTGTAATTAATCTTTCCTGTATTGGTACAGAAGGGATATTTATCTGGATATGCCTTTTTTAAAGCCTGAAGAATGGACTCCACATCATCCAGAGTTTTGATGTTCCTTACTTCATCCTTTAACCCTAATTCGTCAATCACATCTGCCCGGAAGAAAACTGCTGTGCTGAGCGCTTTATTCTTTACTGCCGGAATTCCCACTAAATCGCCTCCGACCCGGCAGCAGTCTAAATCTTCGCTGGTAGTATATTCCCAAATCGGACTATCATCAGAAATATAGTCATCCAAAGCTAAAATTTGATCAGAGTTATACATTGTGGGAAGAGTCATTCCGCTGGCTCCAAACTGAATCCAATCCAAATCTTCCCCTCCTGCTAATGCAAGATTCAAATAGTTCGGATAATCAGCTTTACTTACTACTTCAAGCTCAATTCGGGTGTTGAATTTTTCTAATGCTAATTCTGTCAATGCATCTTCAATCGCCGTAACTGCAGCGTCCGTTGGCTGTGTCGCCCTGTAATACGCCAGCCGTACCGTCACTTCCTCACGATCTTCTGCACTTTTCTCTGATGCCGCTTCTGTTGTTCCAGCTCCCTGACTATTTGTCGTCTCTTCAACAGTTCCATTATTTGCGCATCCTGCCAAAACACTGCCCGCAAGCAGCATCCACAATACAAGCGCTATCCTTTGCTTCTTCATGCAAATTCTTCCTCCTTTACTTTTCTAATAACTTCTCGGAATCTTCAGCCTTGATTTTATAAGGCTTTCAGACCCCTATCTCAAAAAAACCACCCACTTTTTTGCAAAAAACGCTTGACAAATCGCTCAAAATTTGCGGCGAAGCCGATTGATTATATTTTATTTCAAT
>PPYE01560407.1_pt1 | contig 12579 bp, 8 predicted proteins | sample 1559881 | NCBI WGS metagenome assembly PPYE01 (sample SAMN08240022, study PRJNA423297) | Human gut metagenome, whole genome shotgun sequencing project.
CTGGGGCTCGAACCCAGGACCCCAACATTAAAAGTGTTGTGCTCTACCTGCTGAGCTAGCGAATCAATCCTTATTTGCGTATCAGTTATTTCCTGATTGCGGGTGCAAAGGTAGTGACTTTTTTTATATCTGCAAGCTTTTGGGTGAAAAAAGTTTCATTTATTTTTTAGTATTTTCCTCTGCTGATTGATTATCAGTGACTTCGTGCCTGTCATATTTTATTTTTTCTTTGTTGATAATGAAACGCTGATAATAGGACAACATCAAAGTGGTGAGTGGGAGTGCTATGATCATACCTAGCATTCCGAGTAAAGATCCCCAAATGGAAAGGGATAAGAGAATAATAGCAGGGTTGAGTCCTGTGATCTTTCCCATAATTCGAGGGACAAGGAAACCGTCTTGAATGGCCTGGACAACGATGAATACAATAAGAGCACCTGCCAGAATTACCCAGAAGTTTTCACCGGTATCGGCAGCCTTAAGGATGGCAAGTACGATGGTGGGCAGGAAGCCGATGATTTGTAGGTAGGGTACCATGTTGAGTGCTCCGATAAATAGCCCTAAAGCAATGGCCATCGGGAAATCAATGATCAGGAATCCAATGCTGAACAAAATTCCTACACAAAAAGCAACAAAGGCTTGCCCACGGAAATAACGGTTCATGCCATCCTGAATATCATTCACCAGATTGGAAGCAAAAGTACGGTATTTACCCGGAAGCAAGTGTAGCCAGCCTTCGGCTATAGACTCATAGTCGAGCAGAATAAAAACTACATATAATAGAATAATGAAAGAAGCAAAGACACTAAACAGGATATTGATGGATTCCGCGACAAGGGCCCAGAGTTTAGGGACCGTTTCTTTAATGGTATTCATTATATTCTCTTCACTCAGGATACGGTTGAGTGCCTGAAGGTCAATGTGCTTGTGGATAAACTCCGAAAGAGTAGGAGGGACAGTGCCGGAACTGTAGGTACCATTGGTCAGATAGGTTACCAGTAGATCGTTCATGCGTCCCATTTCGGCAAGCATGGGAGGCACCAGCAGATAGAAAAGGGAAATACCCACTACGGTAATACTGAACAACGCGCAGAAAATAGAAATGATTCTACTTTTGAAACGTAATTTGTACTGGAAGAATTTGACGAGTGGGTAAATCATATAAGCGATGAGCCATGCTACGAAAAAAGGTAGCAGTACACCGCTGAGCCTTTTAAAAAGTATGAGTAATCCCACAATGAGCGCACAGCAGATAGAACCGCGTATGAAACTATCAAATGTAATTTTTTTCCTTTCCATGATAACCTGATATTTGATGTGCGACCTCATCGGTATGACTTGGCTTTACTGCCGTGAGGTCCTTATGATTTTTCTCGATCTTCTTGTAAAGCGCGTTGGTAACATTCCCGACAGAGCGGCTCGTATTGGGCTGTTTCCCCCAGTAAAACTTGTTTGTCATTCTTCACGGTACGGTGTGAAAAAGAAGCCAACTGTCCGCATTTCACGCAGATGGCATGTACTTTCGAAACTTCGTCGGCAATAGCGCATAGAGCGGGCATCGGGCCAAAAGGAACTCCTTTGAAATCCATGTCCAATCCGGCTATAATGACACGCACCCCGTTATTGGCCAGTTGATTGCATACATCTATCAATCCACTGTCGAAGAACTGTGCCTCGTCGATGCCTACTACATCTATTTCGGATGTAAAGAGCAAAATGCTTGCAGAAGAATCAATGGGTGTGGAGGAAATGGAATTACTGTCGTGTGAAACAACGTCGCCTTCCGAATAGCGGGTGTCAATGGCAGGTTTGAATATCTCTACACGTTGACGAGCGAACTTAGCCCGCTTCATGCGGCGAATCAACTCTTCCGTTTTTCCGGAAAACATAGAGCCGCAAATTACTTCGATTCTTCCTCTTCTTCTAGTCTCTTGTATATGATCTTCTGAAAATAATACCATGCTGATGTATGTTATAATTGCTTGCAAAAGTAATAGTTTTATTGGCTTCTCAGTGTTTTTTCATTATTTATTTCTACATTTGCCAAGTCATTCAAAGAGAAATTCAGATGTAGATATGCAAGCATTGCTGAACGACATAGAGCTGGATATTCAGGAGCTTAAGTACCTGATGGAAATCATTTCACGCGAACCGGATTCCGTTTTGCGCGGAGTGGCACGAAGAAATATTGTGCAAATGCGAGGACGACTGGATGCATTATTGGAGCTGTTGGATGCAAAGCCTGTGATAGCGGCCGACGCTTCTGAAAGTCCGGAGAACAGGCCTGTAACGGAGACAATAGAGATTGTGGAAATCCCGCCTTTAAAAGAAACTGTGGCTGACATTCCAGAAGAAAACGAAGAAGCCGTAGTAGCAGAAGACTCCCAGGAGACAGTCGAGCCTGAACCGTTGCACTTGTCTGAAGCAGTTATCGAACAGGTACCTACTGTGAAACTTGATCCTGTGGCTGATGAAAAAGAAGAAGTATTCGAATCGGTATCGGTTCCACAACCAGAGGAACCGACTGTGAAAGTTGAGACTAGAGTGGCTTCTTCACCCATCTTGGCCGAGCGTATCAAAACTGCAGGTGATTTGCGTCGTTCGATCAGCTTGAATGATTCGTTTCGCTTCTCCCGTGAATTGTTCGGAGGAAGTATGGAACAGATGAATAATGTGTTGCATCAGATTGGTGAAATGAGTTCATTGGATGCAGCTCTTGTTTTTCTGTCTTCAAAGATCAAGGTCGATGAAGAAAATGAAGCTATGAATGATTTTGTAGAGCTTCTCAGGAAACATTTTATATAATGAATATTTAAGGAGATATGGGAAAACTATATGTGGTACCGACACCGGTCGGAAATTTGGAGGATATGACATTCAGAGCTATTAAAGTTCTGAAGGAGGCCGACTTGATTCTGGCTGAAGATACCCGTACTTCCGGAATCTTGCTGAAACACTTTGAAATTAAAAATGTAATGCAATCCCACCATAAGTTTAATGAACATAAAACGGTGGAGAGTGTTGTTAATAGAATAAAGGCAGGCGAAACAATCGCTTTGATTTCGGATGCTGGAACGCCGGGAATCTCTGATCCGGGCTTTCTTGTGGTTCGTGAATGTGTACGTAACGGTATCGAGGTGCAATGTTTGCCGGGTGCTACAGCTTTTGTTCCGGCATTGGTTGCGTCGGGATTGCCAAACGAGAAATTTTGTTTCGAAGGCTTTTTGCCTCAGAAGAAGGGGCGCATGACAAAGTTAAAATCACTGGTAGATGAACACAGGACGATGGTATTTTATGAATCACCCCATCGTTTGTTGAAGACGTTGATACAGTTTGCCGAATATTTCGGTCCTGAGCGCCAAGTGTCTGTATCTCGTGAGATTTCAAAGATTCACGAAGAAACGGTTCGCGGCACTTTGAGTGAACTGATAGAACACTTTACCGCTACCGACCCTCGGGGCGAGATTGTGATTGTACTTGCAGGAATAGACGATTAATAATAACTTCATTTAAAAACGTAAAATGTAATCGTATGAAAAAGTTAGCAATTTTATTAGTATGCGCAGCTATGTTGGCTTCGTGTAACGGCTTGGGTGGTGGAAGTAAAGACCTGAAGGCAGAAAATGATTCTCTTTTGATGGAGTTGACCCAGAGGAACGCCGAATTGGATGAAATGATGGGTACTTTCAATGAGGTTCAGGAAGGATTCCGTAAAATAAATGCAGCCGAGAGTCGCGTAGATTTGACTCGTGGAACTATCTCTGAGAACTCTGCTACTGCAAAACAGCAAATAGCATCTGATATCGAATTCATCACAAAACAGATGGAAGAGAACAAGGCACAGATCGCTAAATTGCAGGCTATGTTGAAGAGTAGTAAGAATAATTCGGCACAGCTGAAGAAGGCCGTTGAGTCTTTGACTCAGGAATTGGTTGCCAAAACTCAACGTATTGAGGAACTTCAGGCTGAATTGGCTTCTAAGAATATCCGTATTCAGGAATTGGATGCCGCTGTAACCGGTCTGACTGCTGATAAAGAATCATTGGCTGCCGAGAACGAAGCAAAAGCCAAGACCGTAGCTGAGCAGGATAAAGCAATTAATAGCGCATGGTTTGTGTTCGGTACCAAGTCGGAACTTAAGACTCAGAAGATTCTTGAAAAAGGAGATGTGCTGAAAAGTGCCGATTTTAACAAGGATTATTTTACTCAGATTGACATCCGTACTACTAAGGAGATTAAGTTATATTCAAAACGTGCTGAGTTACTCACCACTCATCCTGCCAAATCTTATGAACTGGTTAAAGATGATAAGGGCCAGTTGACTCTGAAGATCACAAACCCGAAAGAATTCTGGAGTGTATCTAAGTATTTGGTTATCCAAGTTAAGTAAATTGTATAAAATAATTATAGCTGATAAGGGCACGGATTGCACAGCAAGTAGTCCGTGCCTTCTTTTTGAACTGTACCCGATACTTTAATATGAAATATAAGAACCTGTTTTTTGATTTGGATGATACTCTTTGGGCCTTTTCCCAAAATGCGTATGATACGTTTGAGGAAGTTTATGACAAATATAGACTGGGACAGTATTTCGATTCGTTCTCTCATTTTTATTCTCTTTACCAAAGACGGAATACGGAGCTGTGGGTTGAGTACGGAAACGGACAGGTGACTAAAGAGGAACTGAACCGACAGCGTTTTTTATATCCTTTACAAGCTGTTGGTATAGATAATGAAATGCTTGCAAAACGTTATTCTGATGATTTTTTCTCGATCATTCCTACTAAAAGTCGGTTAATGCCGTATGCAGAAGAGGTACTTTCGTATTTGGCACCCAAATATAATCTATATATTCTTTCAAATGGCTTTAGAGAGTTGCAATCCCGCAAGATGCGTTCGTCAGGTATCGATACCTATTTTAATAAAATAATTTTTTCGGAGGATCTGGGGGTGATGAAGCCTTGGCCGGAAATATTTTATTTTGCTTTGTCGGCTACACAGTCCGAACTGCGTGAATCGCTAATGATAGGTGATAGTTGGGAAGCGGATATTACAGGTGCCAATGGCATAGGGATGCATCAGGCCTATTATAATGTGTCCGGGCGTGCCGATTTTCCGTTCCGTCCTACTTATTTAGTGACTGATTTGAAAGAGTTGATGGAACTATTGTAACATTTATAGATATATTGTATTTTTGCGTTCAATATAGAACGCATAAAAATACAACTATGGACACTCTCTTACCTTTCGCTTTACTCTGTTTTACCTCTTTCTTTACGTTGACTAACCCCTTGGGAACAATGCCTGTCTTTTTGACCATGACCCATGGTATGACTGATAAGGAGCGACAAGCTGTTGTTCGCCGTGCTACTTTCGTTTCGTTTATCACTTTAATGGTATTTGTTTTTGCAGGACAATTCCTTTTTAAGTTCTTTGGTATTTCTACCAATGGGTTCCGTATTGCAGGTGGGGTTATCATTTTTAAGATTGGTTTTGATATGTTGCAGGCCCGGTATACTCCAATGAAATTGAAAGACGAAGAGATTAAAACTTATGCGGATGATATTTCGATTACTCCACTTGCCATACCGATGCTTTGTGGTCCGGGCGCAATAGCAAATGCTATCGTGCTGATGGAAGATGCCCATACGATTGAGATGAAGGGAACGCTAATTGGCATTATTGCTTTGATTTATTTTATTACTTTTCTGATATTGCGCGCTTCTACCCGATTGGTCAAAGTGTTGGGCGAAACGGGAAACAATGTGATGATGCGTTTGATGGGGCTTATCCTGATGGTGATTGCAGTCGAGTGTTTTGTTAGTGGATTACACCCGATATTGGTAGGTATCTTGAAAGAGGGGCTGCTTTAAATAAAGAATTGGATATTATTTAAGAAATAAAATGCCCGGATTACATAGTGCAATCCGGGCATTCTTTTCGATAGGGTCAATACTTTAGAAAGTATTCTTTTAATTAGCGGCTACCACCGGCCCACCAAACTGGATCGGTATATACATACTGACCGTTTCCGAAGGCTGCTTCTACGTTCGGGTTTGCACTTACGTCATCTGCTCCATAAGGTGCGCGAAGCGGGAATTTATAGGGATTGTCTAGTTTGATATACTCTTCACCCATTGCTTTCAAACGACGTACATCGTTGTAACATTCTGTTGTTTCGCCGAAAGCTCCAAGGAATGCAATATATTTCTGTACCATTACCTCTTTTACCGGATTGGCATTGAACAATGGTTTTACATTGTTTGTGAAATACTCTTCTGCTTCAGTAGCTGTAATCGCTTTAGTAGTTTCTTTAACACCTCCATAACTTTTTACTGTAGGGGCGTTGAATGCAGCTGAAACTCCTGTTTCGGCATTTGCAATGGCTGCTATTACAGCATCTTTTAAAGCATTGGCCGCCTCGTCCTTTCTATTTAACCGAGCTAATGCTTCAGCTTTCAGGAAGAGTAACTCATGATAGCTCATAAGTAAGGTCGGGCATGTTTGTGAGTATACGAAGATAGGAGTGTTATATTCGTATTTGACAGACTCTGCCGTACCATTGTCTGCCATCAGGAATCTCGGATCATCAGCACCTGTAACTTGGATAGATACAGCATTTTCGTTTTCAGTTAACTTACCTTGTCCGATACAGAAGATGCGGCGTAATCTCGGGTCATTGCGTTCTATTAGCTTGTCAGCGTAACTTTTACTTGCAGCCAATCCGTCGCGACTCCATTGGAAGTCAAATAGAGGATTTAAGTTTGTTGCACTATAGATAGAGAAAGCAGCCTGTTCTTCAATAGATGTATATGATTTGTCTACATATTCCAGAATTTTTTGCAAATCGGCATCTTTTGAGGAGGAACGGGCTAATAGTCGCATTGTATAACGTGCTTTCAATCCATAAGCGAGCTTTAGCCATGCTTCGCCATCACCTTTATATATAAAGTCATATTCTCCAATTTCATCACTTTTATCGCCTTTGGGAAGATCGGTAATTGCAGCATCCAGATATTCCATAATAGCAGTATAAATAGCTTCCTGTTTGTCTAATTCCGGAGTCAGAAACTGAGGTTGTCCGTTTGCTAATTCGGGAAGGGCAGCCTGGCTGAAAGGAGTGTCACCGAATGAGTCTGCGATCAGTCCGGCATTAATTGCTGCCAATACTTCACCGATACCTTTTGTCGTATAATTGCCCGTGACTTCATTAGAACTGATATTAATAGCGATACGTGCATTCTTCAGTGTAGAGTATAAATTACCCCATACATTGTTAAAAGTAGAGGATGCCGAGGGCTCTCCGTTACGTTTCTCCGCATTTGCCAATTGGTTATCCACTCCAACCATATGTTCTACATAAGTAGAATAATATGTATTAAAGTCACCTCCGATGTTGCTAAATGCGGTTGCTGTGATTACATCCGCCAAAATGAATTTGGCAGGAACACTGGTTGTATGGTCTTTGTCTTTATTGATGTTGTCCATTGTGTCTTCCGAGCAGGAAGCAAATGCAACGGAAATCAATGCCACAGACAAGATACCTTTTGATAAATTAAATATTGATTTCATTTTTGTCCTTTTTAGAATTTAACTGTAATACCAAAACCATAGCTTGATGTTCCCGGAAGAGAGAAACGCTCAAAGGCACCGGCCATGTTGTTGTTTCCCTGTGATGATTCGGGGTCAATACCATTATCCATTTCTGACCAAAGCAACAGGTTACGTGCAAAGACATTCACTGTAACTCCTAAATAAGATTTATTCAGTACCGGATAGCTGAGGGCGATTTCACGTAGTTTCAGGAATGAAGAACCATATACTCCGGCCTCAGAGATTGTACTCAATCTGTCGAAATAGTTATAAGCATTTTCACCGCTGATCTTAATATCGTTGGGTGCATAAGAACCGTCGGCTAATTGTTTAACGGCCGGTTTCTCAAAGTAGAAGTGATCTGCTTTACGATAGTTTGCTGATTTCTGAGTAACACCGTAATAATCGAGTGTTGAAACGGATCCGGCATACATGCATCCACCTTGTTTCCAATCGAGTACGGCCGAAAGACGGAATTTGTAGAATTCAAATGTTGTATTGAAGCCCATTCTGAAGTCCGGAGATACATTCCCTAATACTCTGTTTTCACCTAATGTCGGCATACCGTTTTCGTCTACGACAATCTGGCCTTCCTCGTTTCTTTGATAGCTTGTACCATAGATAACCGGGAATTTGTCTCCTGCGCTCAAACGTACCTGCGGATCAACAAAACCTCCTAACATGATGCTTGATACACCGGGAGCCAGTTTATCAACGTAGTTATCGATTTTTGAGAAGTTAAATGCGAAATCCCAGTTGAAGTTCTTTGTCTGAATTGGGTTCACACTCAAAGTGATTTCGTGTGAATTGGTATGTACGGAACCACCATTGGTGATCAATTCGTTATATCCGGTAGAAGTAGCCAAGGGTACTTCGAAAATCTGATCTTTCACATTCTGGCGAGAATAGGTGTAATTCAGTGAGATCAAACCATTCCAGAAGCTGAAGTCTGCACCGATTTCGTATGATTTGGTGTTTTGGGGTTTCAGATTCGGATCATAAATCTTGTAGTATGGGATATATGAGCTGATTGATCCGATAGGATATTGTATAGGAGTACCTGATGAGAATCCGCCGCCGTAAACCGGTGTTCTATAGTAAGAAGGATAATAGGTACCTGCCTGACCTACTTCTGCATAAGAAGCACGGATTTTACCATAAGTCAAAACATCGTTCTTCAATGCTTCCAGTTCGGTAAAAATGAAACCGAGTGAAACTGAAGGATAAGTGAATGAACGGTTGTTGCGTGGCATAGACGAAACAATATCATTGCGGACAGTTGCATTCAAATACAACATGTTACGGTATGCTAATGAAATGTTACCGAAATTACCAACGGTACGCTCGCGATGATAGGTTCCTGTAGATGAATAGATTGATGCGTTAGCTATATGGTTCCATCCCGGGAAATTGAAGTTACTTCCGAGATTGTATTTGTATTTTGAAGAATTATCGACTAATTCATTACCATATAACACGTTTAAATCAAGTTCCGGAGTGATTTTCCAGTCATAAGTAACAGTTAACAATGAATTTATTTCATTGTTTGTAACGCTTTGCTCTTCAATGCTACCTGTTCCGTTGGAGTGTCCATATCCCCATGTGTCGGTATAGTTAGTGGTATAAGCATCGGTACCTAACTGGTATTTTACATCCAGTTTATGATTTTCTGTACCGAAATCGGTAGAATACTTAGCGAACGCATTTCCGAAGAAACGTTGAGTACGTTCTTTAAAAGAGTTGTTTTCAACTGCCCAATAAGCACCGTCGAAACCGCCTGTAGAACGGTATGTATTTTGAGTATAAGGATCTCCGTCTATGTGTGAAGGAATACCGCCTAAATCATAGCTTGACGGTGCACCGTATACCGTTGCCATGATACCATTGTTGGCACCGGTCTGTTTTTTGATTTTAGAATAAACGAAGTTTCCGTTGAAACCAGTTGACCAATTCTTGCTCAGTTGAGCTTGTGCAGTCAGTTTTGCATTATAACGATCCATACCGGTTGAAGGTACAATACCGTTTGCTGTAGTGCTACCTAATGACAAAGAATAACTTCCTTTATCAAGGCTTTGTGCTACGTTTGCACTGCTGTTCCAGGTAACACCTGTATTGAAGAAATCTTTAGCATTGTCGTATGCACGGGGAGTAGCCCATGGGTCCAGTCCTGCCTTGGCACGTTGGTCTACATAATATTGTCCCTGATGCTTTCCGAATTTCTGAGTATAACTGTTGTCTGTGTTACCACCATATTTAGGGTCATTGGCAAGTTCTGAAATCAGAGGTCCCCATGAACGAGAGTCAGACGGGCTAAAAGCACCGTTGAATCCTTGTGCGAATTCTTTTTGGAAATCGGGCATGGTAGAGACCTTATCGAATGAAAGACCTGTATTGATTGTAACTTCCGGTTTACCTTTACGTGCGCCTTTACCGCTCTTGGTGGTGATTACTACCACACCGTTTGATGCACGCATACCATACAGAGCAGAAGCAGCCTGGCCTTTCAGGATGTTGATGCTCTCAATGTCATTCGGGTCGATATCTACCGCACGGTTCGCATAGTCAGAGCCTGTAACAGAGTTGAAAGTATCCAAGTCAGTAGATGATGAGATAGGCATACCATCTACTACGTACAATGGAGTATTATCTCCTGTAAATGAACGTGAACCGCGAATAGTCATTTTAGAAGAAGCACCCGGCATACCTGATGACGGAGATATTTCCACTCCTGAAACCTTACCTTGCAAAGCGCTGGAAAGGTTGCTGCTTGAAGCCTGAGTCAGCTTATCTCCTTTAACATCCTGCACAGCATATCCTAACGCTTTTTTCTCTTTTGAGATACCCATTGCTGTTACTACAACTTCGTCAAGTGCCTTAGCATCAGTCTTTAATATCACTTTGATTACCGGTGCAATTGCTACCTCAGCAGTCTGCATTCCGATGTACGAAATCTGCAAAGTCTTTGCAGAACTGTAGTATGTGCTAACTATCTTATAATATGATTATTACAAATTCAGATTGAACTTAGTGTAGAAAGAAACTGTATTTAATAAATATCTTATTATCTGCATATTACAGATGATCTGTTTTTCTGAAAACCTCAATTAGTTGCACTTTATATATCTTATAAAAGTTACGTAATAATCTAATTATCAGAAGTAATAAGACCATTTATCCCATTTATTATTCTACTATTTTTTCCCGCGGCAGCAAGTAACGACTAGCTTTATATAGATATTTTATTCCTTTCCCAATGGTAGAAATTTATGGCAGTATCACAATTACAGATAGTTTATAAGATAAGTATTTTTCAAAACACTTTCCATAGATATCTCAAAACAGATAATAACTTTCGATTGTAAAATGATTAATGACATCCTTGATTAATATACAACAAATATCATAATGGAGCCTAATAAGAAATTCAATTCATGTGTAATAAAAAAGGCTGCTTCCTTTTTAGAAAGCAGCCTTTTGATTATGTTATTAAACCACAATTAATATCCGGGATTTTGTTGAGCTCTCAAATTAGGATTCACATTGGTTTCATCAACAGGTATCGGAAGTATAGCTCTGAAGTAGGTACGGTCAAAGCTTTGCGATTCTTTAATCAATGAATAATGATATCCCTTATCACCTTCATCTTTATAGCGAACGATTGTTTCATTATTGCGCAATGCATCAAAGTAACGTTGCCCTTCACCAATCATTTCTTTTCTCCTTTCAAGAATAATTCTTTCTACTGTAGCATCTGCTTCCGAAATGGCTTTGGCCTCCGGATTTGCTCTCTGAACAATTTCATTCAGATATTTGGCTGCTTTATCCTGATGCCCTCCAAGTTTAGCTGCCGCTTCTGCAGCACTCAGATAAACTTCCGAAAGACGAAGTAATGGCAGATTATTTAAACGCATTTCACCTACATCGTCTTTATCCGCCGGAAATTTATTAATGAAGATTTTCGCATCGCCATATTCTTCTTGAAGATCCTTATCATATTGAGCAGGCAGTACCATACCTATACGAACATCTTTAGGATCCTGACTCAACATATTCATAAAGCTCTTTGTCACTATTGCATCCGCATATCCGTTCTCATTCAGCAAATAAGCAATACCATTACGGTCAGTCCAGTCATCATTACTTGCATTTACAACTTCAAAAATCATTTCGTTTGTATGCGCTCCATTGCTTTTATACCATGCATTTACATATTCCTCGTTAGTCCAAAGCTTATATGGAGAATTGGTTATAATATCTTCAGCAACTTTGAGTGCATTCTCATTATCACCTTTAGTCAGATAAACCCTGGTAAGCAAGGCTTTTGCTGCCCATTCATTAATATATCCCGGAGTCTGATCTTTAGCAAGATAACCTGAGTTAATAGCATCAGTCAGGTCTGTGATAACTTGTGTATAAACTTCTGCCACTGTATTTCTAGAGGGCAAATCATTTCTTTCCAAAGGTTTCACGATAACCGGGACCCCCAAAGAAGCTCCGTTGTCGGCCGTATAAGGCATACCATAGATTCTTACCAAGTCAAAATGAACCAATGCCCTGACAACCAATGCCTCTGAATATATTTTACCAATTTGTGCTTCCGTTGCATCGGTTACCTTTTTTTCATTGATCGCTTCGATCAAACGGTTGGCACGACGGATTACATTATAAGGTATATTCCACATGTTAGGAGCGTCATCTACAGTGTAGAGCATCTCATAGCACGATGATGAACGCATACCTTGAGTTCTTGCCTGCATATCGTCAGCACGAACATCGCCGTAATAAAACATACGGGCACCATAATAGCTGGTAGCATTGGAGTTTCCCTGAATGCCATCATACATACCTGTACGTGCAGTCAGAGCGTCATTATAGTTAGTGATAGCATCTTCTGATGGAATCCCGTCGGCAGGTTTTCTATCCAGCCAATCATTCCCGCAGGAAGACAAACTTAAAATAGCAGCAACCAGTGTTATTGATTTATAT
>PPYE01072691.1_pt1 | contig 12577 bp, 6 predicted proteins | sample 1559881 | NCBI WGS metagenome assembly PPYE01 (sample SAMN08240022, study PRJNA423297) | Human gut metagenome, whole genome shotgun sequencing project.
ATCGCCAGCCATAGCATGGCTGACGATACAAAAATTTATTATTTTTTATTGTCCTCTTGACGGGGAGCATACCAAATACCGGGGGCTTCAATCTTTGTTCTTTTGGAACTATTATTATCTCTTACAGATATTTCTTCAGAGTCTCAACCTTGTCCAGATGCTCCCATGGAAGGTCAACATCTGTACGGCCAAAGTGACCATAAGCAGCAGTCTGTTTGTAGATCGGACGGCGAAGATCAAGCATCTTGATGATACCAGCCGGACGAAGGTCAAAATTCTCACGAACGATCTCAACAAGCTTGGTCTCAGAAAGCTTACCAGTTCCGAAAGTATTCACACTGACAGATGTCGGATGTGCAACACCGATCGCATAGGAAAGCTGGATCTCACACTTGTCAGCAAGACCTGCTGCAACAATATTCTTAGCAACGTAACGAGCTGCATAAGCTGCAGAACGGTCTACCTTTGTGCAGTCCTTACCGGAGAAAGCACCGCCGCCGTGACGTCCTGTTCCACCGTAGGTATCAACGATGATCTTACGTCCTGTCAGACCACTGTCACCGTGAGGTCCGCCGATAACAAAACGGCCTGTCGGGTTGATGAAATATTTGGTATCCGCGTCAACCATATCAGCCGGGATGATCGCATCAAAAACATATTTCTTAATGTCCTCATGGATCTGCTCCTGAGTAACATCCGGATCATGCTGTGTAGAGCATACAACCGCATCGATTCTCTTCGGTTTGCCAGCCTCATCATACTCAACTGTAACCTGAGTTTTTCCATCTGGTCTTAAGTATTTCAGAGTACCGTCTTTACGAACTTTTGTCAGCTGCTGTGCAAGCTTATGTGCCATGTTGATGGCATAAGGCATATACTCCTCAGTCTCGTTGGAAGCATAACCAAACTGAAGGCCCTGGTCACCGGCACCGATGGAATCCAGCTCATCCTCGTTCATGCTGTCCTCTTTCTGCTCAAGCGCCTTGTCAACACCCATAGCGATATCTGTGGACTGTTTGTCAAGAGCTGTGATAACTGCGCAGGTATCTGCGTCAAAACCATAATCTGCATTGTCATATCCGATCTCGCGGATCGTATCACGAACGATCTTCTGGATATCAACATTTGCCTTTGTTGTGATCTCACCCATAACAAGTACAAGACCTGTAGTAGTAGCTGTCTCGCATGCAACACGGCTCATTGGGTCCTGTGCCATCATAGCGTCAAGGATCGCGTCAGAAATAGAGTCGCAGACTTTGTCAGGATGTCCTTCAGTTACAGATTCAGAAGTAAATAAAATTTTCTCCATGTTTTTCTCCTTTTGTACTTATACAACGGTTATAAATCACATAAAAAACAGCCCGTACAATCGGACTGTTTAAATTCTGTAAACAATCCTCTTATTGTTCGATTGCTCGCTCAGGTTGGCACCTTCCTGGATTTCCGGGGTTGCCGTGGCTTCTCAGATCCTTTGTATCTCCACCACTCTGAATAAAAGGCTATCTTTTATGAAATTACTGCAACACATACAATATACTTCTCCTTACCAAATGTCAAGAAATTTTTTATGTAAAACTCTCTTTTGATAAAAAAAAGACAATATTCCCATTCCCTGTTGTTTATCTCTCATCCGCCGTTACAGTAAAAATATTCGTAAAACGGTTCTCCATATCCAGCGAAAGACCAAACATCTCTGTCTGGCCTTTCTGATGATCATTCTTTACAATGATTCATTTTATTATTTTTTCTTTTTTCTTTTTACTGCAAAACCTGCTGCACCGCCAACTACGATCGCTGCTGCAAGGATGCCAACCCATACACCGATCGGTGTATTATCGCCGGTCTTTACAGAAGTACGTCCTGTTGTTCCGCCTCCATCATTATTGGTTGATGTAGAACCTCCAGGTACTGGTGTACTTGTTCTCTCAGAAGGTGTTACTGTTGGCTGTCCGCTCGGTACCGGTGTATTCGTTACCGTCGGCTCCGGTGTTGTATTCTTACTGTTAGTGATATCCATGGAGTTTTCATAACTCTCACTTTCGTTCAGAATGATATCACCTTCACCGTCGATCTCATATGCGAAAGAATCATGATCAACCGGATTTCCATCCTTATCAGTCTCCATAACTGTATAGGTAACTGACTCAGGTTCTGTATTCTCCGGGAAAGAAATCTCTATATCGACAGAACCGTTCTGATTCAGTTCTCTGATCGTACCCTCAACAAGATTCAGAGAGTCATCTGCTCCTGTCTCAAATACAGCTGCATAGAAAGTATCCGGTACCGTTGTCTCCTGTCCGTCAACAAGAACCTTCTTATTGATCTTAATATGTCCTTTCAACGCAAATCCAGTCGGAATGAAAGAATAATAGTTATTTACATATGATACCGATTCTGTAGAACCATTCTGGCTGATCTCTGCCTCATTGGTCGCATTTTCATTGGAATCAGTTACATCATAGTAATAGGACTTTCCTTCATCTATAATGATCGAATCATTAATAGTCATCGGATCGCCATTCTCGTCCAGCTCAAATACATAATATTTTCCATCTGGTACATTTGCCCAGGTAGCCGTTCCGCTGCTTGCTTTTACAAGGCGGATATCTTTCATGTAGTCACTTCTGAACGGGATTGTTCCCTTATCATCCAGGAAAAGACCAACTTTATAGGTTGCATCATCTGCTTCCATTTCGATAACATCGAAAGTATCCTGATTAATATAGTACAGTCGTTTTGTAACCTGGATCTTTGTTTCCTTATCACCATCACGGGTTATCGTCTTCGGATATGCCTGCACATTATAAGTCCAGCCAGTACCTTCCTCTACAAAAGGAACCGTCAGTACCATCGGTGAAACAGATACATTCGGGTCATCCGGATTGCTCTGCACGATCAGATATACACCCTCAGCCATGTTATTGTACACGATGTTTCCATTGGCATCTGACTGCATCTCGCTTCCGCTGATCCCTGCTTTCTTTACTGCCGCGGAAAGAGTCTCCGCTGCTTTGTACCAGTCTTCTGCTGTTTTGATATTCTCGAAATCGATTCCTGTAAACTGAAGTGCGCCATCTGCCACAAAATGCACGTTTCCATCAAAGGTCACACCACCAACTTTATAAAGTGTCAGGTTCACATTTGGAATCGGTTTTGCTGTTCCGTCATCTCCGGTCTCCTGAACCGTCAGCGTGATCGTACCGGTTTTGCCGGCTTCATAATCATCTGCCAGAACTACCTGTGAAATACTGCCGATCAGCATTACAGCCATTACCAGAAATGCCAGAAAGCTGCTTAAAAAATTTTTCCGCTTAGTTCTCTTTTCCACTTTTTTCTGCCTCCTCTTTTCCTCCTGATACCCGTCGCTTTCCATTGCGGCGGACGATCAGATAAACCAGCAGTATCAAGATAACAAGCACTGCACTTCCCGCAGCCAGCACCTTCTTTGGATCTGTCTGTGCAAGCTTCTGCGGAATTGTATCATTACTCTTCTCTTCTTCCACATATTCCGTACGGGTTCCCCGCACAAGAAGTCTGTGTGTATTTACTCCATATGGGGTACAGGTCACAAGTGTTACATAATCTTCTCCCTCAACGATATCCAGTTCACTGGTCTCTTCCGGAAGAACTGTTTTTATCTGATCCACTTTATATGCCAGATTCTTTCCCAGGATATGCAGGATAAAAATATCTCCCACTTCCATCTGATCCAGATCTGTAAAAAGCTTCGCATTGGGAAGTCCACGATGAGCTGCCAGTACCGCATGAGTACTTTCGCCTCCAATCGGAAGACTGGTTCCCTCTACATGACCAACACCTTTTTCCAGTACATTTTTGCTTAATCCATGATAAATCGCCAGCTTTGCCTGAATCTTCGGGATCTCAATACTTCCCATCAGGCCATCGCCATTCGGATCAAGAACTTCATCGTAAGGATGCGTCGGTTCGTAATCTTCCTCTTCATTAAACGCATCTACAATACTGTTCACGGGATGTTCCGCATTATATTCTTCTGCTTCTTTCCAGAGCTTTTCATAGTTGTCATCAGAAAGATCTGTAACCGCCTGATCGTAAGTACTGATCAGCTGTGCATTTCTGTACTGATTCCACATATCACTGACCGTCGGATAAAGAAAAATTCCCGCTCCCACCAGAAAAGCCGCTGCGATAAAGATATTAAGGACAATACTGCCCTTTTTCTTCTTTTTCTTTTTAGCCATACATCATTATTTCCTGCGTCGTTTTTTGTTCTGAACAAAATTGACAGCTGCTACGAGCACAGCTGCGATCACAATACCGATCACAACACAAAGTATCAGCATCGGAAGTGTCGGATTGGAAATTCCAGTCGCCTTCTTCTCTGACTTCTGAACCGCTTTTGCAGCCTTAACAGTCGTTCTGTGCCCTCTGACCAGAATCCTGTGTGTGTTTACTGCATACGGTGTACAGGTAACAAGTGTCACATAATCTTTACCTTCTGTGATTGCCAGAGAATACGTCTGCTCCGGAAGGACTGTCTGGATCTGATCCACTTCATAGGCAAGTGTCTTCCCCAGAATATGCAGGTAAAAAACATCTCCCTTTTCCACAAGGTTCAGATCTGTAAAAAGCTTGGCACTTGGAAGTCCTCTGTGTGCGGAAAGGATTGCATGTGTACTCTCACCACCAACCGGAAGACTGCTGCCAAACAGATGTCCTGCACCTTTCTCCAGTGACTCATCTGTGGTGTAATGATAGATTGGAATCTGTACATCGATCACCGGGATCTCCACATATCCCATCATTCCATCACCGTTCAGATTCAGAAGGGACTCATATGTACTGTCCGTTTCCCCATCCCTTACGGAAAAAGCATCCGGTACACTTTCCTGTTTGATCTGTTCGTTATATTCCTCTGCTGCCTTCCACATGCTGTCGATCTTCTCCGAATTATCCTCCGAAGAAACACTGCTGCTATATTTGCTGATCAGTAAATTGTCCCTGTGCTTATTCCAGGCATCACTGATCATCGGATACAGCAGTATGGACAATCCTATCAGAAACAGCAACCCAAGTCCAATATAATTTTTCTTCTTATTCTTACTCATAGGTTTCTCCATACTGTTGTATTACCACTCCCGGCCTCCGAAGAGGCCGGGCGGTAACTGATTTACTTAATTATTACTTTGGTTCTGTTGTTTATAAATATTTAGAAAAATCTGACCAAATGATCTGTCTGGATTACTCCTCAGATCCTTTTCTGCGGCTCATGAAGAATGCGCCAGCAGCACCAGCCATAACTACAACACCGATGATAGTGAAGAGATATGTTCCCATTCCACCTGTGGATGGAAGCTCACCAAGTTTGGTATCTTTTACTGGTAATGTTACATTACGAGTTTCTGCTGAATCTTTTGTAAGTGTTACAGTAGGAATATTTGGATTAATCTGATATCCCTGAGGTGCTTTAGTCTCTACGATTGTGTATGTTCCTGCACCAAGACCTTTTACTTTAACGCTTCCATCTGTTGCCTCTACGTCTGTTGTAGCAGCTGTTTTCTGCGCTTCTGTCATATCATCTGTAAGCAGTGTATAAACGCCATCACTTTCTTTTACGAACTTAAGAACGTTGCCATCCTTATCTTTAATCTGGAAGATTGCACCCTTCAGTGCATTACCATCAAGATCTGTTTTGTTAATTGTGATTGATCCAGACCAACCTTCTACTTTAGGTTTGTCACTAGAATTATTAGTGGATGCCTCATTAGTGTATTTTTCATCATTTGTAATAGTAGCTGTTACTTCTACTCTTACACTCTGTCCAGCATGAATATTTTTATCTCCAATATATTCATCAGTAAATTTTACAGTTAAAGCATCACTTGTTGGTAACTCTTTATCCAATGTATACGCTTCATTAAGAGTTACTTCTGTTCCATTTACCAGTACTTTTATACCTGTAATTTTCATTCCTGTTGATTTATCTGTAATCGTAAATGTTTTGTTTTCTGTTCCCTTCTCATAACTTGGGAATGTAGTATCAATATTGAATTTTACTTCCTCACCATTTTTTACAAATGACTGATTTTCATCATTTAATGTTTTTGTAATCTTATAATTAGATGCTTTTGCATTAATTTCTTTGTTAGCCGGAATAATTAAATGATTGACTCCATCATATCCGTAAGTACCCTCACCCATAACATTGTATGTTGTTGTTTTTCCAGCTGCAATGATCATATATGCACCAATTTCAAGGTTCTTGAAAGTATATGATGCTGTATCAACAGTAACTTCTTCTACTAATGCACTATCAGGAACTATTGTAGCTAATGTTTCCCAATCAATTGTAGCTACATTATCAACAACTGACGCATGATCTTTGGCCCACTCTTCGATAGTCCAATTACTCTGCTCCTCACTAAATCCAACTACTTTGTACAGTTTTAAAACTGTTTTATCATTCTCAGTTAAACCATTTACTGTAATACTTCCTGTTGCTGCCGGTGTAGCTGATGCATCAGCTGCAAATACTGTTGCGCACATAGACAGAACCATGATCGCTGCCATTAATAATGCGCTGACTTTCTTAAATAAATTCTTCATAAATTAAGCTCCTTTCTTTCTCTGCTTTTTTTCTTTTTCATTTCCCCTCGTATTGCCATATTTACAATTAATGATTGTTACGCCTTCTTTGCTTCTTCCTCCCTTCGTTTATTATTTATAAACAACAGGAGTGCAGTTGCAAGAATCGCTACACCACTGATTGTAAATCCATAGATTCCTGGGCCACCGGCACTTGGTAAGGAATAAAGTTTCGCATTTTTAATTGTTAAAACTTTATTTTCCAATGTCCACATCTCACCAGCCTGTGCCGGATTACCATTTTCTTCGTTAACAAGTGTTACATTTCCTAATTCAACTTTGAAGTAAATACTGCTACCTAATATCGAATATCCTTTTGGAGAAGTAATCTCTGTCAGTTTATAAATACCTGACTCCAGATTATTGAGTTCAATCTCTGAAGAATCATTCTTTACTTCTACTTCATTCTCAATCTGTATCCAGCTGTCCCCCTCTTTCCGTTCTAATCTGAATTTAGAACCAGTTAAGAAATGACCTTCCGTATCTGTTTTCTGCAGATCCAGATTGGTTCGTGCCTCGTTCGTGTAGGAAGCAACCCCCTTTACACCACCAGCTGTATACGTGTACTCTCCTGTAATAACATTCTTTTTGTTTACGTCATTACCAAGTACAAAAGTAAGTGATTTACTTTCATTTGAAACATCGGATTTAGAATTTTCACAATCTGTTTCCGTACCAACCTCGAATGCACTAATTGTATAACCCGGCGTATTTGCTTCTGTTACAGTATAGCTTCCTCTTGAAAGGTCTGCCAATGTAACATTTCCGCTTGTTTCACCAGCCTTAACTGTCACAATTACCGGACTATTGGAAACATCATTACCATCCTTATCTTTTACATTAAATGCAAAGGTTCTGTCTTCACTAGATGCTTCTGTTACATTCTTTATGATCTGAAGCTGGCCCTTAATAACATGAATTTTATAAGTGCCATAAAGATTTCTGTTATTCGGATTGTAAGCTTTCTCATCTCCTACGAAATGCTGCATTCCATCACTTGTGGTGGTATTCTTCTTACTATCATCGGTTGATGTCGTATTCGGCTTATATGTTACCTCCAGATAATACTCTGTATCACCATCAGGTGTGGTTGCCATATCCTCTTCCTGGATATTGGTTATGATTCCCTTGTCATCTTTCTTGAACCATTGCTTAATAATATGTCCGTTCGCATCTGCGGCACTTATTGTACCCTTTAAATACGATGTCTCTGATTCGCTAAACAGCTGATTCAAAATTGTATCATTTGTTGGTACTGTATCACCTTTGTAGATCCAAACTTCTTTGTCCTTGACTACTAAATTCACTTTAACATTAACTGTCGGCTGTGGCAACTCAACATCGCCATATCCTGTAGAAATCTTGGAGCCCGGTGATACGTTGGTTGTAACATTGTTTCCACCAACGAAGCTGTCTTTGGCTTTTACTTTGACTGTTTTATTCCATTCGCCATTTTTCTTCTTGTTTGGTATCGTCTGATCTGTCCACTCGATCTTATAACATCCATCGACCAGAGATACCGTACCACCATTTACTTTAACACCATTATTCAAGTCATCCTGTGTATATAACGTTCCATCATCTTTCAGAAGATCAAACCTCGAATCAATTATATCCTTAACTGTTGCTCCGGTAATTGCAATGTCCTGTGTGATCGTATTCTGAATGTCTCTGAAAATCTCGCCCAGTTTTGTTGCGTCATTCGCAGTAAATGCACAATTCGGAGATGCAATTCCCGGATAATCCTTGGTTCCATTACCTGCCAGGAATTTTGCTTCATCGCTGTCATCACTAAATCCATATCCAATGGTATAGACTGTGTATTTAGCCTGTCTCAATGCCTTGGCTGAATCCTCTGCATTCTTCTTCGCATAAGAATCCCAATAGTTATCCGTCCTATCTCCTGTTGGAGCTCCATCTGTAAACAGAATCACATATTTCGGATTTTCATCATTAGCGTTATCTAATAACATTTTAGCCTTATTCAGACCTATCTCTGGTTTTGTACCACCTCCAGCTTTTAACTCACCTACAAATGATATTAAGGCATCCTTATTATCATTCTTTCCTACTGCAAGCAATTCTTTGGTCGCACCATTACTAATATTACTATTATGAGTACTACTGAATGCTGTAATTCCGATCTTGCTTTCCGGTGACTTCAATGCAGTATCTGTTATAAACTGGTCTACGGATTCTTTTAATGCTTCCAGTCTTGTTTTAGTTACTGTTTTTTTTGTATAAATTTTATAATTGTAACTATCATAGTTAGAAGCTTTCTCGTTGCCAATGTACCAGGAATAATTCCATCTACCGTCAGATTTATAACTCATAGTTTGATAAGAACCATTTGTTTCTACATAATAAGTAGTTCTTGTGTCAAGCTTATTTCTTCCTGAAGCCGTATTATCGGCAACATATTCATAAACATCTTCACTGCCTATTATGTCCTTCATTGATCTGGATACATCCAACACCAGCATAATATCCGCAACCGCTTTTGTTGTAGTCGTCACGGAACTGGTACTGGTCGATGCTGCCTTGATATTAATATCGTAGGTTCTGTCATTCCAGCTATCAACTTTTGCGGTCTTACTATACTCCATACTGGATTTAATGATTTCTTCCGGTGTCTCATTCACGATCTCGTTGTCTGTTACCTCATTACCTGAACTGTCTTTGAGTGTTGTAGTAACCAGTGTATCGCTCGTCTTTGTTACTTCGACCGTCCATACCGCATCAGATTTCACATAACCAGCCGGTGCCTGGATCTCCTTCAGGTAATAAGTACCTGCTCGAAGCCTGTCAAACGTTACGGTTCCGGTTTTCCCAACAGATGTAGCTGTTTCAAGCTGTGTAGTACAATCTTCATCTGTATAAAGAGCAAAACTTGCTCCGCTCAGTCCGGTACCGTCTTTATTCACCTTGTTAAATGTCAGTGTTCCAAGCGCGTCTGTTGTGACCTGTGAAATTTTGGCATTTGGAATGGTGAAATTCATATAACAGTTAGAGGCACCTGCACCTCGCTCCATATAAAGGATCGTTAAGGTATGCTCTGCCTTTTTCTGTTCATCTGTCAGCTGGGTTTTGTCCTGATTTGTATTTAACAAATACTTCCACAGATCTACAGTAGAAGTAGCTGCGTTATGGATTCCACCAAGATCAATAACTACCTGTTTTCCATCCAGAACGACCCACATATCATCATCACCGGTAAAACTATAACTTAATGGTCCTATATAATCACCAAGTTTGAATTTAATATCATAGCGCATACCAAAATAGTAATTGTGGATTTTATTATCCTCGGGAAGGGGACTATCTTGCTTTCTGGTATAAGCTTTTTCATAACTTGATCGAACAGAATCCAACGGGAAGAAATCCTCTCCGGATTTACCAGTTCTGTTTAAGTTATACTGTTCCGTTACATTTGTACCATTTCCGTCTGTTACGCCGGTTAATGTATAAGTATCTCCGCTTCTGTCAAAATTCAGCGTATAATCCCTGTAGACTTTTCTCAAATAATTATCCGTTGAATTTCCGGCCAATAGATCGGAATTTGTGAAAAAGCCCGGATCCGGATAATTAAATTCAACATTTCCGTCTGCATCCAGACCTTTCAGCAGTCCTTTAATGACAGCGTCACTTCCTGTCCATGTGTTAACGCTAAGACCGTCTTTCTTCCAATTATATCCGTAATTCTGGTAGTTTTGTTTTGCCTCACCCATGGTCAGCTTCTTATCACTGTCTTTGTTCTTACCGTAATTACTTGGTTGGTTGATGGAATAGTTCGATCCAGCTTTTACCGTATAATCATAAAATGTCGGCGCACCGGCGAAATTTACAGTTACCGGTTTATAATATACTTTAACAGTAGCATCCTGTGCCACATTAAACTCACCCGGCTCAACTGTAGATGTTCCGTTGTCAGTAACCAATTCCACTTTTGAAATATCCCAGTTCTCAGCTTTCTTGCAATCTACCTTCTGACCGATTGTAAGTGTCCGAACATCATCCGCATAAATCTTGCTTGCCGGATTCGTCGTTCCGTCATAATGCTCTATTGTAACATTAATCTTACCATTACGCTTGTTATCTACAATTACATAAGTAGAAAAATGTGTAGTCTCAAACTCAACATTTCCATTCTTATCAACGTTTCCATCCATGTTTTCAATATTGTTCTCATCGTCTACATGGTATACGTCTGCGTCGTTGATCTTTTTCTCATTGTTGAGCGTTACCGCTACCTTTACCGAATTACCCGGCTGAACTTCTTCTCCATCTACCAGGAATTTGATATCGTAGGAATAAAGCTTTTCAATGGCTTTCTTTTCTTTGATGGCTTTTTCTGTGATCTGGGCTTCCGCTTCCTGTGTAAGTTCTACCGGTGTTACGGAAAGCTCTGCATTATCCGGAAGATCTGCCGGATCCGTAAGTGTGACTTTAACATTCACTTCGTCACTCTTGTAATCGTATCTGGTAATCTCAGGCTGAGGCTCCTCTTCCTGAATATCCTCCGCAGGCTCCTGCTCACTGTCATCAACCACCTGCGCCATGTCACTTCTTATGTAGCCTTCCACATCTTCATAGGAAACCTTGTACCAGGTTGTTCCATCTTCTGCGGTAACCGTTTCCAGAACGGTAAGTCTTGTTCCTGCCGGTATGGTTGTTGCTACATCTGCTTCTGTGGATGGGCTTACCCGAAGATTAACATCTTCTCCAATCACTTCCACGATCACCGGCTGTGCTGCCGGTTCCGGTGTGATCGTCGCATCTGTATTTCCGTCATCCGGATCTGTAAGGTCATCTGCCGGTGCTTCTGTAACAGTCGGCTCAACCGCCGGTGCTTCCGTAACAGTAGGATCTGCTGCCGGAGTCTCGGTCGGTGTTACTTCCGGATCAGAAGTTCCATCACCATCCGTGAAATCTCCATCCGCTGCAGGCTCCTCAGCCTCAACAGAAATCTCATCCTCAGCATCCTGCACTTCCGGAGCATCCCACATCACTGCAAAAACTGCTGCATTGGAAGTCTGCACCTGAAGAGTCTGAAGCTGTTTGCTCTCATTCACATTCAGAACCTTTAATTCTTCATTTGGCTGTAAGGTAGTAACCTCTGTTTCACCTGTGTTGCTGTTATAATGAAGCTTCTCTGCCGTTACGCTGGTGCTGGCTGCATCGGTAAGTTCCGGTGCTGCCGGTGTCTTGTACTCGATCGTAACATTAACTCTGCCATTCGGCTCAACTCTGTTTCCGTCAGCATCTGCAAAATACACATCAAACGCAAAAAAGCCTCGTAAGCTGCTGCCTTTATCTTCAGCTGCCTTCGAAAGCTTCTGTGATACTGTATCATAGGATACTGATGAGTTCTCGTTTACAGTATCAGCTTTCAAAGTTGTATCCTGAGGAATGCTGTTCTCCTCTACGGCTTCTGCTGTCACTTTAACAGAATCATTTTCATATGTAAGCGCAGTTTGTTGCACTTGTTTCCCCTGGTCTGCGCTGCTTACATCCGGTGTCGATTCTTCGGCTGCTGGTACAGATTCCAATTCACCATCTGTGAATAACTCATCCGTTCCATCTCCAAATGTTTCACTTGCGGAGATCGTATATGCACTTGGCACACAAGATACCATCAACGCCAAAGCCACCATAAATGCCAGGATTTTTTTGATCTTATCTTTCTTCAATCTTTTCATACCTTTCCCGCTTTCCTATGTGTGCATTAACGTGTACTATAATTTTTATTATCTTATTTTTGTTTATATTCCTCTTTTAAAAAGCTTCAAGTTTTTTAACTGGTAATGAAAGCAGTTTAGCCTTACCAACATTTTATATATGCGTTTCAAGTGTCAATATGAAAACCATTTTTGGCACGACAAACGCATGAATGGTTAGCAACTGCAAATTCTATTTTTTTCTACTTTTTAAGCTTCTAAAAGCTCTTCTAAAT
>PPYE01132273.1_pt1 | contig 12573 bp, 10 predicted proteins | sample 1559881 | NCBI WGS metagenome assembly PPYE01 (sample SAMN08240022, study PRJNA423297) | Human gut metagenome, whole genome shotgun sequencing project.
TTTTCCACTTTCATAACGCTCTTTTTTAGGTTGTAAAAATACTCCTTTGAAAAGCGTCCTTTGGCATGCAAAACATTGATAAACAGTGAATACAAATCTGCTTTGTTCCTATCGGTAAAAATTCGGTTACCTGCCGTTGTTTTCGAAACAGGCGGCTAACAGTCTGGTAACTGAAACGTCGCAATATTTTGTTTTCTTTTGCAGGTCTGTCTGTTCTGCAAATCTTGCAAAATGCTTAATTATAAACGTTTTACGTTTAATTATCGTCATTCTGTTTTTTATTGCATTTCTAAATATTACTTATCCGGCGCGCCATACATGGGCGACATTAGCATTTCATGCAGGAGTAAATATCGGTATTATCTGCAAGGCATTGGGACACTCTTCCATTAAGGTGACAGAAACTTACTTGAAACCATTTGAAAACGAAAAGGTAGATATAGCCAATGACGAACTGATAATCTCGGTAGTAGCACATAATGGAGAAAAGGAAGTGGCATGAGGAATATCATATGACAGCCATTCAAATAAAAGAAGAATTACTTACCAAGTAATGGATGATTACTTTCACAAAGTAGGGAATATTTCCTCATAAATCCAAAGAAAAAGCTTATAAATCTGTATTAATCCACTATATTTTATTCAATTATAGAAAAACACATAAGCACAAGCACAATATTGCATCTGTCAGTACTTTAACTAATTTACAAAATTACACGACACCTCTTTCCATTTTTGACATCTCAAAAACGGAATCATATTTCTTACATCTTTTTCTATCCGACGAAATGTTTTTTCTTATTAAATACAGAATAAGGAAACGCTTTTCCTCACCCTGTGAGAAAAATATAAGCTATTACTTGGTAAGTAATGACTTAACAAAGTAAGTTTATCATGTTATCCGTATATACACGTGCACAAATAGCCATCGCCGTACTGCATGACCTTTCTTCTAGCAAAGTTCTGCAACCGGTCAAATTCCTCCTTCAAAACGAAGAATGGAAAGATTTACTTAATAAGCTGGAAAAAGTACAACTCATCCGCCTTTTACCAAACAAAGAAACAAGAATCCTTTTCTCATATGAATTTAGTCGCCCATTATTGCAAATATCCCTATTGAACGTACTTCAAGCCATAAATATAGCCACTTATCGTTATACATCCGTTTCGAGGAATTACCATACACTGGTATGGCTACTCAAACACAAGGCAAAGAAAGGAGGTGCAAAATGAGAATATCCCCGACATTATATATCCTTTACCTTTTTGTTTTCTTGTTAGTTGCCTGTAACCGACGCGAACTGACTTATTCGCCCGAAGCAACAATAACAATCAGTGCCGATTGGAGTCAGTCAGGACTGAATGAAAAAGAGCAGGATTATGGTGCTACCGCCATATTCTACCCTACCGATGGCAGCACTCCTTTTGTAGCACTGATGGGTGACCGTACATACAAGACCCTATGCTTGAAAGAAGGATGTTACAATGTCGTCCTTTTCAACCGTTCATTCGATGATTTTGGTAACCTCTGTTTCAGAGGAGAAGAAAACTACCAGACGCTAGAAGCCTATGTAAAGAAGATGGAAATAAGGAACGAATCATCCTCTGAAAGAATTATTATGGAAAGTCCTGACGAACTTGCCGCTGATTATATCGAAGGCTTTGAAGTGACTTCTGATATGCCGGAAAACTATTCATCAGCCATCACCCAACAAAGTAACCGAAATTCCACCAGGAACGAAAATAGTTGTCACTTACGCTTCACCCCCAAAAAACTGACTCAAAAAATAACGGTTAAAATCCGTATCAAAGGAATGAACAACATACGAAAAGCTACCTGCACATTAGACGGCATTGCAGAATCCATATTTCTCGTTTCGAGACAAAATTCGGAAAAGACAGTAACACAAGTGCTACGCTTAAGCAATCCCATTTATGATTCCGGCTCGGTAACAGAAGGAACGCTGAGCACTACTATTAGTGTGTTCGGCTTCGATGTAGAGATTCCACACAACCTACATCTGAAAGCAAAGTTAGTAGACGGGAAGACCATATTTGAAGAAAGTTTTAACGATTTGGCAATAAGACGGTTGGATGAAGAAGACGGAACTATGAGCGTTTTTATTGACATGGCATGTGAAAAGACCGTGCCGAATGTAAAAACAGAAGGTAGCTCAGGATTTGACGCTGATGTAGATAAATGGAACGATGAAGTGAACAGCGATATAGATATATGACAGATATGGGTAGTTATAATATTAATTTTAAAAAAAGTAGAAAATGGAAGTGAAAAGTTTATTGATGGTGATGGCAACACTGACTATAGCTGGTTGCTCACAGAATGAAATGACAGAAATGAATCCGGATACGAACCGGACAATCGGGTTGGACGTATATACGGAAGTACAGACCAGAGGAACGGAAACTACAACGTCCACATTGAAAGCAAATGCCGGTTTCGGTATTTTTGCCTATCAGACAAGCAGTGCGGGATGGAATAGTGAAAAAGGAAACACAACACCTAATTTCATGTACAATGAACATGCTACATGGACTTCTGATAGTTGGGGATATACTAATTTACGTTTTTGGCCAATAGATGATAAGAAAATAACATTCTTTGCTTATGCGCCTTATGAATCCAAACCGGAAGTTGGAACAGACCAAAAAATAACCTTATCAGGACAGAATGCCAAAGGCGCTCCGACAATCACCTTTGAGGTAAAGACTTCTAATAACTGGAAAGATATGATAGATTTGGTAACAGACTGCCATACTGCCATACAAGACCAAACTAATGAAAGTAATAAGGGGACGGTTCAGTTCAAGTTTAGTCACGTACTTACCCAAATAGCCAATATCAAGGTGAAGCCAGATGTGAACTTAGGTACTGATACCAAAATTTTTGTAACGGGATTAAAGTTAGATCCAGGAAGTACAACACTTTACAACAAGGCTGTTTATAAATTCGATAACGACACTTGGGAAGCCATATCTCCTGACGCATCTTATTTTTCAACAGAACAAGACCTGAGTGATTTTTTAAATAAAACAACCACCGACCAATGGGGATATAATAAAAGTTCTATCAATGTAAGTGATGACCAGAATGCAACCGCGTTATTCTCAGATACAGAAGCTCTTTACTTTATTCCGGTAAATAACAAAAACGGTACCACCAACGCAGGTGACTTAAAACTGAAAATCAATTATGACATCGTAACCAAAGTGACCGACACAAGTAATCTGACAAGTACCATAACAAACAAAGAAGTTTCACTACCGAAAAATACGTTCAAGAAAGGAACGAAACATACCTACGTATTGACTATCAAGATGAATGCCATTAAGATTACGGTGGAGGATAATATGGAAGGTTGGACTGATGATAGCGACTCTGATATTAATGTAGAGAAATAATTTCCTTTTGCAGCCAAAACATGATACATACTGGCTATGGAAAGAAAACAGACCGGACAGGGTTGAATGTTTCTTCCCTGTCACTACGGTTAAAAAAGCACGGACGTACAATAAAATAGAAAAAGAAGCATGAATCGAAAAACAGAAAGCATAAGGGTGAAACAATTGTATGGCATTTTCCTTGCTGCAACTTTGTTATTGGGAGCTTGTACCCAGGAAGAAGGTACGAACGAATTTCCCCAAGAAAATATCCCTATCAGCTTTTCAGGAAACGTTCCGGTAATGAGATCTGTTAAAGAGTATACCACAACAAGTGATCTTGAAACTATCGGTGTGTTTGCCTACTTCACACACGGAAATTTCAATGAAGATGCCGCAACACCGAATTTCATGTATAACCAGCTTGTTGGTAAACAAACAGACGGCACATGGTCTTATAGTCCGGTCAAGTTCTGGCCGGATAATTCAACAACAGATAAAATCAGTTTCTTTGCTTATGCTCCTTATATAAATGAAACAGCAAGTAGCAACTTTTTCGTTCAAGACAAAGAGAGTTCAAATGGATTTCCGATGTTGAGTTATACCGTTCCCACAGCCGAAAACAAACAGATAGATTTTCTCGCTGCAACTCCGGTAATGAATCAAAACAATGGCAATGTAAGTTTTAAACTGCGCCATACACTAACCAAGATCAATGTTTATGTAAAAAGTAATGATGATACGGAGGGAAAGTCCGTAACCTTTTTCTCCATTACGGGAATAAAAAGCGGAATACTGACCTATCATACTCCTACGACTGATAGCGACAAAGGCTGGCTGTGGGCATTTCCATCACCTGACAAGAAAGAAACTTTTACCGCTGACATAACCAATTTCCCTGTACCGAATACTATTGCGGAAGAAAAGAAATTGTTAGCTACTTTTTTCCTGCTTCCTGCCGGAAAAGGAAGTCAGTTCAGCATCACTTATCAATATGCGGCAAAAGACGGAAATAATAATGCCATTACTCAAGCTATCCGCATAGAAAATCAATCTTTACCTTCTACTGACACTTGGAATCCGGGAGCTTCTGTAAGTTATACCATCGGTATCTCAAGAAAAACTATTTCCGTGATGTCAGAAAATGATATCGCATCATGGGAAGGAGGCACGGATTCTGAAACGGTAAATGGAACAGAAGAGAAACAAATAACGAATTAATGGGACAAATAAAAATCAGCCTTGTACTAAGGTGCTAATTTTAAACAAGATAATAACAAAGAAAAATGAAATCTTTCACCGGCATAATCTTTTGGAGCATCCTCTTGATTTGTAGTGCATGCACCGACGAAAATGAAACAAATAATGGAAAAAGAACGGACTGCTACAATGGAACTCCTCTCACTGTTCGAGCAACAGCAACCGGGTTTGAAAACGTTCCCGGTTCCGAAAAGCCTTCCACACGTGCTTCTGTGACAGATGAACATCTTAAAACAGAATTTGTAGACGGTGATTCTATTGGTATATTCTCCATAAAAGATGGCACAATAGTAGATGACATTAACAATATCCCATTGGTTTATAACCTGTCAAATGATAGTTGGAGTCCGGTTGAAAACAGCAAGACACTCTATTGGTATGATGGAGCGAGTTACATCGCATACTATCCATATAGGAAGAATATCACACTAGATGTTTCAAAGGATACAGATGAAGCTATTGCTTCGTTGACCAGGAATGAGAAACTGCAACCTTCGAAAGACCAATCCACAAAAGAAAAGCATACTGTGAGCGACCTGCTGATTGCTACCGGCGTACCTACTACCGGCAATTCTTCCGGAATAATCCTGAACCTGCAGTTTAAACACCAATTTACATTGCTTGTGCTGCAACCACAAGCATACATAGGTTGTTTTGCACCCGAAAATGCAGGTTTTGTTTACCACAAAGAATCAAGAATTTTAGGAACAGACTCAGCAGCTATCAATGTGAACTTGAATGGCATTACTCCATATCAGATCGATTCTGTAAAATTCTGCGCCATTGTCCCATCACAAAAAAATGCCAGAATTACCGGAAGCTATGTAACCGCCGACGGCAGAAATAATACGAATACAAAGATAAACTATTCGGGCAGTTCCATCACTTTTGCTTCTGGGAAATGCTATACTCTGAAAGTAATCAGCCCTGTACCCGGCAAAGGAAGCACAGAAAGAAAACTTTATCCCGGAGATTTTGTCTTTCAGAATGAAACCGAAAAACGAATAGAGATACATCCCGGAGACGGCATGCTGGAAGAAAACGGGAAAATATATGATTATCAGAATGCTATTGGAATGGTCATTACTTGCGATTCTAAAAAAATGACAGATGTAAAATGCAATGAAAACGGTTGGAATCATGCTTATGTAATGGGGTTTGAAAATTTAGGGACCGGTCGTTGGGGGGGAATGGAACGAATCGAAGAAGGGATTACTCCAATGACAAAAGATGATGAAATTGAGAAGAATATGAACGGTTATTCTGAAACAGAACAAATGTTGAAGAATTATACTGCTAATGTACAGGGTAGTTACAGTGCTTTTGAATCAATAAGAAAATATAGAGACAGTAACAAAATTCCTGATGGACTTAATCGCAGTCCATGGTTCGTACCGAGTATCGGACAATGGTTTGATATGCTGGTGAATATTTGTGGAAAATCTCCAAGAGATTTTCGAAATGAAACCAGTAACGGCCTAAACGACACAGGATGGGGACAAGAAACACTGGATAAATTGACTATACAGTTATCTAAAGTAGGTAATTCGTTACCGCAGTTTAGTGATACCTACAGACTTGGCTTCAGTTGCAGTTCCCAATATGATAAAGACAGATGCTGGATGTTACTTTGGCACATTGATGATCCTGAATATCCTAATTGGGATAGAGTCTGTTTGCAAGGATATGATAAAAAAGCTTATTGGAATGTACGTCCGTTTTTTGCTTTTTAATTATTTATCGTCTTGAAACAGTCTTGTTTCGGAGCAGTAGAAACTTAGTGGAGATTTTTTTCATGCGGTTGTTTGTGATACCCTGTATAAACACTCGTCATTTTTTAGGGATGGTTTGTATGACAGACCAAAATAAGTCTGCCAAAGGGAATTACACCCATTGCGGGAGATGATCAGAGGACGTTTCTTTCATGTTCCTGCAAAGTTTTTGATACATATGCGTAACTTTATAATCAGATTCATCCTTAAAAGATCTTATCCATATCTCTAAACCTTTCCTGCCCTATGGTTAAGGGTTTTCTTCCTGTTTGTTTTATCTCCGCAAGCCTTTGGAGTTAACTCCATAGCCTTGGGAGATAACTCCAAAGCTTATGGAAACAACTCCAAAGGCTATGGAGATAGAATACATCCGTATAAAAAGGCTTAATCAGGGAAGAGAAAAGGCTTATGCAACAGGAACGAATGTGATATGTTGTTATTACGGCAGCAGAAAGATCGAACCGTTTAAAAATTCATGTCAACTCTTTTCACACGCAGGAGGTATATACTGAATCTAAAGAAAGATATGAACAGGAAAATAAGAAGTAGGCCCCGTTAAATTTCTTCCCCCCACTACATTTCACTGTAGAAACAAGTTCTTTGTCATTTTCTCCCTTTGCAGTCACCTTAACTACAATAGTATCACTCTTAGGTACTACTTTATTGAAAGTTTCGTAAAATTTCATATCATTAAAAGGCATATGGAAACTAATCAAAGCACCTCCTGTCTGATAAGCATCATCAGCCCCTTTGGTCTGTCGAAGTCTTGTCACCAATGTATCCTCCTTGGCTTCTACAGCATATAAATGGAAATCATTCATGTTCAGCTGTTCTTTAGTTTTAAAGGTAAAAGGTACGTTGACATATCCATTTATAGCCCATATCTTATTATTAGAATCCTCCAATGACACTAGTGCATACTCATTTTTCAATGTATCAGCCTGAACATTAAAATCTTTATAATTCAAAATAGCTATTAGGCCAACTTCACTTACCTTATAAGACTTTTTCCCCTCTGTAATCGCTTCTCCTTCCATCAGTTTGATCCCTACCTGCACACGCTTGTAATAACTGCCATCAGATGCCTTAAGACCGGCCAATACACTTGAAGCCACTGGAGTATAAGTATATCCCCATGCATCTCCTTTCAGGACAGGTCCACCAAAAATACTACCATCTTCCACAGTAACGATCTCATAAAGATCATAATTGGGGCCGCTATCACCATCATTCAAACAAGAACTAAAAGTAAACACCGATACTAACCCAGCAAATATTGCTGCCAATTTCATTTTTTTCATTTTCTTCTTTATAATTATTAGGGTTTGCAAAATTAAATAAAAGAATCGGTTTCCAAGGCCTATCCGCCATTAACCCATTAATAAAAATTAATACATAAAAGAACAAGCAGTTGGGCTATAGTACCACTTTATTTCCTATCTTTGAAACAAAACAACTTAATAACAATAAAACCTAAGATATTACATGATACCTATACATTATTTTTGCCGATAAGATCAATTTCCATTCCTACCGATTCGGTAAAATGAACTATTTATGAACGCTGTATTCTTCAACGAATACATCCAAACAAGCCCTAGATTTATGACCGATTTCACCCCGTGGACACTCTTTGTCGATACAGGCATCATCTCAGTACTGCTACTGCTCGGCAAACTCATGAGAGTAAAAATAAGATTCATCCAAAGGCTGTTCATCCCCCCCAGCCTGTTGGCCGGGTTTATAGGACTGTCCTTGGGACCTCACGGTTTCGGCATCATACCTCTTTCCACCCAAACAGGAACTTATGCCGGCATATTGATAGCCTTCATTTTCGGCGCTCTCCCCCTCATCTCACAAAAGGCAGCCAAAAGAGATGCAGACAATATAGGCAGCATGTGGGCATATTCACAGGCAGGAATGTTGTTGCAATGGGCTTTTGGAGGACTGTTGGGATTGCTTGTCCTGAACCGGATATGGCCCTTGAACCCTGCCTTCGGCATCACTATGCCAAGCGGCTATTGCGGCGGGCACGGTACAGCAGCAGCCATCGGACAGGCTTTCAGCCAGTTCGGATATGACGAAATTCTAACTTTGGCCATGACTGCCGCCACCTTCGGTATCGTAGCGGCAGTCATTATCGGACTGATCATCATAAAATGGGGGACAAAGAAAGGGCACACCTCCTTCCTCGCCAATTACGATGACCTTCCTCACGAATTACAGACAGGCCTGTTGCCCGGCGACAAACGGGAAAGCATGGGTGAAAGTTCTTGCTCTTCCATCTCCATTGACCCGCTGACCTTCAATCTTATCATCGTAGCAGTGATAGCATTAGGCGGATACTGCATCAGCAAAACAGTATCCCACTTTATGCCGGGGTTTGAACTGCCGGTATTCAGTTGTGCATTTGTGGTAGGTATATTCATCAAAAAGATATTCGACAAAACAAGAACCAGTGATTATGTCTGCCCGCAAACCATAGGCCACATCAGCGGAGCCTTTACCGATTTTCTGGTAGCTTTTGGAATTGCTTCCATTAAAATATCTGTTGTAATAGAGTACATCATACCCTTATTAATTCTGTTAGTTTCAGGATTAATCGCAACCCTGATTTATGTTCTGGTCATGGCCCGCAAACTAATGAAAGAATGTTGGTTCGAGAAAGCTATCTTCACATGGGGATGGTTTACAGGAACTATGGCTATGGGCATCGCATTGCTCCGCGTTGCAGACCCCAAAATGCGCAGCCGATGCCTGGATAACTATGCACTGGCTTACTTGTTCATCGCCCCGGTAGAGATTTCTCTGATAACTTTCGCTCCGGTAGCTTTCTTGAACGGTTACGGGCTGGTGTTTACGGGAATCTGCCTGGCGGCAGGACTTGCCGTACTGGCAACCGCTTATATCAAAGGTTGGTTTATCAGGAAACAATAAATGGAATGACACCGGAATAACAAGACAAAAAAAGTAAGTTAACTTGCTTGACCAAGCAACATAGGTTCGTCAGACAACGAACGTATCTTACTTAACTATTGAAGCCAACTTACTTTTTTTATATCAAAACGCATGAGCTTATACCCGACAAAGTACGCAAAAGTCCTTGTCATACAATCTCCGCAAACTCCTCAATATGATTGTCCACATATTCTGCAATCCGGGCAGTTACCGACTCTTCCATATCCATGAACTGCTCTTCCAACTCATCAAAGGCCTCGTATTGCTCATACATTGCCATAAATTCCTCATCATCCCTGTCCTTTTCCAAATCAGCACGGTTCTCATCATATATTTTCTTCGCGCTATAAATCAATTTGGCAAATTCTTTCGCTCCAAACTGCCGCATTGCTTTTGCAAAAGGATTATCAAAGATATAAGGTCCAAAACCATTCTGTATCAATTGTACAAAACCACCTTCATTTATTTCTTCACGCAAGAAATGATACCCCAACAATGAATGCTGGTAACCATTGAGCAAAGGCATTGTTTCCGCATTGACAACACCTCCTGTCACCTCCAGGTATTTATCTATAAACACCTTCAAGAAACCATCCATGCCCTCTTCCGCACCTCGGCGCAAAGCTTCGTCCGTAATTGCTATTTTATTTGCTTCCATTCCTATCATTATAATATAGGTACAAAGATAGAAATTTCATCGGAAAGAAAAAACATTTTGGCAACTCTAGTTTGCAAAATGCTGTCCTGCAATAAATTTATTTTATTTAAAGATAAAAAGTGACGGGCAACAAGTTGCAGAAAAGAATAAAACGACTAACTTTGTAGGCGAAAAGAATAACCAATCTTTTCACGTGGTTACGAATATTTATTTTATTACCAAAAAACGTAAAGAATATGACTTATTCACACGAAGTAGAACACATGTGTGTTGTGAAGAAAGGTCCCAATCACGGACCGGCTCCTATTCCTGAAGAAGGAAAGTGGGTAAAATCAAAAGAAATTAAAGACATCTCTGGTTTGACACACGGTATTGGCTGGTGTGCTCCTCAGCAGGGTGCTTGTAAACTAACCCTTAACGTAAAAGAAGGTATCATCCAGGAAGCATTGGTAGAAACTATCGGTTGCTCAGGTATGACTCACTCGGCTGCCATGGCTGCTGAAATCCTTCCGGGAAAGACTGTATTGGAAGCATTGAACACCGACTTGGTTTGTGACGCTATCAACACAGCAATGCGCGAACTATTCCTTCAAATCGTTTACGGACGTACTCAGTCAGCTTTCTCGGAAGGCGGTCTGATTATCGGTGCCGGTCTGGAAGACTTGGGTAAAGGTCTTCGCAGCCAGGTAGGTACTTTGTATGGTACTTTGGCTAAAGGTCCCCGTTACCTTGAAATGGCTGAAGGTTACATCAAGAACGTATTCCTGGATAAGAACGATGAAATCTGCGGTTACGAATTCGTTCACATGGGTAAGTTCATGGACGAAATCAAGAAGGGTACTGATGCTAACGAAGCGTTGAAGAAAGTTACAGGTACTTACGGACGTGTAACTGAAGAACAGGGAGCTGTTAAGAAAATTGATCCACGTCACGAATAATTATAAGGAGGAAAGAATATGATTAGAGAAGTAAAATTCGAAAGCCAAGACCGTCGTATCAAACAGATCATTGCTGCTTTGAACGAAAACGGCATCAAAGACATCGAAGAAGCTAACGCAATCTGCGAAGCTGCCGGACTTGATCCTTATAAAACTTGTGAAGAAACTCAGCCTATCTGTTTCGAAAATGCCAAGTGGGCTTACGTAGTAGGTTCTGCCATTGCATTGAAGAAAGGTTGCAAAAACGCTGCCGAAGCTGCCGAAGCTATCGGTATCGGTCTGCAGGCATTCTGTATTCCGGGTTCTGTAGCCGACGACCGTAAAGTAGGTATCGGTCACGGTAACCTGGCTGCTATGTTGCTGCGCGAAGAAACTAAATGTTTCGCATTCCTGGCAGGTCACGAATCATTCGCTGCTGCCGAAGGTGCTATCAAAATCGCCGCAAAAGCAGACAAAGTACGTAAAGAACCTCTGCGTTGTATCTTGAACGGTTTGGGCAAAGACGCTGCACAGATCATCTCTCGTATCAACGGATTTACATACGTTCAGACTGAATTCGATTATTTCACAGGTGAACTGAAAGTAGTTCGTGAAATCGCTTATTCTGACGGTCCTCGTGCAAAAGTAAAATGCTACGGAGCCGATGATGTTCGCGAAGGTGTAGCTATCATGTGGAAAGAAGGTGTAGACGTATCTATCACCGGTAACTCTACTAACCCGACTCGTTTCCAACATCCGGTTGCAGGTACTTACAAGAAAGAACGTGTTCTTGCAGGTAAGCCTTATTTCTCAGTTGCATCAGGTGGTGGTACAGGTCGTACTCTTCACCCGGACAACATGGCTGCCGGTCCTGCTTCTTACGGTATGACACCCCCTCCTATTTTTCAATATCAATCAAAAGTATTGCAAATAATTGTCTAAAATTACGGAATGAAATTGGTTCTTTAAATCATAAATCGGTTATACAATTAAGAGTTGGTTTAGGATAAAAGGAGGTCAAAACGAAGATTATTTATATGCAATCTGGCATTTTTGAAAATTTAAAAACAAGCAAAATTCAACAACCTGTTTTATCCTGCATATACTCAAAGAACGATTATCATAATATAAAATTGACGAGCAAGAAAAACTAGATCAAATCCCTGTATCTTAAATATTATCAAAAAAAGGAAGGCTGTTTTCACGCCCTCCTGTCTGTCCGCACAATTATATAATCCCGTATTTGCAGTATCTCACAGAAGGTAGAGTTAGCTGATGCCTAACATGATAGCCCCTTTACCTAGTTGTTTTCGGTCTGTTCGAACTAATATACATTTTAATATCAGACTTCCCCTGCCAAATTCACATCAAAAACGAGGTTTTACAAATTTGTCATCTGGAGATGTAAAAGACAACCCCGGAACAGAACGGCGGATATCTTTATAGGCATGTTCTTTAATCAGTGAATAATCTGTAGCATCCAAAGCATAGTAATAATCATCTTTATCTGTCGATAACTTTACAGTCCAGTCAAACATATTTCCAAAGATGGTCAACTCATCTTTTGCCGGATCGAAACCGGGGAGAGCTGATTTCACCAAACTTCCAT
>PPYE01187330.1_pt1 | contig 12571 bp, 10 predicted proteins | sample 1559881 | NCBI WGS metagenome assembly PPYE01 (sample SAMN08240022, study PRJNA423297) | Human gut metagenome, whole genome shotgun sequencing project.
ACAAATAATGTGTGTATATTAATATAGACGTGAACATATGTTCCATATTGTATAATATGCCAATATATGGTATATTATACATATCTAATAAGCGTAGCCATTTTAAGTGGTGAATATTAATAGTCTGCCAAATGGCAGGGAGGGAGTTTACATCAAACTCCCTTATTTATTGCTATTTTGATTTAGAAGTTATATATTCTTCAATAAAAATAATGTCATTCTCCCAATCTTCTATCGCAGTTGAAAAGTCCTTGTTACATTGTTCGTTCCGCAAGAATATTAATCCTTGCAAATGCTTAATAATTTCATATCCTCTCATGACTTTATTATCAATAATATATTTAAGAATTATATGTCTTTGTGTTTCTTTTAGTCCATGATTTCCTACTTTATACCCATATAGAGCCAATTTAGAAAATTCTTGAAAGCCATTTGTTATCATTGGTATAGAACCATCATTACACATGGTAAGTGTAATTTGGGGAAAGAAATTTTTTCCATGCCAATATTTAACCTGGGTTTCAGATATATAATACTTTTTAGTTATTTTATTGTACGCAACTAAAATTGTGCATGTCCTATTTGTATGGAGGCTTTTAATTGTCATTTCGTAATCTATCGTTTGGGCAGGATTTAATTGTAAAAATCCATTAAACACATATAATTCCTTTATACCACCATCAGATAATGTGGTTATCAGTTTATTTGAACCATGTTTTTCATCTTTGTACAAGTTATAATTCGATTTCTTGGTAGACGTATTCGTTTTCTTAACATTTTCTGTTGGATAATAAAAAATGCTATTTTTAAATACGTCTTTGTTGTATTTACATTTTAGAGAATATGGAACGCATTTCCTATCAGCAAAAATACACCATCCTTTTTTATTGCAAGAACAATTTTGTTTTAGTTTTTCTTTTTCTCGATCTTGATAGTTTTGAGATGTTGAAATTATTTTTGCGGAAATATTTGTATTATGTTGTTTTTTATAATTATTTTGCTGATGTTTTTTCTTTTTTTTATGCTTTGATTTAGGCAAAAATTCCATAATATAATCCTACCATTTGTTCCCACATTTATTGCATTTCCATATTTTACCAACATTACTCATGGCACCAACAATTCCAAATGCTGCCGTTTTAGCAATTTTAGTTCCAGTTCTGATTTTACTTACGTCTACAGAACCACAACTAGGACAATGTGGCAATGAATACATTTCATGTTGCATAGCGTATGTGGCAATATCTTCTGCTCTGCTACGAAGAATACCTTGATTTTGAGCTTCTTCTAAAAATTCAAGATATTTATCTTGATATAATTGAATTTTTGAATGCGATTTTTCATCACATTCCTTTTTCTGTTGTTGATATTCTTTGTGTTTCTTTTTTTGATATTCCATGCGGAGTTCAACATATTCTGGATCAAATTTTACTTTAATTATGTTTTTTTGGATGTAAGCATAAATTTCATCTCTGCTAAAATTATTAAATTTTATTCTATCAGAAAATTTAATCCTTTTCATTGCTGTATTACATACTGGACAATTTTCATTGTTTTCCCAAATGTATGTTAATTCTAAATAACCGCATTTAGGACAAAATTTTCTATAATCAAGATCAATAATACTCATAAAATACCTCCGTTTCTTAATTGATTATTTTATCATATTTTTACATCATAAACAAGTGATCAAACGACTTGTAAACCATATTAGTACGATATTCAAAGGATTCGACAGTGATATTGATTCTTTAATTTATAAGATCGGAGTATTTGGTAAATCATTTGGCGAAATTATTAACAAATTCAATAATAGAGAAGCCGAAATCAAAGCATTAATTGATCCCACCGCAGGAAATGGATTATCTAAAAAAGAAGCCAAGATCCAAGTAGGAAGTGTATGGTCTTATCTTACGAAGGATAAAAAGAAAGATGCTCTAGTTGAAGAGTTTGAAACATTTAAAAGCATGATGTCCGATTACGGCATGAGTGCCGAAGAAGTTGCAAAAGACTTGGGAGATCAATTAAATCCGCAAATTCAGTCATATGTAAAAATTGCAAACAATGGCAAATTAACGACCGATGGATTCAATAGGTCCATTGGCAATTTATCTCTCGGTGCAAAAGCAGCCAGTGTTGCAACGAAGGGATTGGCGCTCGCTGGCAACGTATTAGTATCGTTCCTTATCTCACAGGCAATAGAGGGATGTATTAAACTGTATCGTCTCTCAAAGGACGTTGCTGCGTCTGCTAATGAAGTAGGTTCTTCTTTTCTTTCCGAAAAGAAATCTATAGAATCCTACGAAAAACAAATCGCAGAGCTATATGATACCATAAACGATTCTTCATCATCGTTTGAGGACGTAACAAACGCAAGAGAGAAATTGATGGACGTCCAAAGTGAGCTGATAGATAATTTTGGAACGGAAAGATCCACCATTGAATATGTTACTGATGCGATAAATGGACAGGTTGACGCCTTAGACAAATTATCCGCGTCTAAATGGCAAGAATCCGAGAATGATTTTAATAAAGGCGGATTTTGGAATACAGTTGGCAACTTCTTTGCTGGTTATAAAAATAATATAGCCAGAATGGAAAAGGAATACGGGGACTACTCCGCTAATTTGAGCTTCGGGTCTATTCAGGGACTTGATAAAAGATCGGAGGCGGCTAATCTTTTAAAGGCATACGGAGTCTCTTTTAACGATGCAGGTCTTGGCATGATAAAACTATCTGGCAATGCAACTGAAGTGTACAACCAACTTATCAGTATTCAAAGCCTAATCAAAGATGTTGGCGCTGACTTTGGGGATAGTTTTAATAACGAACTAACATCTTATATCAATAATGCTAAGGACATGTCGGATCAGTACGAAGATTTTTATAACCAGTATGTGCTATACAATAAGGTTCTGTCTAATGGTAGTCAATACGGCGATGCTTATAAGCGTATTATTGATGCAAAAAAATCGTATGATGAAGCCATAAAATCTGGAGATAAAAGTTCTCAAAATGCAGCAGCGCAGGAATACGCATCTGCCATCACGGAAGGTTCAAAACTTGCCTTGGAAAATAATGAATCTGATGTGAGTAATTATTTTAAAAGCATGTATCCGGAATTAAAACAAATTGTTTCCGAATGGACTTTCGAATTGGATTTTAAAGCCGATAAAGAAGGATTAAAAGACGATCTGAAAAACTACTTAAATGCTTTTGAGGGCTTTTCTACGGAGGATTTGCTAAAATTTAATCCGGCTGGCGGGACAGATGCGCAAAAATTATCATATGCCAACATGGAAAAATTGGCTGATGATTATGGCATGACATTTCCTGAGCTAGTCAAGGAACTGGAAAATGAAAAGTTGATTTTTTCGGAAGCATATCATAATCTCTCAAATATTTTTGGAGAAGAAAATATATCATCTCTTCCGGAGGAAGATTTTACATATGCTTTAAAAATAGATGTGTCGGAAGCAAATAAAACTCTTGATGCCGAAGAAAAAAGAATTGCAACAAAAATAAAACAGATGAGCAATCTCGGAAACGTTGACTTAACCATCAGTCCGCATGTGGACGAGAACGACATGAAGAACGCAGGATGGGATTCCAACGTTGCTGACACATCTTTTGGCGGAAAATTTGTAAAACAAAAAAATGAGAGTGGGAATGATGAATATGTTTATATTCATTATACTCCTGTCCTCCCGGATGGAACGATATTGTCTCCGGAACAAATGTCTGAATACGTACAAAAGACGCTCAATGGCAGTCAAAATATATTGGATGCGGATGATAAAGGATTGGTCGTAAAAGTTGACACCGAAGTACCGTCAAGTAAAGAAATTGAAGATTTTGTAGACACTGGAAAAATGTCTGACAACATGAGATTTTTCTTGTTGCAAATGAACAATTGGGATATTTCTTGTAAAAAAGTAAGAGATGATTACAGCGGTATAAATACTGCCTGCGGTTATGTAAACACTACTCTCCAGAACATGATTGCCAAGCAAAAAAGTGCGGAAGAATTTGTGCCGTCTACTAAACAACAAATGATCGAGAATATCGACTCTTTGTCAGAAGGATTCGAAGAACTAGACAAGATCATGGAATCAATGAAAGATAAGAATCCATTCGACTATTCCTTATTGGACGACAAGAAGTTCAAGGAAGCATTCAGCGGCTGCGGGGAAGCCTACACGGATTTCATCGAGAAAATTTCCAGCACGCCCAACGATGTTTCCGCCTGTCAGAGCGCATTTAATAACCTTGTAACGGAGTGGATTAACAGTTCCGGTGTTATGGACGGGTTGTCAGAGGATACCGCGCAGCTGACTGAGGATATGCTGACCAACATGGGTATTACAAATGCGCATGCGGTTGTGACCGCATTACTGGCACAGAAGCAATTTGAACTTGGCGCGGCAAATGAGTATGCAGCGGCTACAGGCGGTGATCTTGCCAGTGCTACAGATGCAGAAATTGCGGCTTATGGTGCAGAATTGGCGGTACAAGGACAGCTGACGCAACAAACGGCACAGTTCCTTTTACAAAAGATCAAAAATAACGGCATTACGATCAATACTGCTGCCGACATCGACAATATCTATGCGTTGGCGCAGGCAGCGGGAGCAACAGCGGGAACACTGGATGCGCTTACGGCGGCAAAAAACAGGTTTGGTTCCAATTCTTCCGGCAGCTCTTACACAGATCGGTTAAGAACGAGGAAAGACATTTTCTTTGCGCTGAAATACGGCGATAAAAATAAAGAGTCCGAGTATAAATACGAGATTCCAACCTACAATTACGGCGGCGGGGCAAAGACGAATAAATCATCTTCCGGGTCAAAATCCGAGACGGATGAGTATCTAAAAAACTTCGAGTCGATGCAGAAAAAGCTGAAATCCCTATATGATAACGGTAAGCTGACAACGAAGCAATACTACGATGCGCTTCGGGCATTGGCGGAAAAATACTTAAAAGACCGTGAGAAGTATGCGGATAAGCTGGAAGAAATCGAAAACGAATACGTTAAGGGCATGAAGGAACTGTATGATAAGGTCATCAGCGGCGTTATTTCAAAGATCGACAAGAAAATTGACGCCATGAAAGATCAGAAATCAGCAGCAGTGGATGCCTTAAAAGCGGAGCAGAAAGCAGCCGAAGCAGCCCTTGAAGCAGAGAAAAAGGCGATACAGACGCAGATTGACGGAATCGAGAAAGAGATTAGCGCAAAACAGGAACAGATTGATGCCATCAATGATGAAGCGGATGCAAAACAGCGGGCGTATGATCTGGACAAGGCTCAGTATGAACTGGATCGTCTGAGAAATCAGAAAACCATTTATGAGTATTCTGGTAAAGATAAAGGGTTTGTATACAAGGTTGATGATAAGGCGGTACGGGATCAGGAGCAGGAAGTCGATGACAAGAAGCGTGAGATCAAGATTGCCAATATCGAAAAAGAAATCAGTGTGTTGGAAAAGCGCAAATCGGTTCTGGAAGATCAGCAGGATGCCATCGAACAGCAGATTGATGCAATCGGTAATTACTACGATCAGCTGATAGCAGATACAGAAGCCTACTGGGATCAGCTGATTAACGGCATGGAGCAGACCAAATCGAAGTGGGAAGAGCTTCAGGAACTACAGGAAAATGCGGAACTTGCGGCAAATCTGCGGGATGTCGGCATTGATATCAATCGTGTGTTGGAAATGACAGACGATGAGTTTGCCACCTTTAAGACGCAATATCTGACCTACATCGCAAGTATGAACAGCGGCAACGAGCAGTTACTTGCATCCCTGTCAGCATTGACGGGTGTGGATATGAGTGCCTTACCGGATGCGTTGGAGCAGACGCAGCAGTACATTGACCAGTTGAATCAGGGCATTGATTTTACAAAAATAGATTCCTCTCTTAGCGGAATTGTGAGTAAGTTTGATGAGACAGCACGAAAAGCCGGGATTGCTACGGGAGCGATTGTAGGCGGTGTTTCTGGTGTTGGCGCAACCGGTTCAGAAGGTGCTACACAACAGGGGCAAAGTTCCGGTCAGACTGGTTCCGGCGGCAGCTTAAATGAAGGTATCAAGCAGTTTGCAGAAGAAAGTGTGCCGGAAATCGAAAAGGTTTCTTCTGCTTTTGCTGGCAGCGAAGAAGGCGAGGATACAGGAACAAGCGTTGCGGGAAGCGCACAAAAAGCATCTAAGGCGATCAGTTCCGGTAAGGATTCCGGCGGTGAGGAAGATGAGTCTTTACAGGGATCAATCAAAACTCAGGTTGAAGCTGCGGTTGACGAAGAAGAAGGTATTCCGAAACAAACAGAAGCTTGGAGCGGTCTGAACGAGATGCTGAGCAACATCAAGACGAATCTGGAAGATATCAAAAGTTTAATCAACGAGATTTCCGATATGGATTTAAGCGGATTAAGTGCAATTGGCGGCATTAAAATCGTAGGTGGTGCCGGTGTGGATGGAACCGCATTTGCATCAGGTACGTTAGGAAAGGTTTCTGACAACGGTGTTGCACTTGGCGGCGAGCTTGGACGTGAAATGGTTGTTCGTGATGGAAAATTCTTTACGGTTGGTGATAATGGCGCAGAACTGTTCCATCATAAGAAGGGTGACATCATCTTCAACCATAAGCAGACGCAGGACATTTTGGAAAATGGTCACACAAATTCCAGAGGTAAGGCTTTTGCAGGCGGAAACGTGAACGGTTTGCCAAAAGAATACAGTCTGCCGTCTCAGGAGGTCATGGATCGTATGGCAAAGCTGGAAGCTGGTTTTGCTTCCATGATGAACAAAGATGAATCGCTGTTGACACAGATGCAGATCAGGGATAACACCAAAAAAATCTATGAGCAGAATGCGCGGACGATTCAGGAAATCCAGAAGATAAATAAGAGTAATGCCGTGACTTACAGTAATACGTTCGGAGACATCCATTTACACGATGTACAGAATACGGATGATTTTGCGCGTGCAATGAAAACGCGTTTTGGAACGATTATGAAACAGGTTTAATATTTAGGAAAGGAGCGGGACGTATAAAAGTACGTCCCTATTTTAATTCATGAAAGCAAAAAACGAAGAGGAAGTTATTGTGACAAGAATTTGTAAGGATATTAAGTCCAAAATAGAATCCATGATTCCAAAGTATGATTATACGGGTTTTGTAAAAGAAGTCGGGAAGAAGCCTGATTATTGCACAGTTGTAATCAATCAGCAGGAATATGAAGTCAAGAATGGTTCTGCGGTATCGTTTAAAGCCGGGGATAGATGTTTGGTGCATTGCATTTCAGGAAAATTTAACAACAAAATTATTATTGCAAAACTATAAAATAAAGGAGGTGGCAAATTGGCACTGCCCTTTAAACGTCTGAAAAATCTGACGGCAATGTTGGATTTTAAGGATACTGATATTATTGTTGCCGAAGATGACAATACAACTCGCAAAGCAACAATTTATCAGCTTGTAAAATATATCAAAAATCACACAGAGATTAATTCTTATTTTGCCCATTCCGACTTAATCGGCAACAGAAATGGAGTTGCAACTCTGGATGAAAACGGCAAGGTTCCAGCGGCTCAAATCAATTTTGGAAAAGTAGAAAATACCGTATACGACGGTGCGTCCGGGAAAAGTCTGGAAAATGCTGTTTCTAAAAACACAACCAAACTTTCCAGCATAGAATCTGGAGCAAATAAATACATTCTTCCTGATGCAACCACCGAAATTAAAGGCGGCATAAAAATCGGCAAAAATATGACGATAAAAGACGGCGAACTAAGTATCACGACTGACGACGTGGTAAACGCTCTCGGATACACTCCAGGAACCGGTAGCGGATCAGCGGCTTATAAAATCGGCACAGAAGATACTGCCGGAATTAGCAAGCTCTACTCTTCCACTGGTGAAAATACGGATGGTGCTATGACGCAAAAGGCGGTCAATACAGAGTTGAACGGCCTGAAATCTGTTTATGGATCATCCTTGTCTCTTTCTGGTTATTCTGTAAATCTTGTTTCGCCAACCGGCAGTACATTATCCACTTTGGAGCTGCCATATGTGAAAGAGGTAAATAGTTCTGACGAGCCAACTGAAAATGTAAACAGCATCAATTATTGGATGCAGGAATACTAGGAGGTTTGAGCAATGGCAAAATTAACTACTCCGATCATTCCTCGCATCACAACGTTTGATCCAACAGCCGATATGACGGTCGATTTTCTATATACGGGGAATCAGATCAATCGAAACCGCGCTGTTGTAATCGACACATCTACTTATCAGACTGTATACGACAATGAGCAGTATCGCATGAGGCTGGATCATGTATTCCCGAAAGGGACATTTACTCCGGGAAAATCTTATCAGATCAAAGTCAAAGTCTTTGATACTTATGGCAACGAGTCTGATTTTTCCGCACCAACTCTGTTTTACTGCTATTCCACTCCGTCTTTCGGATTTTCTAATCTAACCAGCGGTGAAATTGTTCGGACGGCAAACTTGACGCTGAATCTGTTTTATTCGCAAGCTGAAAATGATACGCTGAAAGAATATCAGGTCCAACTGTATGATTACAACAAAATTCTATTAACCACATCTGGGAATCTTTACGATGCTTCCAACATGACTTGTTCTTTTAATCAGTTGAAAAATGAACATGAATATTATGTAAAAGCGGTCGGTATTACAAAGCATGATATGTCTTTTGATACCGGTTTGATTCCATTTACGGTCAAATATATTACCATTCCCACAAACGTATTATTCCAAGTTAAGAATCAGTCTATAGATGGCAGAATCTCCTTGGAAAGTGGCGTCATCGACATTGAATATCGAACCACAAATGACAACTACACCATTAAAAACGGAGAGCTGACGATTGGCGCGGACAACGTTCTTACTTATTACAACGGTTTCAAAATTGATGATGAATTTCAGGTATTTTTGAAAGCACGAAAACTTCCATTAAACACTGCTGTTTTTAAAATGACGTGTCCGGACACTGGAGAATTTTTATGGCTAGAAGTCAGGAATTACTATGGAAAATACTATGGAGTTTTAACCATACCATATGGGAACGGAATGGGCTATTATAATGTATTTTCTGAAATTCCGAATCCCTATTTAACAGATGCGGATGGAAATTTGATTACTGATACAGATGATAATGTTCTGATGATGTCAAGCAACGATTATATGGATCATCTGACATGCGTATACGACATTGAATATAAAAAAGGTTGGTACGACCTTAAAACGTACTTCGAAACCGATAAGTTAGTTGAAGATGTTTGAAAGGAGGATGATTGAACATGCTTTTCTTAGGAACAACTTTTTTCAGCGGAGCATACACAATTGATCCTCCTGCTGCAAATGTTTCGCCAATAACGGAAATTTCTCTGACTAACGGTGTTTACGACCATTTGTATGTCGGTAAAAGTGTGGATGAAGAAGTTGACGTAACGAACAATGAGTGGACGGAAAACACAATGCTTAGTGCGCCGTTCGATGAAAATCTGGACGCCGGAAACTCTGGGTTCAGCCTTCGAAATACCGATACGGTTATCATTAAACGCCGGGAAAAGGGGCAGATTGACTGGACGACCATTTATGTAAAGCCGATCAAAACCATTGATGATTTTAAATTGATCCACTTTGATCGTTATGCCAGAAGCAACACAAATTACGAATACGTACTATGCTCTGTGTGTAATGGAATCGAAAATAGTTATGTACTAAAGGAAGTCTACTCTCAGTTTGATGGATTTTTCGTAGTAGACCAAAACAATTCTTATGGAACATTCTTCAATCTGGATGGCGGAGATACACAGCGTAATGCTGCAGGTGAGGCAACTGTGCTTTTGAATAATAGGTACGCAAAGGTTATCAAAAATAATATTTCCAATTATGATACTGGAACTGCTTCTGGCGTATTCCTAAAGATGTATCATAACGGTGAAAACTCCTGTAATATTGACATCGACGATAGCTACGAGATTCGTATGGATGTCATGGACTTCCTGATGAATGGAAAACCGAAGATTCTGAAATGGAATGATGGGCGAATTTGGCTTATCGCAGTCACCGGCTCTCCTACCGATTCTCAAGAGCAGGAAGGCACAAATCTGCGAAAGATAAGCTTTCAGTTTGCAGAAATCGGCAATTGGAACGACCCGAAAACATTGTATCTGAACGGACTGAACGACGTCCCTCCTGAATGGTGGTGATGGCATGAAGTATACAGTTACCGAAGAAGACAAGACGCTGTTCAGTCAGGGAACGCTTGAGTACAAATATCGTCTCAGTGTCATGAATAAGTCTGGCGCTATCATCGATGTTTTGTATTGCATTTTACAGGTTGGAACCTATGGAATTAACGGAGAATCAAACATTCGCCGCACATTGGACGCAACAATTGATTTCGATGAGTTCGCAATTGACATAGAGGACAAGATTGAGGGCTGGTATGGATTGGATTTCAAGTTTGAGATCGGAATTTACAGCATACGAAACAACGATTTCATTTGGTATCCGGCTGGCACTTATGTCATTACAGCGGCAAATACAACTTATAATTCCGCCACAAATACGCTTACAATATCACTTTCTGACCATTTTGCGCAGTTAGACGGCACTCGAAACGGTCAGGTTGGCGGTGCTCCACTGATAAAAATCCCTGTAGACAATGATAGCGGCAAAAAGACGATCTTGCGCGAAGCATTATCCACAGTTCTTCGTCAACAGGGCGGCGTTGAGAACATGATTATCGATGACATTGGCGAATTTTATGGTATGGAGAGTAACAACGCTGATTACGAAGAGTATCGCAAGAATAATCCCGAATGGAACGTGTTGCCATATGACCTTGAATTTGACGCAGGCTGCACAGTTGGAGATCAAGTAGACGAGATCACCGGTTTATATCCGAACATTCAGAAGTATTTCGATGTGTATGATATCTTCTGCTGTAACATGATTCCATCGTGCGAAAACGATTCTGTTGCTCTCTCAGACGACTTTCTTCAGGAAATTGTGTTGTCAGATAACGCAGAAAGCGTCACATATGATATCGAAAATATCAAGAATGTAACAGAAGTTTTTGGGACAACTTACGAAGTAGATCGTATGGCAGAGGCTGAACAATGCACTTCGAACGGCGATATCTACTCTCTCACTTTGGACGAGTACGATAAATATACAATCGGAGAATACATTGCTTTTATTGCTAATGTGAACAACGTTGACAATATGAAGCTACGGATAAATTCTCTCGATCCGGTTCCTATTTATTTCGAAAACACAGAACGTGGTGTGACTGCAAACACGATGCTCGCCACTCAAACTTACGTGCTGCAACTAAAAAAAGTGGACGACGCATGGAGATTTTATTGGCTTGGGCAATACCAGCCGCATGCAATTTGTGTTCTCACGGATACCGACAGCGATCCCGTTTATACGAAGCAATACTTCTGCGACAGATACAATTGCAAGAACGTTGTGCTAAGAATCGAGCCGGACTCTCCATTTACAATTCAGAAAATAGGAATTGTACTGGATGTTAAAACCGGCGATCGGTACGATGATATAAAATCTGATACCGTAGCTATCGAAAATGCAATCTATGAGAATATCAAGACTTCAAGCTGGAACGATGTAGTCACACTCACAACAATGTGTGTTCCGTGGCTGGATGTATACGAAAAAGTTTCTTGGAGAAAAGCAAATTCTGACGATTTGAATGAATACGTCATTCAAAGTATTTCTCATAGTCTGAGCAGCACAGTTCCCACAACGACGATCACAATGTACAGATTTCATCCATTGTACTATGATTATGAAATTCCATATTGAAAGGCGGTGGATTTATGGCTTACCAGTTATCACACTATAAAGACATCGACGATTCGGTGGCATCCATCATCTATCAATACTATCAGTTTTTGAATGCCAATGACTATAAAAATGCCGCGCTGGTCTTGAAAGAAAACGCGGAAGCATTAAAACCGTATCGAATCGATGCGAACAGTCTAAATAAAATTGAACAGGGGATTATGGATCTTTGGCAGATTGCATCGTCCTCTCAAACGGTAGTTATTACCGAGGATCAGACGGAGCCGATCGGAAATTATCCTCTTATGACCGAATGGTACGCAGAATTTTAGGAGGTGTTTCATGGACAGTTCTGATTTTATTTTTAAACCGCATAACACACCGCGTCTCCGGGATAAGAATATCCGAGATCGACATGCAAGACTTTTAGCAGGCGGTGATTATGAAGGGGCTACTGCCCTATTAAAAAATAACCCAGATTCAGAGGCGCTTACTGCGTCTCTTTTTAATACATTCGAGGAAAAAATCGTCTTTCTTGAATCTGCTTTTGACGGGAAAGAGCCAATTTTTACAACAGAAGTATCGGATACAGAGCCGACTTCTGGTTCTATGGATGGAAAATATTTCTGGGAACAAACCTATTAATATTTGAAAGGAGACCAGCTATGAAAAGTCAACCATAAATTAGTAAAAAATTTCTTTTTCATATCGGTGGTAAAAAAGGGTAACT
>PPYE01541585.1_pt1 | contig 12571 bp, 19 predicted proteins | sample 1559881 | NCBI WGS metagenome assembly PPYE01 (sample SAMN08240022, study PRJNA423297) | Human gut metagenome, whole genome shotgun sequencing project.
GGTTGGTTAACACTAGTAGTTGGTTCAACTACATTAACACTCTCAGGAGCAGCAGCAGCACCTTGTGCAGCTTGTGCTAAATCTTTAACGTCTGGCATGACTATTAAGTATTTAATTACGCTAATCAGTAGCATTACTGACAGTTGTTTTCGTTTCAACTGCAAAGTATTTAATGTTGATAATGAGCAACATCATCTAGTAGAGATTAATCTCTACTAAGATAACTAACAATAGCCGATAGTATTCCAAATACAACAGCAGTAATCTGTTCATCACTAGTTGGCTCTACTTTCAATGCTAGTATGATAGCTGGCATCATCAGTATGATTGCAACTAACAACAATGGTTTGTTTGTTTTCATAATGATTGGTATTAATAGTTAGTAATGTAATGAGATGAATAATCTCAAAATATTTAATGTTGATAATGAGAATGAGAACTTTACTTTCTCCTAGAACTTGACGGGGGTAGTCAAGACGAGTTTAATAACCCACCCCTTATACTCACTAGCCTCATCAAAACATTAATATACATTATTTTCACTCTTACTATTACCATTATCATTACCATTATTATCTTTATTTTCATCTTCATTATTATTTCCATTATATTTACTTTTCTTTTCACTCTAATTATTACCATTACTATTATTTTCACTATAACTCTCATTATAACTTTTCATTTCATTTTCATTTCATTTTCATTATCGTTACCTTTATTACCTTCATCTTCATTATTTCCATTATCTTCGCCCTCATCTTTATAATTATCATCATTTTTATCATCGCATTTAACTCAATCTTCACTAATATCTATAACTTCAGTTGCATATAAATCTTTATTAGCAATTACAATACCTTTATCAGTATCATTTTTAAATAAAACAAATTTATCAATTATAAGTCTATCTTTATCATCAAAAGTTTTTATTAATTTAGCTTCACTAATAATATTAATAAGTTTGTTAACATCACCTCTAAATATGTAAATAGGATTAACAACATAAATATTTCTAATATTAGTTCTTTTAATAATATTTTCATCTTCAAGATAAGCAATAGCATTATAATAATCTCTATAATTAGGTTTAACTAAACCATAACCTTTAATTAAATCATGAGAAATATAAATAACATTACTATTAAATTTAATATTTTCAGCAATATAACCAATAAAAGAAATAATAACAGCATATCTATTTTTTCTTATTATATCCCAAACTCTCATACCAATAGTAACAAAATTACGTTTAATACCAACTTCTTTACTAAGATGATAACCATTATCAAATTCAGCAACTATACCAGTTCTGGTACTTTTATTATAACTAAAAGGATTAGCAACAACAAGTCTTTGTTTTTTAAATTCTTCTAAACAATCAGCATTATAACAAACATCATTAACAAGTTTATTATAAACTTTAGTAGGTTTAAAATCTTCTTTAAAAGTCATAACAATAATAGTATTAAGTTTAACATAAAAATATATTACTCTAGGAAATGTCGAAATCTATTCCATGTATGGTATAAATATAGCAAATAAATAGCGAAATCTATTCCATGTATGGTATAAATTAGTATTTATAACTTATTGATAATCAAGTAATTATAAGTTAGCAATAGTATCTATATAGATATATATATTATATATAATATTAATATAATCACATTAATAGATTCGCTGTGACCCGCTCCGAGCTTCGCTCTCCGCTAAACTCCCCGTGGAGGATGAATACAATCAGTATCAATCACATCAAGTTAATCAATACTATAATCAATATCATTATCTCTATTAATATCATTAATACTAATATGATTAAGTCTAACTCATCTCCATTCTCCACGGGGAGTATGACTTGCATATTTATAATCATATAATCCTCTACGATTGAAATGTTAAAAATAGTTTTTCTCTTGGTAGATTCATTCAAACTCTTACATTTGCTAAAAACAATTAAGTTATGGGTAAAGATAAAAGTGAAACTAAACCTAAATACACTAGAGAATTTCATAGTGGAGAAAGGAATAAAAAAGAAGTTAAAGTTCCTAGTAAACTTAAACTTGGAAATATTGGTATTGATAGTATTATTAAAACTAAATAATTTAGTGTTATGATTAAAGTTGAAAGTAAATTTAAAGATTTTGGTATTCAAATACCTACTGACATTAGCGAAATAACAAGTGAAGCACTTGACGCTATTCTTACTAATGTAGTTATTGCTAAACACTATTGTGTTGTTGCTCTTTGCCAAAATGAAAGTTTGTTTGGTGTTATTAATAATAAAGTTAGTACAGTTGAGGTTATGCCAATTATTGCTAAAATTAGTAAAGAAGATGCTGAACTTATTGGTATGAATCAAATGGATAAGATTATTATTGACCGTTCTACTCTTGAGCGTGGTTATCATCTTTATCTTAAACATAATGTTCTTAGCCCTCAATTTGTTAATAAGTATATTACTAATGATACTGAACTAACTCGTTCTATTACTGTTGGTACTTTTGGACAAAATCAAGGATATACAAAAGGACAAAAAGTTTGGTTTGTTGAATTTAAAGTTATAGCTATTAATGATTTAAGAGCTGCTATTACTGATAAACATAAAGCTATTAATCCTTTTGTTTATCATTCTGCTGAAAAAGCTAATTAGCCATTTCGTCTAAATAATCGAACTCTTCTTAAAACTACTTATGTATAATTTAAAATTATAGGTACTTGTGTTCTTGTTTATAGTAGTAATCTAAGAAGAGTTCTTAAACTTTCAATTATGGATTTTAAGACTAATACTAGTTTTAATATTGCTAATACTAGTTCTCATGAAGATTTTGATGATGATTATATTCTTATTTATAAAGATATAAATAATATATTAGATGATATTGGATTTCAAGGTGATGATAGAATACTTTGTAAATCTATTATTGAAAGTCTTGAAAAAGAAGCTAGTATTAATATACGAAAAGATAAATGTGTTGCTATTCCTCATATTGGCACTATTCAAAAGAATTGGTATCGTTCCAAACTTATTAGTCATTATAAAGACTTTAAAGAAGCTAGAAAAACTATGACTAGAGAAGAGTATAAAGAATATACTGTTAAAGTTATGGAAGAAGAAAAGCAAAAACATTATGAAGAAGAAGAAAAGATTAAAACTGAACATAAGTTTAAAAAGAAACTTCTTCCTACTTGGATTAAACTAAGTAAAAAACATAGTGCTGCTTATGCTAATCTTTGGCTATATGCTATGGGTAAACTTGAAATTATTGAATTTGATGAAGAAGTAGAAGAAATATATGAACGGTTTGGAATTGGATTGGATGCTGACCATAGATGAAACTGGTATGCCAAAAGCTCCTACACTTAAACAACTTCTTGATAGAGATGTTAGTCTTCTTTATACTAGAGATAAATCTCCTAATAAAGAGATGTATATTAAAGAAGTTGGAGTTATTTATTATCTTGGTGACCCTAAAAGTGCCGAAGCGCACCCAAGCTAGTGTTGAACTTAATAATGTTAATATGGAACTTAGAGATAAAAGATATAATGATATTAGACTTATTTTTCATGAAGAAGAACATAAGTATAACGATAGTCTTGGTAATGATTATATTTCAACCACTACTATCCTTCATGGATATCAACCGAAGTTCGATAAGAACTATTGGTTGAGAAAAAAGTCTAAAGAACTAGGAATAAGTGAGAAGAAACTAGAGGAACAATGGTCAACTATTACTAAAGAAGCTTGTGAACGTGGAACTAATACTCATAATGGTCTTGAAGATGGCGTTAAAGGGGCATCTATGTTTCAACAAGCTATTAATTATCTTGATAAGCGTGAAGATGGTGTAATGGTTACTATTGCTGATATTCCAAATTTTGGTGCTAATTATAAACTTCTTAATCCTACACAACAAACTAATGTTTGGGTTGATAAAGATGAACGACTTTTAGCTCCTCTTAATCATCTTCCTAATTGTAATGGTGCTATATATAATCTTCAACTTAGTATGTATGCTTTTGCTGTTGAATATATACTTGGTTTAACTATTAAAGGTATTTGGTTATGTCATATTGATAGTGATTTTGAACTTAATGAATATGGTATGCCAAAAAGATTTTCTGATGGTCTTTATCATATTAAAGAAAATCCTGTTGAAACTACTAAATTCTTTACTATGAATTATCTACGTGATGATATTAATAAAGTTCTTAAAGATAGAGAATTACAAATTAAAGCTAGTGGTGTTCAAACTCAATTTAAACTTGCTATATGAAATTAAATAAAGACAATTTAATTGGAGTAATTATTGGATTTATTGTTTTAGTTATATTTGCTGTTTGTTTATCTAGTGGATGTACTAAACGTATTACTCCAGTTCCTGAAATTCGTTATGTTCCTGTTACTGATTCTACTGCTATTAATGAATTAGTTCTAACTAAAGAATTGCTTCGTAGAACTCAAGATTCTCTTAACGCTTATAAATCTGATACTACAATTAGTGCTGATTATTTTGTAGCTAAATATAAACTTGAACGTATTAGATATTATAATGATATTGCTGGCAAAGGAAATAATATCAAATATCTTAGAGGTTGGATTCGTAGAACTCTTGATGAATAAATTATGTATATTATTAATCGTAGAAAAAATATAAGATTAATTGGCGATGAACATCATATTGGTGATGACTTTGAATTTGTGATTTATAAAGTTCAAATTAAAGTTCTTTGGTTTTGGGTTACAATTAAAGAATTTGATGAAGATGAATATTATGACGCTGTTGATTGTTTTAGATATTGTACTAATCCTTATATAAATTAAATTATGGCTTACTTTGGAGATGCTTTTAAAAAACTATCTATTAAAGAAGGTGGTTATGTAAACGATAAAGATGATGCTGGTGGAGAAACTTATAGAGGTATCAGTCGTAAATATAATCCTACTTGGCAAGGTTGGACTATGATTGATTCTTATAAGAAACATTATATTGTTGGTAGTAAAGAGTTTAAGTCTAAACTTGATAATGATGTTCAGCTTCAGAAACTTGTTTGGGAAAAGTATAAAATAGGTTATTGGGATGTATTTGAACTTGATGATTTTAATAGTCAGAGAGTTGCTGAACAATTATTTGATACTAACGTGAATTGTGGTCAAGTTGCAGCTATCAAGATGGCTCAAAGAGTTCTTGGACTTAAAGAAACTGGTAGATGGAACCTTGATTTGCTTAATAAACTTATAGAAATAAAAGATTAACTTAATACTGTATAGAATTATGAAGAAGATGTTAATAGCAATATTTATAATAGCGATTATTAATTTATGTGTTACTCTGTATTTATCAATAAGTCGTTTTAGTGTAGAAGCCAATTCATATAATAAAAGTGACACTGCTATTAATCATGTTCGGATTGATTCTATACAGTTAGTTATAACTGAAAGAGAAAGTATAGTTTATAAACTTAAAGAACATGAAAAAGATATTGAAGATAAAGTTATTAGTCTTAATGACAGTGCTACTTGGGAGTTATTCAAGAAGTTGGTGTCAGAGTGAGATTGATAATGTAGTGCATCCTCCACGGGGAGTCAACACTACTGATACAACTGTTCTTGTTCCTATTAATATGATTAAGATTGCTAATACTAAAATTATTAAAGCTAAACTTTATAAAGATATTATTAACGAACAAGATAGTATAATTAATCTCCATAAGATTAAATATAATGCTCTTTATAAAGAAGTTGAAACTTTACAAAATAATCTTGATAATAGTAATAAAGTAAATGATAATTTAAATAAGTCTATTGAACGTATTAAACGTAAGAATAGATATTTGGTAAGCGGTGGTGCTGTTTGCGCTATCGCTTTTGTTGTTTGTTTACTAGTTAAATAAAATATTATGGCTGATGGTAAATATCCTTTTCTAGAATACATTGAAGAACCTGATAAAGAGAAAAAGTATAAGAAAGCTAGTGATTGTGGATGGTATGACCCTCATAATAACTTTTTAATTGGAGATAGTGGTGGCTTTCTTTTAAATATTAGACCTGGCAAATTTGTTAATACTGAACTTTTTAATGAAGCTGCTAGAACATATCAAGCCACAGGTAGATATACTCAATTTAAAGTAGATAGTATTCCTCATAGACAATTTAGACGTAGAGAATGTGATAGACGACGTAATGGTTTTTCTGCTCCTTGTTGGCAAAATCCAGATGGAAGTATAGAAGATGTTTGGATAACAGGTGGTCATTATAATTTTCTTAATTATACTCGTATGGAACGTACAGATGAATCATCTGTTATTGTTACTGAACATGGAGCTACTGCTAAAAAGATTTATAGTTTTCCTAGTTTTATTGATGCTCAATTTTGGACTTGGCAAATTATAGAATTTTGTAGACGTAATGGTTTGCATCTTATTATTGATAAAACTCGACGTGGAGGTTTTTCTTATATTATGGCTGCTGATAGTTCTAATGAAGTTAACTTATCTAAGCATAAAGTTGTTATTCATGTTGCAGCTGATAATAAGTATTTAATTAAACAAGGAGGTTTAAGTGATTTTGCTGTTAATAATTTAAAGTTCTTTGAAGAAAAGACTCCATTTAAAAGAGGTATATATAGTCCTACTACTGATAGTTTTAAACTTGGTTATCGTATGAAAAATGGAGTTGAAGCTGATGATAGTTGGTCTAGTTCTCTTTTAAGCGTTAGTGCTAATAATAATCCTGACTGTGCTATTGGTAAAGATGCTGTTACAATTAAAGTTGAAGAGCTATCTACAATGCAGAATTTTGATGAGTTTATGAATGTAACTGAACCTACAATGACTGTTGGTACTCGTACTACTGGTACTCTTATGGCTTGGGGAACTGCTACTGCTGCTAATATGCAAATATTTGAACAAAACTTTTATAATCCTAGAGCATTTGGATTTATGGCTTTTGAAAATGTTTTTGATAATGATGCTCGTAATGAAGTTTGTGGATTCTTTAAATCTTATGCTTGGGGTCTTGAGGGAGAGATAGATGGAGTTAAAGGATTTGATGAAGATGGAAATAGTAATCTACGAATAGGACTTAAGCTTGCTGCACGAGAAAGAATTGAAAAGAAAAAGACTGCTAAGACTTTTGCAGAATATCTTAATTATCTTGGTCAGCGTGCTTTATTTCCTGCTGAATCTTTTAGTAGTGCTAGTGAAAATATATTTAGTAGTGAAGCTCTTAATAAGTTTGAAGATAAACTTAGAGTTGATAATAGTTATAAGTTTTATACTGATGGTGAACTATTTGAAGATGGAACTAAAAAGATTTATTTTAAATCTAATGCTCGTATAAGAATTGAAAATCCTGATATGAAAACTTATGATTATATTCAAGGAGTTCCTAGACGTGGCAATGAAGATCCTCATGGTTGTATAAGAGTTTGGTTTGCTCCTGAATATGAAGAAACATATATTGGCGATAGACTTATAAGAAGTATTCTTCCCGGTACTTATGTTGCAGTTTATGACCCTGTTGGTATTGATAAAGATAAAAAAGAAATTACTGATAGACATTCTCATAATAGTATATTTGTTATTGAAATGCCTAGAGAACGTAATGGATTTAAACCTAAGTTGTGTGCTGCATATTATGGACGTACTGAAAGACTAGAAGAAGCTGATGAAAAGTTTTATCGTTTATGTAAATGGTATAATTGTATTGGTACTGGACTTGTAGAAATAAATCGTGGTGAAACTGTTTCTAATTTTCGTAAATGGAAAGCTACTAAATATCTAGGTTATGAACCTTTATATGTTTGGGATTCTGCTGTTAAAGAAAAAGTTAGTACTAGTTATGGTTATAATATTGGTAGTGGTCCTAAGAAACTAGATGGTCTTCGACTTCTTAAAGAGTTCTTATATGAAGTTATTGGTAAGAATGAATTTGGAGAAGATATTTATGTTTTTGAAAGATTTCTTGATTATCAAACAATTCTTGAACTTAAAAAGTTTAATGCCGAAGGTAATTTTGACCGTATATCTAGTCTTATACTTTTAGGTATATATTGGAAGTCTATTGATATTAAAGGTAAACGAGAACTTGCTAGTCGTAAGAAAGTTACAGAAGATAATGATAAAACAGATATTTTTAATAGACAATGGTTTTAAGATTAAATAGATAAAGATATGTATAATTTTGGTAGACTTGATTTTCCTAATCAGCACGTTAGTTATGCTGAAAAACAAGAAGTTGATTGGTATGCTAAATGTTGTGATTATGTTATAGAAGCTGGTATTGCTTGTAAAGCTGATTTTAATGTAGAAGAAAAGTTTAATATTCTTCTTGGCAATATTCCTAGAGAATATTATAGAAAAACTCTTAATCCTTATAATGAGAAAGATGAAAATCTTACTCGTTTTCCAGCTACTATGCGTAATTATGATATGATGAAAGGTATTATTAGAAGATATATTGGTGAATATATTAAGAATCCACATGATTTTATTGTTGGAGCTAATAATCCTGAAGTTGTATTTGCTAGAGATGCTGAACTTGGTAAACAAATTATGATGCTTGCAGAACAAGCTGTTGCTAAAAAGATACAAGAAAGTTATATGCAGTTTGTTAATGAAGGAAATAATCCTGAACAATTTAATCCTGAACAAGCTGTTGATATTGAAGCTTTTATTAAAGAGTTTAATGAAAATTTTATTGATGATATTAGTGCACAAGGACAAGATTTAATTAATGTTATTGATGACCTTACTGATGCTTTTACTATATATGCTAGAGCTTATTTTGAATTTGTTGCTTTTGGAGCTTGTTATACATATAGAGATGTTGTAGGTAATCAATTAATTAAACGTGTTGTTAGTGTTAGAGATGCTTTTCCTGTTCCTAATGATAATATGTTTGCAGAAGATTATGATATGTTTGCTGAACGTCGTATGTTGACTAAACAACAAATTATAGATGAATTTTATGAATATCTTTCTGAAAAAGAACGTGAAGCTCTTGATACATATTATCAATATAGTGCTACTACTTCTAGTGATAAAGCACTTTTAAATTGGGATAAATATATGTATTATTTTGGTGATATATGTAGTAAATTTAATAAAGATGATTTGCAACATATTAAGAACACTAATATAATGGCTCGTGATGCTAATAATGGTTTATTTGAAGTTTGGCATACTGTTTGGAGAGGTGAAATAAAAGAAGGTATTCTTACATATAGTAATGGAGCATTTGTTACAACAAGAATTGTTGATGAAACTTATCAGCTTAACCCTGCTGGTGGTGATATTAGTATTGAATGGGTGTGGCGTCCACAAGTTTATGAGAGCGTTAGAATTGGCTCTCGTGCTACAAGTATATATCCTTATAAGGCTCGTCCTATTGCTTACAATAGGAATGGTAAACTTCCTTATAATGGTATTGCAGAACTTTTGCCTGGTTTTGGAAGATTTAGTGTTGTAGATACAGTTATTCCTTATCAAGTATTTCGTAATATAGTTTCTTATCATAGAGAAATGGCTATTGCTAAAAATAAGATGAATGTTCTTATGATTGCTAAATCTCTTCTTGGTAAAAAACCTGCTGAAACTATATATCGTATGGCTGCTGATGGTGTACTTTATATTGATGATGAAGATGATGCTAATTTAGTTAAAGCACAAAATGTTCGTTATCTTGAAAGTCGTATGAATAATTATATTACGGAACTTGGGCAACTTATTCAAGAGATTGAACAGACTGCTAAAATGGAATGTGATATGACTCCGCAACGTTATGGTGAGATTGCTAATAGTGCTGGTAAAGGAGTTACTGACGAAGCAGTTATTCGTGGAAGTATGGGTTCTGTTATTATTGAATTTATATTTGATAAAATGAGAGAACGAGATTATCAAGCTGAAATGGATTATACTAAACTTGCTTGGATTGATGGTCTTAATACTTCTTATAAAACTAAAGATGGTGATATTAGATATTTAAGTCTTGATGTTAATAGTCATATATTTGCTAATTATATTGTTTAGAGTTGAAAAATATCTTGATGGTCAGATTGAAGCTATGAAAGCAAATGCTAATATTATGAGTTTTGATAATGGTCTTAGTGATGCTGAAAAGAGTCAAGCTGAAGAACGTATGGAAAATGCTAGACTTAATCTTGAACGTAGTAAACTTAGTTTAGATGCTCAAAAGACTTCTGTTGAAGCACAACTTAAAGAAAAAGAATTAGCTGTTAAACTTAAAGAAAGTGATGATAAAGTTAAGATTGCAAAAACGAATAAAAATCGTTATGATAGTAAAAGTAAATAATCGGATGTACTTCTAAATTTTGTTCATAATAGGGCTGGACTTGCTTGTGAAAGTAGGTTCAGCCCATTTTCATTTTTCTTTACACCACATGAGCCATTTTAAGCTCATTTTAAGCACTTTATTCATTTCGTGATAGATTAATCATTATGATAAAATTTGATTCATACACGGCTTCTCTGAAAGCGATAGGTTAGGTTATCAGTAATAAATATCCTAGTTAGCAATAGTATGTTAGTCGGCAAATCGGCTTAAAGGTGAACATATTTTAACGATACAAGTAAAACTCATATTATTATTATAGTTTATATTTGTGATATAGTAATTAATTAAAAACAAAGAGTTATGCCTAATTTTGATAGTTTTGGTTTTAATGGTGAAACATCTAATGGTGATGGAAAACCTACTGACGACATTACAGACCTCGATACAGGTAAAACAGGGCAGTTAGATGCTGATGGTAATCCTATTGATGATATTACTAATAATGGTAATGGAGATTTGCTGCTTATCTTAAAGAATTTGAAGTAGAAGATACTAAAGAAGAAAATACTATTGATGTTAAATCAATTCAAGAACTTGTAGGTGTTTCTGTTACTTCAGAAGATGGTAAAGCTGTTACTTTTGAAAATACTCCTCAAGGAGTTGCAAGTTATATTCAATCCGTTATTGATTTAAAACGTGATGAATTTGCTCAAGCTGGTGTTAATAAATTATTTGAAGATTATCCTATCGTTGGTGATTTTCTTAATTATTATGTTGCAAATGGTAATTCATTTGAAGGCTTTGGTGAACTTCGAGATAGAAGCGGTATTGAAGTAGATGAAAATAATGTAAGTCAACAAGAAGCTATTGTTCGTGAGGCGTTTAAGGAATTTAATCGTCGTGGTAATGTTGATAAGTATATTCAATATCTTAAAGATAGCAATGAACTTTTCAATGTTGCTAAAGAAGAACTTGAAGCTCTTCAGAAAGCTGATAACGAAATGCGTGAAGCTAATGCTAAAGAAGCTATGCGAGTTAAAGCAGAAGAAGAGAAACAACTTGTGGAATTTTGGAATGGAGTTAAAGAATGTATTGATAAACGACAAATTGCTGGTTATCGTATTCCTGAAACTGTTATTATTGAACGTAATGGTAAACAAATTTCTACTACTCCAGAAGATTTCTTCAATTATGTTTATCAAGTTGACGATAAAGGACTTTCTCGTTATGAAAATGATTTAATGAAGTTATCTCCTGCTGAAAGACGCGATGAAGAACTGCTTAAAGCTTGGCTTAAATATACAGGTAAAGGTTATGATAGTTTGATAGAAATGGCTGTTTCTGATAAAGAAGCTAAAAAGTTGAAACTTACTGCTAGTCAACGTAAATCTACAAAAGGAGCTATTAAAATAACTAAACCTGACAGTAAAAAAGATGCTCTGAAAGATGAGCGTTTTGGTTATTAACATAATAGTAAATTTGTAGATGAAAACATTACGTGTTATTGGACAAACTCGTTATGAAGATAGAGGTTATTCTAATGAAGAATCAATTGCTTATCTTCAGCTTCAAAAGCCAGAAGAAATTAATAGTTTTCTGACTTATAATTATGGTATGGATGATGACCGTTTTCCTTTAAGTTTTATTACTGAAGGTCAAGGTAGTCGTGGTATTAAAAATGTTGCTACTGTACAATGGACTTGGAAAACTATGGGTCGTATGAAGTTTACAGACTTTGTAACTTACTTTAATATTGCTGTTACTAAACCCGGTCAAAATGGTAGTGAATTTGAAGTTCATTTCTCTACTCATTGGTTTATTGAACAACATGGTCTTACTGCTCCCGATGGTGTTACTCAAGTTCGTATTCAGAAAGACTTAGGTGAATCTGCTTATGGTTATGCTTATCTTTTGAAACTTACTTCTCCTAATCCTGATGCTTATGTTGACCCTCAATGGTTGGCTAAAGGTATGTATTGGGCAATGAGTGCTCCTACTGTTTCTGAATCTTATTCTAAAGGTAACAGAAGCAATACTATGGGTCCTGCTGGAATGACTTCTCAACTTGAGTTTTATCGTTATTCTAAAGAAATAGCTGGTAATCTTGCTAATGTTGTTACTCAATATCAATTCCAAAATGATAATGGTGGTACTTCTAATCTTTGGATTAACGAAGAGATGCGACAGTTCAACTTGCACATGAGAGTAATGAACGAAGAACGTTTGTGGAAGTCTGAATATAACCGTTTACCTGATGGTACTATTCCTTTGAAAGA
>PPYE01585797.1_pt1 | contig 12571 bp, 15 predicted proteins | sample 1559881 | NCBI WGS metagenome assembly PPYE01 (sample SAMN08240022, study PRJNA423297) | Human gut metagenome, whole genome shotgun sequencing project.
AAATTAAGACCAAAGTAGCCGCAAACCCTTGATTTCATTGGGTTCCTTGCTAACTTGGTCTTATTATAACACGGTCACCCGCTCCGTTTTCACCCAGAAGCCCGTATACGCCGGAGGGAATTGTAAACGAAACATCATCCAGTGCCTTCACATTCTTTTGAAACCCAACGGTTACATTTTCTAATCTAACTGACATATCATCACCTTTTTCCTTTCATTCTCTTCTTACTCAAATGTCTGCCGAAATTGCCGACTGCTCCAATGCAGACAGCTCCCAGGACCAGTGCGATATAAGAAAAAACCAGAGTGCCGCTGCTGCGCCAATGGCCCCCCAAAGGCTCCCGGTTATTTTGGAAATAAGCACCGGAAGTGCTCCGAACAAGACGATACTCGCCGCTGTTGCCGCCATTGCTGTTGCAAAATGATATAGTCCATTCTCCCGCATATATGGCTGCTGTATAAGATAAAATAATCCGTATCCTGCTGCTGCCGTACAGATTAAAAAAACATACTGAACAGCAAAGCGTTTGAGAATGGTCAGCCTCTGCTGTCTTCCCGGCTTTATGGCAAGTATTTCCCATCCAGCTCCCGGAATCTCCTGATAACAGGTATCCGCACACAGGACAAGCGTCAGCAGTGTAATATAAGAATCAATGTAGACCATATACAGGATCAGAAGCGGTGTTGCCGGCAGCGGATTCTTAAAAAGGAAGGCTGTCAGAGCATACACACAGATAACCATAAGAAGATTTGGTAGGACATACACCGCAGCCGCCGCGAATACATCCCATACAGCCACGGGAAACCCCTGTTCCCTTCCTCTGTGCATACACAGAAAAGTAAATACCGCGGTCATAACCGCAAGCGGCAGCAAAAGTGCTGTAAAACCGCCCGCTATTTTCCCGGTCACATACTGCCATGCGGAAACAGGCTTTGTGTGAAGCAGTTCATAAGTATTCTTCCTGGTATCCTGAAGGAATAAAAATGCCATCAGTATGGATGAAAAAAACACGAAGAAAAGCCCCGCAAAATCAGTGTATTTCCTGGCAAAATATTCTGAATACCGCATCTGGCTGAATTTTTCATCCATATACGCGTTGACTTCCTCTGCAGTCCCCTGTCTGAGTTCTGCCTCCTGGAAATAATAATCGGCATTCATATAATCGTAATGCTCAGCCAGATAATTCAGAATTTTTTCCTGGCTGTACCCCTCTTCCAGAAACATTTTTGTCATCTGATCCGTTTCCTCTTTGCTGATTCCCGAATCCTCATTGAGATCTCTGCAGATATCCGGCATGGCGATCTCAATCTGTTCTTTTTCTGTGGAAGGAAAATATCCATCCATCACATCCGCGTCATGGATATGCTCTAATTTTGCCGCCTCCACCTGTGCGTCACTTTCCCAGTAATGCAGCTTCAGATAAGGCTGCATGATCTGAAAAACCTCAAAGAATATCAGCAGAATACCCACATAATAGATGGAATTTTTGAAATAATTTTTAAGCTCTCTTTTAATTATTACCTTCATATTGTATTCCTCCTGTCTTGATCTTATTGTAAAACAGAAATCACAACAAAAAGACAACAAAAAAAGAACTGCCAAACATGACAGCTCTTTTACGGAGCAAACACACGGGCCGTGTGAGCATTTTTTTCTGCTGACACGGTCACCACCACATATTCTGAATGTCCTCCTGTGCGTATGGGATATCCCCAGCCGCCTATACCGGAACTCACGATCACCTGAAGTCCGCCGATTTCTTTCCACCCATAATTCAGCTCTGTAAACCCGGTCAGCTCTCCCACCTGCCCGGTAGGCCAGATCTGTCCCGCATGGGTATGGCCGGAAAGCTGAAGGTCCACGCCCGCCTCTGCATTTTCCGGAAGATCTGCCGGCTGATGGTCCAGAAGAAGCACAAAAGCATCGCTGTCTGTCTCCCTGCACAGCTCCTCTATCCCGGTTCTTCCCTTTGGAGAGACCATGCTCCCGACAGAGGCGTCTGTTCTTCCGATGACAGTCAGCTCATCGTTTACAGTATAAACCTGATCCTTTAGTACAACGATGCCGTTGCTTTCCAGTGTACTGCAAAGCTCCTCCGGTGAATAGGCCGGGGTGCCGGTATACGCATTATAGTCATGGTTTCCGAATACATAATACGTGCCATATTCAGCCCCAATATCACCCAGAACTTTTGCCGCGGCTTCCATATCCTGCCTGGATGTATTTTCATCAAATATATCCCCGGTCAGGGCAATCCGATGATCAGCCGTTCAGCTTCTCTGCAAAATCAGCCATGGCCTCTGAAATCTTGATCTGCTGCGGACAGACTGCCTCACAGCTTTTGCATCCGATACACGCACCGGGCTGCTTCTCCTCCGGTACCGCCTGCAGAGCCATAGGCGCCAGAAAGCCGCCGCCTGTAAAGCAGTGCTCATTATACAGCTCCAGAAGCATGGGAATGTCCAGCTCCTGAGGACAATGGCTGGTGCAGTAACGGCATGCCGTACAGGGCAGGGCAATGTGCTTTACCATGCTGTCAGCAATCTCAAACAGAACTTTTTTCTCCTGTTCATCCAGAGGCTTATCCGTCTCAAAGGTATGTATATTATCCTGCATCTGCGCAAAATCAGACATGCCGGACAGGATCATCTTCACTTCCGGGATTCCCTGCAGGAACCGGAAAGCCCATGCCGGAACATCTTCATCCGGACGCAGCGCCTTTAACCTGCCACTGTCTTCGGCGGACAGGGAGGCAAGGCGTCCTCCGCGCAGAGGCTCCATTACCCATACCGGAATATGATGGGCATTTAACAGTTCCACTTTGTCTTTTGCATTCTGAAAAGACCAGTCAAGATAATTTAACTGAATCTGGCAGAACTCCATATGCTCTCCGTATGCATCTAAAAAACGCTTCATGACATCATAACTTCCATGAGCGGAAAAGCCCAGGTGACGGATTCTTCCCTTTTCCTTCTGCTTCATCAGATAGTCGAAAATACCATATTTCTCATCCAGATACGCGTCAATGTTCATCTCGCACACGTTGTGGAACAGGTAAAAATCAAAATACTCCACCTGGCATTTTTCCAACTGTTTTTCAAATATCTCTTCCGCTTTATCCATATTGGAAAGGTCATACCCCGGGAATTTTGTAGCCAGATAATAGGTACTGCGTGGGTATTGATTTAAAATCCTGCCCATAACGGTTTCTGAATTTCCCTCATGATACCCCCAGGCGGTGTCATAATAATTGATGCCGTGTTCCATGGCGTATGCCACCATCTCAGCGGCTGCCGGTTCATCAATCCTGGAATCCTCTCCGTCAATGACCGGAAGACGCATGGCTCCCATTCCAAGCGCAGATAATTCCATATCCTGAAAATTTTTATAAATCATTTTGTACGCTCCCTTCTTCTGCTTATTGTATCTATTTTATATCATTGCTGCACATGACGCAAATACTTATAACGTATGTTTTTCCATAGCTTCCGGTTATGAATAAGCACTCAGCCTGTCTGAACGGCTGCAGTTATAGGGCTGTATCCGTCCTGGATTCTTCTATGCAAAATCCTGCTTTTACATAGGCGCCGCCCAGATCGGCGCTGCCCAGAAGCAGTTTTCCTCCATGCTTCTCGCAGTATAATTTGCTCAGATACAGTTCCATGTACCGAAGCAGAACAGCAGTCTCTATTTTCTCTGCATGCATCTCCCTCTCCTCAATACCGGAGAGCTGTCTCATCTGTTCCACAAAGGCATTCATTCTGTCGATCTGCTGCATTCCTTCCGTCAGCATTTCCTCCATATCCTGCCGGCTTAACTGCTCTGTGGGCAGAAACTCTATAAGTGTTTCCTGGTATCCCCGCAGCACCGCAAGAGGGGAACGGATATCATGGGCAATGACTGCCTTCAGCGTCCGCTCCTGTTCCACTGCGGACCAGAGTTTTTGGTTGTTTTCCCTAAGCTGGGCGCGCATACGGTCAAATTCCCGGCACAGGCTGCCCATCTCATCCTTCTTCCTGTAATCCACAGGAAAATCCAGGTTATTCTCCTGTATTTTCCTGGAGCCTTCTGTCAGTATCTGAAGCGGTTCTTTTATCTTGTCACGATAGAAGCAGAATACCGCGATCACACTGCCGATCATGGGAATGACAAGCATGTCCAGGTCTCCACTGCATCGCAGATTTCCGTTATGACATGGTCCCTGTGCAGCATATCATTCTGCGCAGGCCTTGTGATCTCAACGATGTATCCTGTCTTCTCCTCATAATCCGATACTTTGTCCCCATCCATATAGCCGGCCCAGATCTGCTTCTGCGTCTGTTCCGCCATCCTGACGATTCCCGCAGACAGAAAAAAGGAGATGACAATTGCAGCGGACATATAGAGCACGATTGTTTTTCTGAGCGAAAGATTTCTTATTTTTTCCATCGGTATCCACTTCCCCACACGGTCTCAATATATTCTGTGCCGGTGTACTCCCCTATTTTTCTGCGTATTCTCCGGATCAGCTCTGTGATCACCCTGCTGTCTCCCTCTGCATCATAGCCGCAGACTTTTTCGTAAATTCTCTCCTTGTCAAACACCTGGCCCGGATTCTTGGAAAGGAATTCCACAATGTCGTACTCCAGCTTTGTAAGCTCCAGCTCATGGTCATCATAGAGGACTTTTCTGGCGCTGTAGTCTAAAAGCAGGCCCTCCCGGTATCTGAGCTGCGGCCTTTTCCTGTTTCTCTCTTCTCTCTTTATATGCGCCGCGATCCTGGCTTCCAGTTCTTTCAGGCTGAATGGCTTGACAATATAATCATCACCCCCCGAAAGCAGGCCGTTCACCCGATCCTGCTCCTCCACTCTGGCTGTCAGAAACAGAATGGGGCATGAGACAAATTCCCTTATTTTTACACACAGCTCCATTCCATCCATGCGGGGCATATTGATGTCCAGCAAAATCAGGTCCGGTTTATACATATATCTTTCCTTTCAGGCTCTATGGGCCACCTGTTTTTTAAGACAGGGCCTCGATTATTTAAAACAGAACGAAAAAAACCGGCGCACTTTTTCAAGGTGTGTAGTACCAGCTTTTTTATATCTGCTTATTGTTCCTTCCATTCAGTTTCCATTTCTTCCACAAGATAATGATCACTGCGGCAGTGCATATCAGATATCCCTTCACTCATCTCCTGATACAATTCCGAATGATAAAAAAATCCAGTGCCTGTTCCAATGCCCTGTGTTCATGCCTCCTTGTCTATATTCTTTACTCTGCGTATGCAGAACTTCATAACACAGAAAATTCCAATTCCTTTTCATTCATTGCCAATAACCCCGCTTCCGATTTTACAAATATGCTGCTGCTCAGCTCTATAACTAAAATTATACTATAAAAAACTGCAACATACAAATCAATCCTCCGTAAATCCTCCTGCATTTACCGTACAAAGTCAAGCTGTCGGCAAAACAAACGGCAAAACGGCATAGCCGAAATTGACTATGCCGCCTGCCGGAACAATGCTTCTTTATTGGGAGATGCCTTGTCAGCCTCCCGGTTATCTTCATGTATTTTGTTTTATTTTGTCATAACCCTGCAGCCGTTTACCGGCAGCTTGGGCAGGTATTTAAAATACCAGTTCTGCCGTTCACCGGAATATTTCAGTATGGCAGGTATCCACGCATTGGAGACCTGCACATACACATATTGTTCCGGATGAACGGGTATCTTTTTGCTGCCGCCTTTCTCTTTGAGAACACAGGTGCGGCCATGATTCATTAAAGTTCCTATCATATATGAAGCCTCCTTTACTCTTTTTATAATAAGAGTATACATGGTAATTATGACCATTATTTGGAAAAAATGTGAAGGGTTGGTGATATTTGTATGAAAATACTAAAGTTTTTATGAAAAGCAGCCGTTTCCTGCTCTTTTATGGGATGTTATAAATGAAATAAATGGAGATAGCGGGATTCGAACCCGTGACCTATACGTTGCGAACGTATCGCTCTCCCAGCTGAGCTATATCCCCAAAAAAGAATGGAAGCAAGGAGGCTCGAACTCCTGACCTTTCGCGTGTGAGGCGAACGCTCATCCCAGCTGAGCTATGCTTCCATATGGAATATTATAGCACTTTATCCGGGAAATGCAAGAGGATTTCCGGAAGATTGGTTGTATAACAATATATGGCTTTGTGGTTTCCGGACTCAGTACGTACAGCGTGTCAGAAACCGAAATCCCTATAAACTGAGAATTTTTCATCAAAAAAATAAAACCTTTTTCTTCCTCCTCCGGTTATATATAATGGAAGACAGGAAGGGAGGCGCCTATGGATGACAGAAAAGCCATAAAAGAAATAAAAAAAGGCAATAAAGAATACCTGAATCTGCTGGCAGAAAAGTATTATGATGACATTTACCGCTTCTGTTGTTACCAGACCGGCAACCCCGACATCTCTTATGATCTGGCGCAGGAGACGTTTCTTCGTTTTATCCGATATGTGGATATCTGCTGCTGCAAAAACCTGAAAGGCTACCTGCTGACTATAGCCAGAAATGTCTGTTATGACTACTTCGGCAGAGAGACTGCGGCGCACAGCCGCCTCTCCTATCTTCCTTTGGAGGAGGCCTGCCCGGAAACGCAGACTGCCGGCACAGCGGACACTTCCCGGTCCAGGACCGATCTTCTGGAGGAAGTGATCCGGGAAGAAAACTCCAGGCAGTTGGTTCACGCGCTCATGAAGCTTCCCAAAATCCAGCGGGAAGTCATTGTTCTTCACAGTCTCTACGGTCTGAAACACCGGGAAATCGCCCTGATCACCGGCACCAATTCATCTACCGTGAAATCCCGTATGAAACAGGGTATGGACAAACTAAAACGCACTTTGAGAAAGGAGGATTTCTATGGCTGACAACAAGATAAAGATACCATTTCCACCCATAGACGAAGCCAGAAAGGAGGCATCCCTGCAAAAGATTCACAGAGAAATTTCTCATAAAAGCCTGCCCGTGCAAGTATCATTTCCGGAGCTGCTGCTGGACCAGATGCATTATATCTCATTGGAATACTGGGTGATACAGGCTTTCTTCCTGCTTGCCGTCATACTCTTTACAACCTGTTTCGGTACCCTTATCAAGGACAGCGAGAGTATACTACCCTCCGCCTGTGCCATCGCTTCCGGCCTGGGGCTGGCCGCTGTTCTGGAGCTTTCCAAAAGCCGCTCCCGGCATATGGCAGAGCTGGAACAAAGCTGCTGCTTCAATCTTGGACAGATTTGGTCGGTAAAGCTGTTTTTATCTGCAGGACTTAACCTGTGCATCCTGACACTGCTCTTTTTTGGTGTACAGGGAAAAACAAAATACGGGATTTTTGCCCTCTGTCTGTACCTGCTCGTCCCTTTTGTTTTGTCCAATATCTGTTATTTTTTTCTGCTGACCACAAGGCGGTTCGCCTCACAGAAAGCCATTTTGTCGGGGACATTTCTGCTGCTGTGCCTGTTTTCCCTGTTCCCCACTGCCTTTCCCAGAGCCTATCTGGATGTTTATCTGCCTGTATGGGCCATAGTACTGGCAGCGGGGATCCTGCTTCTGGCCTTTGAACTTCACAGACTGTTCCACAGCTTAAACACAGGAGGTAAAGAACTTTGCTGGAACTAAAAATACAAAATATATCAAAACATTACAAAGAAAAAACCGCTGCCGATGACATCACCTTTACACTGAAAAACGGAGTGTACGGACTTCTGGGCGAAAACGGTGCAGGCAAAACCACACTGCTGCGCATACTCTGCGGCATTCTCATACCTGACCGGGGAGATGTGACGCTGGATGGCATATCCATACGGAAAATGGGTGCCGGATACCGTACCCTGCTTGGCTACCTGCCGCAGGATTTCGGCTATTATCCCGACTTCACAGTGAAGCGCTACCTTCTCTATCTCGCCTCCCTAAAAGCGCTTCCCAGGGACAAGGCCCTTGTAAAATACAAAGAAATGCTGGAGCTTACCGGCCTGCTGGGAGAGGAAAAACAGAAGATCAAACATCTCTCCGGTGGTATGATACGAAGACTCGGCATTGCACAGGCCCTGTTAAATGATCCCAAAATCCTGCTTCTGGATGAACCTACCGCCGGCCTTGACCCAAAAGAGCGCATCCGATTCCGCAATATCATCAGTTCTCTGGGGCATGACCGAATTGTGCTTCTGTCCACCCATATCGTATCTGACGTGGCAAATGCCGCTGACCGGATACTGATTATGCGCCGGGGAAAAATCATGGAAAACAACACGCCGGACGCCCTGATACAGGCAGCTTCCGGCCATGTATGGGAGTTTGTTACCACGCCTGCAAAAGCAGACATCTGCCAAAAACAGTTCACTGTATGCAATGTAAAGACTGAGGGAAATGAGCTTAGAATGCGCGTACTCTCAGGGGAACGCCCATTTGCCGGCGCCCTGGCAGCTGCGCCGGATCTGGAGGACGCCTATCTCTATGCAACAGAAAACAGGGAGGTACTTTGAAATGCTGTTCCGAAATGAATTCTATAAAATATGTTCAAGAAAAATACTTTTCACAGGAGTGCTGCTGGGCTTTTTATTCCTGGCCGCTTATTTTCAGATGTCCGTACTTGGCTCAGAAAGCGCTTATGTGGACGGGACCTGTCTGAGAAGAACCGACGCCATTCAATATAACAGGGAAACTGCCCGCCGCTTCGCAGGTCCCATGACCCGTGAAAAAGCTCAGGCTATCGTAGATGAATTCGGCTGGCACATCAATGAAGATGAACTGGAAATGTCGGAAACAGGGGATACCACACCTGGCTATTATGATAATTCCACCAGCCGCTTTGTAACCTACAATCTTTCCAATATCAGATCCAACGAAGGCACTCCCACTGCCCTTGCCGCATCAGAAAACAAGTACACCGCAGAGATGATGAACGGGGAATATGAGTACGGATACATGGGCGGATGGGATGACACATTCCGTGAAATGCACATGATGCTGCTCTGGATCGTATCTGCCCTTGTGATCATTGCCTGTGCTCCTGTTTTCTCTGAGGAATATGCAGGGCAGACCGCAGGAATCCTGCTGACTACACAGAATGGAAAAGGTAAGACCGCAGCCGCCAAGATACTGGCCGCCTTTACATGGGCTGCCGGGATATATGTGCTTTTAACGCTTTTTCTTGTCGGTGCTTTCCTGTGTTTTTATGGCACGGAAGGACTTTTTGTCAGTGCCGGCCTTTCTTTTCCTGACCTGATAACAGGAAGCGTCTTATGGAATACCAATTCCCGGAAACCGACAGGGATTGTTCTGCTTCTCTATCTGCTGGCAGGACTTTTATCTGTTCTTGTAACCGCGGCTATCACCCTGTTTATCTCCTCTGTAAAGAAAAGCACCTTTTCTGCCCTGCTGTGGTCAGCCGCCGCTTACCTGCTCCCTGCAGCCATTTACTCTGTCTTTCTTCTCGGTATGAGAGTTTCAAAAGTGATCATGCTGCTTCGTCTGCTGTTTAGCTGCCTGCCCTTTTTCCTGCCTCTACACGAGCTCACATCCACACCCATTCTCTACCGCCTGTTCGGGTATCTTTTTTCGGGATGTATCCTGGTCGCAGGCTGTGTACTGGGATGCAGAAAATACTGCCGATACCAGGTTGGAAAATGAGCCTGGATGCCGTTTACGGATAATATTTGAAGTCATATATTGGAAATATATGTACTTCTGGAGCATTAGAAGGGATTTTTCCTTTTGCTTTTGGGGATTTACAGATAAACTTTGAAATCGTCTTGAAAATTATATGTATTTCAAGATTATCAAAAGCCATTTTTCTAAGATTTTACAGATAATATTGTTCCGGATGTGATATTTAGATGTAAATACGTTGATAACGAATACTTCTGCCCAATATTTTACAGATAGAAAATGTGTTCATAGACAAATTATATGTAATTGTCATTCCTGCAGGTATAACAGGTATGGCACAAGTTCCGGCCGGCTTTTCACTGGCGTAGTTTGGACTGGTGCCTTCCCTCTGGCACAGCAATGGCCTGCCGGAGCTTCCCTCTGGTACACCAATGGAGGGCTGCCGCGCTGAACCATAACAGCGCAGCAGCCCTCTTCCAAAATTTCCTAATATCCTAAACGGCCCCACACCGTCTTTTTCCTCTGACCATCCCGTCCGGGAGGCTTTTTACTGCTCTTCCAGAATCAGCAGATTCCATTTCTGCAGCATCAACTGGTCACCTGCCTTCTTTTTCTCACCGGAAAACAGTTCTGTCCATGTACCTTCCGGGCACACAGCTTTCTGTTCTTCGCCGGAATAATTGAGGAAATAATATATCTGTTTTCCCATCTGGTTTCGTCCGCCTCTGACAATCACCGGGAATCCGCAGGAACCGGGGTTCGGCCGGATCTCACATTCCTTCAGGAGCTCTCCCATGAGTTTTTTCAGCAGTTCTGAGCTGAACATACATCCCAAGTACACCGCTTTTCCTTTGCCAAAGGTATTCTCAGTCACTGCAGCATACTGTCCCCAGTTATCATGCACATACCCAAGAATCGTCTCTGCTCCATTTGGCTGAATGCATTCCAGAAATACTTTTACTTTCTCTTTATCCTCTCTGCCGCAGAGCCTGCCTTCCAGATACGTCTTGGCAGTCTCCTCAGGATATGTGAACTGGTTATACATAATTCCAAAGCATTCGGACAGAATATGGGGCTGTGAATCGTGATATACCTTCACATTTTCATTGGTATATCCCGTCTTGAAGGTACCTACCAGGCAGCCGCCCTTTTCCGTAAAAGAGCGGATTCTAAGCAGTGTCTCCTCAGGCACACAGTAGAGCGCCGGAAGGATCAGCATCTTATAATCATCCAGGTTTTCCGCCTCAGGTGATACAAAATCACACTCCACATTCATCTCATACAGGGCGTCATAGATCCAGCGTACCACATCGTTGTAGGATATCTCTGTGCCTCCTCCGATGGGGAACCATTTCAGTCCTGTCAGTGCCTCATTGCTCACCATAATGGCAGCCTTGTTCTGCTTCTTCAGATGAATGAGATGGCTTCCCAGACGTTTCATCTCACTGCCGATGACAACCGCTTCTTTATATGTCTTATTCTCTGCAAAATCATGGCTTAACAGCCCCCGCCAATACGTCTCGAAGGAGTTATGGATGGAATGCCAGTGCCAGTATTCCACGCATTCCGCTCCTCCTGCCAGATGGGAAAACGCCTGCAGCCTGAGCTGGCCGTCATAGGGTACCCACTGGGCAAACCCCTGCGCCTCTGTCTCCAGCACATAGTAATTATCCTGTTTCAGGGAGCGGGTCATATCCCCGCCAAAGGCGATCTCCTTTCCCGTCAGCTTTGACTGGGTGGGATGGTAGATGTCGCAGCCTGCAATATCCAGACATTTGGAAGCCTGGAAATGGTCCACATCCGGCTGTACGCCAAAGGAATAATTTCTCCATTCAAAATCAAAATTCTGGGTGATGAACTGATCTTTTCTCTTATATTCCCGCACAATCTCTGCCTGCCAGGACAGAAATTCCGTCACAAGGCTGCGCTGGAATTTCTCAAACTCACAGCCCAGACTGCCGTTGATGGTCCCCCTCACATCCGGGAAATCCTCCCAGGAGTGAAGGGCATTGCTCCAGTAATTCATTCCGAACTCCCGGTTCATGGCCTCCACATCGCCCTGGAATTTTTCCTTTAAGTATTCGACAAAAGCCTCCTGTACCCGCTCTCCTGAGGTGCCGTAATGTTTTGTCTCGTTGTCGATCTGGTAGCCTATGATACATTTTCTGTCCTTCACATGCTCCATCAGTTTTCTTATGACACGCTCGCTGTAGAACCGATAATGGCGGTTTGTGATGTCCATGATCTGTCTGGCCCCGTAGATGCCCCGGCCCTGTCTGGTCACTGCCATCACATCCGGATGCTTTTTCTCCATCCATGCCGGAATGGCATAGGTCGGCGTACCCACGATCACATGAATCCCCGCTTTCTCCATGGCATCCAGAACTCTGTCAATGTGGTAAAAGTCAAATACACCGTCCTGGGGTTCCAGCGTACTCCAGGTGGATTCTGCGATCCTTACCAAGTTGATCCCTGCCTTTTTCATCATCTCCACGTCTTTTTCCAGTCTGTCATAAGGCATATATTCGTCGTAATATGCTGCCCCATAGAGTAATTCTTCCATGTATTTTTCTGCTGTCCTTTCTGGTTGATATTCATGGCAGCTTTACTTTGAAGGGGCAATGACCGGAACCTTTTCGCCGGCTTTTTTCATCTCCTCCTGAAGTTCTTTGGCAAGCTGCGCTCTGATATCTCTATACTTATCATCTTTTGCCAGATTCGTCAACTCAAATGGGTCATTTTTTTAATCATAGAAAAAATCTTCCTCATAATAGTCGCTGGAAGGGTACAAGTTGCCGTCAAGTCCTGGGCTTCTTCGTATCCGTCTGTCAACTGTTCAAAGCACTCAGGGTTCATTTGGTGTTTCCTCCTTTATCTTTGGTTGTGCTTAGATAAAGGATAAATGTAAAGTAAAGGGAATTCAATATGTCCCGCCTTTTTT
>PPYE01047775.1_pt1 | contig 12570 bp, 8 predicted proteins | sample 1559881 | NCBI WGS metagenome assembly PPYE01 (sample SAMN08240022, study PRJNA423297) | Human gut metagenome, whole genome shotgun sequencing project.
GTATAGGAGAATACAGAAATTAATAAGAATTAAGAAATAAGTCCAAAAAATAGCGTGAGAGGCAGACTACTATTTAATTAATTTTGCTGTATATAATATATATACTATTTTGAAAATAACAACGACACTGTATGCCCCCAGTATTTAAACTCTGCTTTTCTCATGGGATTCACACACAGCGTTTAATACCTGCTGCAATTTTAAAATATCATCTGTGATTCCGCTGAGGTCATTGCTCTGGTCCGCGAACCGGCAGTTGATATGTACCAGCTGATGGCTGAGCTCATCCAGCCCCTGGCTGGAGGGCCAGTCAGAACGCACCCCCGTCCCCTGGTCAGAATACGTCTCAGAGGATCCGCTGTCTGCTGCCTGTACTGGCTTGTTATGTAACTCCATGGATACCAGCCCCTTTGCTTTCGAGCATGTGATTTCATATGCTGTCTTTCGGTTTCCTTCCTATTGTACTAAAACGGCTGTGAAAATACAAGAATGATTCCCGGAGGATTCTCCCACCTTCCCCTTGAATCTCCGCTGAAAATACGATATACTGTCATAAACTGGTTTTTATTTATAGAAACAAAATTGAGGAGAAAGAAAAATGGAACTGACTACTGTTAAGGAGCTTTTTAGCGACCGTGAAAAATATCTGGACAAAGAGGTCCAGGTGGGCGGCTGGATCCGCAGCATCCGCGACTCTAAAGCATTCGGCTTCATCGTATTAAATGATGGAACGTGTTTTGATACCCTTCAGATCGTTTACCATGATACAATGGAGAACTTTGCGGAGGTTTCCAAATTAAACGTAGGCGCGGCTATTATCGTAAAGGGAACCCTGGTAGCGACGCCGGAGGCCAAGCAGCCCTTTGAGATCCAGGCGGATCAGGTGCTGGTGGAGGGTGTTTCCAATGCCGACTACCCGCTGCAGAAAAAACGCCACAGCTTTGAGTATTTACGGACCATTTCCCATCTGCGCCCCAGGACCAATACGTTCCAGGCGGTGTTCCGTGTCCGTTCCCTGATCGCCTATGCGATCCATAAATATTTCCAGGAGCAGGGCTTTGTTTATGTCCATACGCCGCTGATCACCGGAAGCGACTGCGAGGGCGCCGGAGAGATGTTCCAGGTGACGACCATGGATCTGGCCAACGTGCCGAAGAAGGACGACGGAACCGTGGACTTCTCCCAGGATTTCTTTGGAAAGCCCACCAACCTGACTGTAAGCGGCCAGTTAAATGCAGAGACCTATGCCATGGCCTTCCGCAATGTTTATACCTTCGGACCCACCTTCCGCGCTGAGAACTCCAACACCACCCGTCATGCGGCTGAGTTCTGGATGATCGAGCCGGAGATGGCCTTTGCAGATCTCAACGACAATATGGCCGTAGCTGAAGGAATGTTAAAGTATGTGATCCGGTACGTTCTGGAGAATGCCCCGGCGGAGATGAATTTCTTCAATCAGTTTGTGGATAAGGGACTCTTAGACCGGTTAAACCATGTATTAAATTCTGAATTTGGTCATGTGACCTATACGGAGGCCATCAAGCTTCTGGAGGAGCATAACGATAAATTCGATTATAAAGTATTCTGGGGCTGCGATCTCCAGACGGAGCACGAGAGATATCTGACTGAGGAGATCTTTAAGAAGCCGGTGTTCGTTACGGATTATCCAAAGGAGATCAAGGCGTTCTATATGAAGTTAAACGAGGACGGAAAGACGGTTGCAGCCATGGACTGCCTGGTTCCGGGAATCGGAGAGATCATCGGAGGAAGCCAGAGAGAGGACAGCTACGACAAGCTTCTGGGAAGAATGAAGGAGCTGGGCTTAAGGGAAGAGGATTATGGCTTCTATCTGGACCTGCGTAAATACGGTTCTGTACGCCATTCCGGCTTTGGCCTTGGCTTTGAGCGCTGCGTGATGTATCTGACAGGAATGGGCAATATCCGCGATGTGGTTCCGTTCCCGCGTACTGTAAATAACTGTGATCTGTAAAAAATACGAGTGACTGGGAGCGCGCAGACGGACTGCTGCGCTCCTTTCGTCTCTGCTCGGTAATTGGGGGATTCAGCTATGAAATTTATTCACACTGCAGACATCCACTGGGGGATGGTGCCTGACAGCGACCGGCCCTGGGGAAAAAAGAGGGAGCAGGCCATCCGTCTCACCTTCCAGGCCATCATCGAGGATGCCCGGGACAGCCATGCGGATCTTCTCCTGATCTCGGGAGATCTGTTCCACCGCCAGCCGCTGGCCAGGGATCTGAAGGAGGTCAACTACCTGTTTTCCACAATCCCGGGCACCCGGGTGGTGATCATCGCCGGAAACCATGACCGGATCCGCAAAAGCTCAGCGCTTCTGAGCTTTGCCTGGTGCCCCAATGTAACGTTTCTGATGGACGAGACCATGACCTCTGTGTATTTTGAGGACCTGAACACGGAGGTTTACGGCTTCAGCTACCATACGACAGAGATCACCGAGGACAGGACCGCCGGATTTTCTATGCCCGCCACCCGGCGGACCAGGATCCTGATGCTCCATGGAGGGGATGCGAAGCACCTGCCCTTTGATAAAAATGCCCTGGCGGCGCTGCCGTTTTCCTATATTGCTCTGGGCCATATCCATAAGCCTGCGGTGCTTCTGGAAAACCGGATGGCGTATCCAGGTTCCCCGGAGCCTCTGGACCTTACGGAGACCGGCCCTCACGGCTATCTGACAGGAGAGATCGACGACGCCACCGGCCATGTGACCTCTCTGAAATTCAAGGCTGCTGCCCAGGCCCAGTATATCCCGCTGGTGGTGAGCGTGACCCCGGCGACCACCAATGCCGAGCTTTCCCAGCTCATTGCGGACGAGATCAAAAAGCGCGGCGCATCCAATATTTACCGCTTCCGGATCCGGGGCATGCGGGATCCGGACACGGAATTTGATCCGGAGCTTCTGGCAGGGCAGTGGAATATCAGCGAGATCCTGGATGAAACGGAGCCCCAGTACGATTTTCACGCACTGTTTGCCGACCATCCCAGTGATATGATCGGATTTTATATCCAGGCGTTAATGAAGGAAAATATGAGCCCGGTGGAGAAAAAGGCCCTGTATTATGGGATCCATGCGCTTTTGATGACAAAGGATGAAAGGAGTTAGGGAACATGAAGCTGCTGGAACTGCATATCAACGGATTCGGAAAGATCCATGACCGGACTATCTCCTTTTCAGACGGGATCAATGTGATCTATGGACGCAATGAGGCGGGAAAGTCCACGCTTCATACCTTTATCCGGGGAATGCTCTTTGGAATGGAGCGGGGACGTGGGCGTGCGGCCAGAAATGATCTGTATTCTAAGTATGAGCCATGGGAGAACAGCGGGACCTACGAGGGCTGGCTGCGTCTGGAGCAGGGGGGCGTGGTCTACCGCATTGAGCGGAGATTCCGCAAGGACGACCGGTATCTGAGGATCATCAACGAGACCCAGGGACGGGAGGAGGAGCCCACCCGTGCCCTGATGGACCGGATCCTGGGAGGCCTCAATGAAACGACGTATAATAACACCATCAGCATTAGCCAGTTAAAAAGCGCCACTGAGGACGGTATGGTGGGCGAGCTGAAGAATTATATCGCCAACATGAACACCACCGGGAATATATCGCTGAATATAACGAAGGCAACGGCGTTTTTGAAAAACCAGAAGCGGAGCCTGGAGGCCAATCTGGTTCTGGATGCGTCCAGGGAGTATACGGCGCTGCTGGCGGAGATCCGGTCTGTGGACGCGGAGATATCTTCCCCCCAGTATGAAAACCAGCTGGCCGCCTACCAGAGAACACGTTCCCAGGTAAAGGGGATCATTGAAAATACCCAGGCGGAGAGGGCGGCCCTGGCTGAAAAGGTGAAAAAAAGCCGCCAGGTGCTGGCGGACGGCCAGTTTACAGACCGGTCATCGGTGGCGGCCTGTGAGGAAAAGGCCAGATCTCTGTATGATAGCTTTTGCACTGCGGAGCGCGAGTGCAAAAAACGGTCCCGGAAGCTTCTGGCGGGAGCGGGGATACTCCTGGCAGTCTGCGGCGCCCTTATGGCCGGATACCTGGGGATCACAGATCTTTCCCGTTTCCTGCCGTTTGTCATTGCCGGGGGAGGAGGGGTCATAATGGGCCTGGTCCTGGCGATGGTGCTGACGGCCCGGGGAAAGCGTTTTGGCAGAAAAATGGAAGAGGCCCGGGCACAGCTTTCGGAGCTTCTGGCCCGGCATCTGGGAGACGGGACCGTATCCTCGGAGGCCATGGACGCGTTTTATGGCCGTATGGCAGAGTTTTCAAAGCTTTGTGATATGCTGGACCAGTCTGAACATGCGTTGGATAAATATACAGAAGATATCAGCTCTCTCCAGGAAAAACAGAATAACTGCAGCGAGATGATCGAAAAGCAGCAGAGGACCCAGTGGGAGCTGGAAAAGAAGCTGGAGCATCTGAACGCCTGCCGGACCAGGGCCGTGGCCTTAAAGCGGGTGCTGGCGGAAAACGACCGGGTCCGGGAAGAGATCCTGGCCATCGAGATGGCCCAGGAGACCATGACGGAGCTGTCCTCATCCATCCGGGATTCCTTTGGCCTGTACCTGAATAAGGAGGCGTCCAGGCTGGTATCTGGGATCACAGGCGGGATCTATGACAGTATGAGCATTGATGAAAATTTAAACGTATTTCTGAATACAAAGAGCAGACTGGTACCGCTGGAGAGCATCAGCAGAGGGGCCATGGATCAGGTGTATCTGGCTCTGCGGCTGGCGGCTGCCAGGCTTCTTCAAGGGGATGGCGAGCCCTTCCCTCTGATCTTTGACGACAGCTTTACGCTTTATGACGACGACCGGCTGCGGACTGCGCTCAAGTGGCTTTCAGCGGCCTACGACGGCCAGATGATCATTTTTACCTGCCACCGCCGGGAAGCGCAGATGTTAAGGGCGCTGCAGGCGGAATTCCGGTTGGAAGAAATTTAAAAGAAGGAAAAAAGGGATTGCTGCATAATGAGAGCGAGGGATAAATTACAAAATACACCAATTACAGAACGTTATCGAGGGCAGTTAGGAAGTAAGATTAGAATGGTTAATTATTAATAAGTCTGTGATTATTTTAAAACTGACATCCGATAATGGCGCTGTCATGTATGATAATGCATATTATACACGTATAGGTGCTAATAATGATCCTGTTTCTGTATCGGCGGAAGAAATGCCCGTTTTCTTTGCAAAATTTTATACAAAGTAATTTTTATATAAAGACATCTTTTTACGGATATTTGAAACCATGTATAATCAGTTATTTTTTGCAGAGAATTTTAATAGGAAGCCCTATTGACTTTCCTCTTTGCACTTGCTAGAATGTAGGTACAAAGGAAGTTTACCACTGACCGATATGTGGTATATAAATGGTCGGGTTGAAAGTTTACCGCTGACCAATATGCGGTATATAAATGGTTGGATTGAAAGTATAGTCCTTCGCCGCAAGGCGAGGGACTTTTTCCATAATGAGGATAAATAAATGAGGAAAACAGGATTTTATATTATCAAAGATAAATTTTTTGAAAATATGCCAGATCCGTATCTTAAAGGAAATAAGATGGGAAGCAGACCGCATTATTACTGCTTTGAGGATACAAGTATAGGAATATATTGGATGATACCACTGTCCAGCCGTATTGACAAATACAGACGAATTATGGAGAAGAAGGAAAAAGAAGGGAAACCTTGTGATATTCTCCATATCGTTAAACTGGACGATAGCCGGGAAAGCGCATTTCTGATACAGGATATGTTCCCGATAACAGAAGAATACATAGAACGGGAATATACGATAGCCGGAAATCATTTGATGTTGACCAGTGAGCATACCGCCAGAGAGATTGAGCGAAAAGCGAGAAAAGTTATGGGGATGTTGAAACGTGGCATTAAATTTACTCCAACGCAACCAGATGTTATAGCGATCTTGAAGAAGCTGAAGGAGCCCAGATAGTGATTCCAACTAGCTCTATTTTGGCTCTAAAAACTAGGGGTAAATACAAGAAGAAATATTTAAAGTATGCCAAAAATCCGGAAGAAGTTCCAAACGAAAAGGATTTCTTCCAGATTTTTCTATGTATAAAGCGGGGGTATCGCTCAATCATCTAATTTGATGATTTTGCGACACCCCCTTAATATATGCATCTGTGATGATTAGCCGAAGTATCTCTCTAAGAGACCCTGGAAAGCTTTGCCGTGACGAGCCTCGTCTCTTGCCATCTCATGAACTGTGTCATGGATCGCATCCAGGTTAGCTGCTTTTGCTCTCTTAGCCAGGTCGAACTTACCAGCTGTTGCGCCGTTCTCAGCCTCAACTCTCATCTCCAGGTTCTTCTTGGTGCTGTCTGTAAGAACCTCACCCAGAAGCTCTGCAAATTTAGCTGCATGCTCAGCCTCTTCGTAAGCTGCCTTCTCCCAGTAAAGACCGATCTCCGGATATCCCTCTCTGTGAGCAACTCTTGCCATAGCCAGGTACATACCAACCTCTTTGCACTCGCCCTCGTAGTTTGCTCTTAAGTCAGCCATGATATCTTCGCTGGAGCCCTGAGCTACGCCTACAACGTGCTCTGCTGCCCAGCTCATAGCGCCTGCCTGCTCCTGGAACTTGGAAGCCGGTGCATTACATACCGGACATTTCTCCGGAGCTGTCTCGCCTTCATGAACATAACCGCAAACTGTGCAAACCCATTTCTTCATAGTGTTTTCTCCTTTATGATTTGATTTTTTTAATTTCGATAATAGTAATTGTTACTGATATCAATATAGCATATTTGATACCTTTTGTCAACAGATAATTTTTATTTTTTGTTGACATTCACTGCATTCTCCGTAAAAGAAAATGGTGTGGGAGTCTACCCGTCCGGGCGCCGGCCCTGTCATAAGCTCCTCCGTTTTGTGCACCAGGCTCTGGGGAAGATCGATGATAGCCCCGCAGGTCTTACACACAAAGTGGTAGTGGGGTTCCGTCACATAATCAAAGTGCTCAGAACCGTCCCCGCAGGAAAATCTCGCTATTTCGCCCAGCTCAGACAAGAGCTTTAAGTTCCTGTAAACCGTTCCCAGGCTGATATTGGGAAATTCCTCGCGGATGGAAAGGTAAAGGGCGTCGGCAGTGGGATGGTCAGTACGGTTCATCAGACAGTTTTTGATGGACTCTCTCTGACGGCTGTACTTAAGCGTCTTCATACCTGTTTCTCCTTCCTTAAAGATTCCTCCCGCATAGGGATGCAACTATCAATAACGATAATTGTTACCGTTATTATATACAAATATAAGGAAATGTCAAGAGGTTTTTTCTTGAAAATAGGCGTTTCTATCATTATACTATAAGAAAGTATGAAAAAAGAGGTGAGGCCATGCGAACAAAACATATCCGCCACCTGGCCAGTGAACTGGCCGCACGGCTGACGGACCGGGAATTTTTAAGGAAGGCCGGGATCAGCCGCCGTACCATGCAGGAGATCTTTGTGAGAGATAAGTGGGAGGAGGCCTTTGAGCGGCTGTTCCCCATTAAGGAACGGCTTTCCTGTAAGGAGATCCTGGATCTGTGCCGTCCGGAGCTCTGGGCCCTGTCCGGGGAGCCGGAGGAGGGATGGATCCCGTTTACCTATAAATTTTCTACCCATATCCTGTACCCGGACCGTGAATTTTCTGAAAAAGCGACAGCCTATGCCAGGGGTGCATTTTTTTACCTGAATGTGCTCCAGTTTTTCTTTGATGAAGAGAGGAAGGCAGTTCCCTTTGACCCGTTCAACGATTTTGCCCTGCTTCCGGAGGAAGAATACCAGAATTGTGACCGGGCTGGAGAATATGGCCGGTTTGTACGGGAATTCCGGAATCAGTATATTTATGAGATGATGCGCCTAAACCGGGAGGCCACGCCTTTTGAGACGCTGAGCCATATTGCCGGAGTCCATCATGTGGCCATGACCGTGGCCAGAGGCCTCCATAAAGCGGGCGTTCCCATCGACCTGGCCCTGTGCTCCGGGGCGGCTGCCGGCCATGATCTGGGAAAATTCGGCTGCAAGCCCAATGAACGGGTCCCCTATCTCCACTATTATTATACAAACCAGTGGTTCATGGCCTATAAGATGGAAGGCATCGGCCACATTGCGGCCAACCATTCCACCTGGGACCTGGAGCTGGACAATATTACTGTGGAGTCCCTAGTCCTGATCTATGCGGATTTCCGCGTCAAGCAGATGCGGGATGAGAACGGGAAGGAAATTACGAAAATATACAGTCTGAAGGACTCCTATGATGTGATCCTGTCGAAGTTGGATAATGTGGACGAGGCCAAGAAGAACCGTTACCGGGCCGTTTATTCCAGGCTTTATGAGTTTGAACGGTATATGCGTTCCCTGGGGGCGGATACGGAGCTTTCCGGGAATCCGCCGAAGCCGGAAAAACGTCCGGATATCGCCATCCAGAACAGCAGCCAGGTGGTTACCTCTTTTCTGTATTTTGCCATCGAGCACAATATCGACGTTATGCACCGGCTGGGTTCAGAGCGGCAGTTTGGAAATATCCTGGAGGCAGCCCGCAGCGAAAAGGACTGGAAGAATGTGCGGGCCTATCTGAATATTTTTAATGAATATTCCATCCATCTGGATCATAAACAGAAGGAACAGACCATAAGCTTTCTGTATGAGCTTCTTTTAAACCGGGAGGGAGATATCCGCAGGCAGGCGGCCGCCCTGATCGGAAAGATGTTCGCCAATTTCAACGCAGGATACAGGAAGGAGATCCCCGCTGATATGGCGGACCAGGACGACCGGCAGGCCCGTACCCTCTGGGAAACGTATATGGAAAAGCTCATCTGTCCCGACTACCGTCTGACGCTCCAGCAGAAGCGGCGGATCCAGAATTCCTTAAAATACGTGCTCCTTTCTGGGATCGAGCACAGCGGCGACCGGGTGCGGGAGGAAATGCTGTCCGTATTCTACCAGTGGTTCGACGGGCACCATGATCTGGACGAGGATGCCAGGTTCGCCCTTCTGGACGCTGTATTTTCCATGCCGGCCGAGCTCTGCGCCAGAAGCGGCCGCCTGGACTGCCTGGCGGATTTTGCCGTGGACAACATGGGCCATGAGGACGACCGGGTGCGAGTGGCCGCAGTCCGGGCCTTAAAGGTGCTCACCAGCGTGGTCACCAGGGAAAACGCCTGCTATGGGCGGGTGGAAAAGGCAGTGACGGAAATGGATACCGGCAGCATCACCATGGTGTTTTTACAGTACCGGATCCTTACGAACCTCCGTCTGGATACAAAGGCCCAGCGGGAGATCCTGTACGGCAGCGACGTGGTCAGCGATATTTTCCTGGAGAATCTGAAGTCTGTGACGCCCTGGATCTTAAAGGCCATAAATATCAAGCTGCTGGCCGACCAGGTGGATCACGGAAGGCGGGAGCACATCCTCCATATCTGCGCCCATCTGTCCAACCTCATCAAGGTCAGCGAGCATGTGGGTGTGCGCCACGACGCAGGAAAGGCCCTGCTGCGGCTGGGGCACCTGCTGTCCACAGACCAGGCCAATGAGATCGCCGTGGAGCTTTTAAAGGGTCTGGAGGTGGGAGAGTATGAGTTTTCCAAGTATATCCCTGAGTATCTGGGCGAATTTGCCCTGTGGCTCCCGCCGGAGCAGCTGGACGATCTGATCGAACGGCTCCATCTGCTCCTGGCTAATGGAAATGAGCAGATCGTATCCGTGGCCCTGGATACCCTGGGCGTGCTTTTAGAGTGCTATTCCCGCTATCCTTCCAGGTTCCGGGAGCCGGCGCAGGTATCCCTGGACCGGAGGACAAGGCTCCTGGGTCTGATCTTAAGCTGTCTGGCCAACTACCGGGAGCAGGTGCGCCAGGAGGCCATGCTGGTCATCGGCCAGCATGTATTCGGCTCGGAGAAGATGTCCGAGCGGGATAAAAACGACCTGTTTGCCATTTGCTCCAAAAAGCTTCTGTTCCTGCTCAATGAAAATAAGGGCGGGGAGCTGAGCCTTTACTACCGGGCGGCTGCCCTGGCCCATATCAGCCGGTTCATGTCCCGGTACCAGCTTTATACCGGGGACGTGGTCTTAAAGGGCCGCAGCAAGGTGGCGTTTTTTCCGGGCACCTTTGACCCGTTCACCCTGTCCCACAAGGAGATCGCAAGACGGATCCGGGAGCTGGGCTATACGGTGTTCCTGGCCATCGACGAGTTTTCCTGGTCTAAAAAGACCCAGCCCCATCTGGTGCGCAGGCAGATTGTCAATATGTCCATGGCCGATGAGTTTTATGTCCACCTGTTTCCCGACGATATCCCCATCAATATCGCCAATCCGGCGGATCTTAAGCGGCTTCGGGAGATCTTTGCGGAGCAGGAGGTCTATATCGTAGCGGGATCTGACGTGGTCCATAACGCCAGCTCCTATAAAAAGGAGCCAGAGGAAAATTCCATCCATGGCTTCAACCATCTGATCTTCCGCCGGGCCGGTGACGCCAGGCCGGGAGAGATCTATGAATGCATCACCGGAAAGGTGGAGGAGCTGGAGCTGCCCAAGAGCCTGGAGGACATCAGCTCCACTAAGATCCGGGAAAACATTGATAAGCACAGGGATATCTCCAGCCTCATCGATCCGGTGGTCCAGGAGTATATCTACCATAAGGGGCTGTATCTGCGGGAGCCGGAATATAAGCCCATTGTGCGGGCCAAGGCCATTTCCTTTGAAAACCAGGATCAGCCGGGCTGGGAGCTCCTGGACCATCTGGGCAATACGGTCCTTTACCGGAGCCCGGAGGCAGAAACGGTATTATCCAGGATCGGACACGAAAGGGACCAGTTGCTGATCCTTAAAAATGCAGCGGAGGGAGACCGTCCTGTGGGCTTTGTGAGCTACCGGGAGCTGCGGTCCGAGGAGCTGTTCGGCGTTTTAAAGAGCATGGAGCTGGCCAACGCCGTAAGGCGGAGGACCAGCCGGGAGGTGCTTTACATCACCGGTATTTACGCCAGGGAGAGGGAGATCCATGACGGAGAGGCCATCCGGGATCCGGCCCAGCTTCTGCTGGCTGAGGCCATTACCCAGGCCCTGGAGAAAAACTGCAGCTTTGCCATCTTTGCCGCAGAACGGGGGACTGTCTCCAAGGAGGCCATTTTTGCCCTGGAGCGCCAGGGCTTTGTGCGTCCGGAGATGCTGGAAGAGGGAGAGAAACGGGTCATTTATATGGTGGACATGCATGAGCCCCTGATGCTCCTCCACAACCTGGAGACCACCATTAAAGAGCCCTTCGGCAGCAGCCCGGCTGTTCTGGCGGCCATTGAAAGGAACCATAAAAAGCTCCAGACGGCCATGACGAAGCTGTACCCGGGGAATCTGGTGCTGTCCTTATCCTCCGGCGTCATGCACCACCGGATGGTGGACCGGATCACCGCCTTAAACGGCGTGCCGGGAGAGCCGCTGACGCCCAGGCGTCTGGGAGAAAACATGTGCGTGCCGTTTGGTAAGATCTTAAGGGGCAAGGTAGTGCCCAACACAGTCACCAAGACGCTCCATACGGATAAAGTCTATGAGCCGGGGCTGGATTCCTACGCCATCGAGGCGTTCCCGTACTATTCGCCTCTGGAGAGCCAGATCAAGACCATCAAGTCCTTTGACCGGCCGGTGATCCTGGTGGACGATCTGGTCCACAGGGCCGACCGCTTGCAGGCTCTGGCGCCAAGCCTTAAAAAGGCAGGGATCCCCATTAAAAAGGTGGTGGTGGGCGTGATCTCCGGCTACGGGCGGGATCTGATGGAGACCTTCCATCTGCCGGTGGAAAGCATTTATTCCATGCCCAATCTGCGCCAGTGGTTCGTGGAATCCACGCTGTACCCCTTCATTGGAGGCGATACGGTACGCCGCCGGGACATGAAGGTGGCCGGGCTCCAGGCGTCGGTCAATATGATCCTTCCCTATGCGGCTCCCAGGCTTTCCGGCTGCAGCCGGGAGGCGTTGTATGAGTTTTCTGTGTGCTGCATCGAAAATTCCAGAGACCTGCTCCAGGTGCTGGAGACGGAGTACAGGAGCCAGTTTGCCAGGAATCTGACCCTTTCCAGGCTCTCGGAGGCAGTGATCCTGCCCCTGTGTCCCGATAAGGGAAGCTGTATGGAATATGATGAAAACCTGGCGGCGTCGGTATATCTGGAGAACGACCTGGAAATGCTGGGAAGAATGAAGAGATATATGGTATGATACCAGGGTCAAAAGGTCAATAAATCCGACGCAGGCCTGCTTGCAGGAGGATTTTTGAACCTGGGACCCTGACACAACATTATAGTATAAATTCAGGAGGAAACCATGAATGTTTAAATATTATGAAATAAATGGAAAAACATGTTTTACAGATCATATTGATTTTCAGCGCCCGCCGGAAGCGGATTGGAAGGAGATTCCGGAGCCCCAGGCCGCAGAGGAGCTTTCCTGGCTGTTTTTCAGGGAGCCGGGAAGCTGCCGCGCCTCCTTCCTGGTGAACCATGAGGGGCTTTTATGGGAAAAGGAGGAGAGCGTGGACTGGCTGAAC
>PPYE01107812.1_pt1 | contig 12570 bp, 10 predicted proteins | sample 1559881 | NCBI WGS metagenome assembly PPYE01 (sample SAMN08240022, study PRJNA423297) | Human gut metagenome, whole genome shotgun sequencing project.
CCGGTGTTTGATATGCGCGCGATCGCACCGGTCATGATTATGTTCATCGTCACGGCGGTCGAAACCGTGGGCGATATTTCCGGCGTTATCATGGGCGGCATGGACCGCGAGGCCACCGACACTGAGCTGTCCGGCGGCGTCATCTGCGATGGTATCGGTTCCAGCTTTGCCGCACTGTTCGGCGTACTGCCCAACACCTCCTTCAGCCAGAATGTCGGCCTTGTCAGCATGACCAAGGTCGTCAACCGCTTTGCGCTGGCCACCGGCGGCATCTTCCTGATTCTCTGCGGTCTGGTGCCCAAGCTGGGCGCGCTCGTCTCGATCATGCCGCAGTCGGTGCTGGGCGGCGCAGCTGTCATGATGTTCTCTTCGATCGTGGTGAGCGGTATTCAGCTCATCACCCGCGAGCCGCTGACCCCGCGCAGCCTGAGCATCGTCTCGGTAGCGCTCGGTCTCGGCTACGGCATCGGTGCCAACAACGGCATCCTTGCACACGCACCGCAGATGCTCTCTCTGGTATTCGGCGGCTCCGGCATTGTGCCCGCCGCACTCGTTGCCATCCTCTTGAATCTGGCCATTCCCAAGGACGAAAACGGTTAAAGTAAGCATCCCTATAGCGGGCAGTGTAAAACGCACTGCCCGCTATAGATTTTTTGTTGAAATTCAAACGCACAAAAGCACCTTTAGCACCCTATTGACATTTGGGTGCCAGACTGCTATTATATGACCGAAATATCGTAGAATCGTTGCTGGTGCGCCGTTTTGGCTGCAGGCAGCTTTTTTACGATCCAACGGTTAGATTATTCTAACGCGCATATACAAGCTTCCATGCTGCCGCCGGGCAGCTTTTCAAATAAGCAGCAGTTAGTTGATGCAAACCAAGGAGCTGAGCATTACGAAAAAGAATTTTTGGGACAGAAATGCAGCAAGGTATGACCGCTTTATGCGCAAGAACGCAATAGCCTATGATCAATTATATGCATTGCTTCGCCCTGCTGTGTGGCACAAAACCGTTTTGGAGGTAGCCACCGGCACAGGGCAGGTGGCAAAACATCTCCTGTGTTCTGCCGACCACATTGAGGCTTCCGACGCCTCCGCAGCGATGATTGCGCAGGCAAAGCGGGGTAATTTTTCCTCCAAGCTGTATTTTTCCGTGCAGGATATGTTCCATCTGCCTTATGCTGACCAGTCCTTTGATGTTGTCATTGTCTCCAATGCACTGCACATTGTGCCGCACCCTGAGAAAGCCCTTATCGAGTTTCGCCGTGTGCTTAAAAACGATGGCACGCTGATTGCTCCTACCTTTACCCATGCAGAGAATTCCCCTTGGGGAAATCTTCAGGCCCTTGCGCTGAAAATTGCAGGCTTTCCGCTGCACAGCAGATGGACGAGTGCTGCGTATCTGGCATTTTTGCAGCAAAACGGCTGGACCGTTTGCAAAAGTGTTGTTTTGCAGAATTCCATTCCACTTACCTACGCAGAGTGTAAAAAAGTTGAAAGGAGATAAACGATGTCATTTTTTGAAAATACGAGAGCCCCCAAAGGCTTCGGCGGCAGGCTGATGGTCACCATGATGAACCTTGCCCACACCCCCGTGGCGCTGTGGGGGCTTCACTTTCTGCATCTTGCGCCGGACGCAAAGGTGCTGGACTGCGGCTGCGGCGGCGGAGCGAATATCAAACGGCTGCTGAAAAGGTGTCCGCGCGGCATCGTAAAGGGTGTGGATTACTCTGCTGTCAGCGTCGAAAAATCCCGCCGTCTCAATGCAGAGGCGATTCAAAGGGATCGCTGTGTCATCTGGCAGGGCAGCGTGCAGCGCATCATTTTTGCCAGCGATTGGTTCGATGCAGTCACAGCGTTTGAAACCGTCTATTTCTGGCCGGACCTTGCAAAATGCTTCCGGGAGGTTTGGCGGGTTTTGAAGCCGGGCGGCACCTTCCTCATCTGCAATGAAGTCAACGGCGACACGGACAAAGACAAAAAATGGACAGAAATCATTGATGGCATGACCATCTACAAGGATACTGAGCTGAAAGCATATCTTGAGCAAGCGGGCTTTTGTGACATTGCGGTACACAAAAGCAAAACAGGCTGGCTGTGTTTGACCGCCGTAAAGCGAAGTGACTGTGGGAGGCAGGAGAATGAAGGTTTATGAATTTGGGGCGGATACCGCTCCGGTCATTTTGCTGCTGCCCGGCACCTGCTGCCACTGGAAAAGCAACTTTGGCCAAGTGATCCCTCTGTTGCAGCGGGATTTTCGCGTACTTTGCGTCAGCTATGATGGCTTTGACGAAACAGAAAGTACCGAATTCCCGACAATGCTTGCAGAAACCGAAAAAATCGAAGCCTACATCCTGAAAAACTGCGGCGGGCATATACGGGCCGCCTACGGCTGCTCTCTGGGCGGCTCTTTCGTGGGACTGCTGGCAGCACGGCAAACCATTCGTATGGACTACGGTATTCTGGGCAGCTCCGACCTTGACCAATGCTCCAAGCTCGCGGCCAAATTACAAACGAATCTTCTCCTGCCGCTGATTTATCCGCTGATTCGGGACGGGCAGTTCAAAAGTTGCTTTCTGCAGAAGCGATTAGAAAAGTGCTCTGCGGAGAAGGGGGACTATGTCCGCGCTTTTATGGCGATGTTCGGTGCTGCACGCCCCTATGTGACGATGCAAAGCTGTAAAAACCAATTTTATTCCGACCTCATCACGCCCTTGCCGGAGGGAATTGATGTTCCCGGTACGGAGATTCATATTTTCTACGCGCTGAAAATGGGAGCGAAGTATCGCGCACGTTATCAGCAGCATTTTGCGCACCCCGTAATTCATGAGCAGGATCTGCAGCATGAGGAGTTGCTGGCCTGTTACCCTTACAAATGGGCACAGCTTGTCAAAAGCATCATTGAACAGGGGGTATAAAGTACCTGTGTTTTTGTGTATATACCATAAAAGGAGGCGACTTCATTGACAGAAACTTTTTGGGGGATTCTGATTCCCTTTTTGGGTACATCGCTGGGCGCAGCATGCGTATTTTTTATGCGGCGCGCTCTGGGAGATCTGGTGCAGCGCTCACTTGCAGGTTTTGCCGCCGGTGTGATGGTGGCGGCATCGGTCTGGAGCCTGCTGATCCCGGCAATCGAACAGTCGGAGAAGTTGGGACGGTTCGCCTTTTTCCCGGCGTTTGCCGGATTTTGGTTCGGCGTGCTGTTTTTGCTTGCCCTGGATCATCTGATACCCCACCTGCATGTCGGCAGTGAGGAGGCTGAGGGGCCAAAAAGCAGGCTGGGCCGCACTACGATGATGGTGCTGGCAGTGACCCTGCACAACATCCCGGAGGGCATGGCAGTTGGTGTGATGTACGCCGGCTTTCTCGCAGGCAGCGCGCAGATCACCGCGGCGAGCGCGCTGGCCCTGTCCCTCGGCATAGCCATCCAGAATTTCCCGGAGGGCGCCATCATCTCGATGCCCCTGCGCGCCGAAGGGGAGAGCAAGGGCAGGGCCTTTGCAGGCGGTGTGCTTTCGGGCGTGGTTGAGCCAATCGGCGCAGTGGTGACGATTTTGGCCGCGCAGCTTGTGATACCGGCATTGCCTTATCTTTTGAGCTTTGCTGCGGGCGCGATGCTCTATGTCGTGGTGGAAGAGCTGATTCCCGAAATGTCACAGGGACGGCACTCTAACCTTGGCACAGTATTCTTTGCTGTGGGCTTCAGTGTGATGATGGCGCTGGATGTGGCACTGGGGTAACAGGAGCCTTACAACGCAGAAAATGCAAACAGCTTCACCCGGCCTGACACAAAGTCAGTCAGAAAAGGTCCAGCATGGTATCCAGATACAACTCCTCGCGGACAGCCAGCTGATATTCCGGCTTGGTCAGGTAGTGAAGCAAAAATTCAAGGATCAGCGCACTGCCAAGGCCGCGCCCCTCGATCTTGAATTGGGTGAAGCCCCTCGGCAGGTAGGTATCCCGGATGGCCTTGATGCCGATAAAGCCGGGGTTCACCATCGCTCGGGAAAAGCGATACCCGTCCGCTGCGCCGGGGGCGCTGCAGTAATGCTCCGGGCCTGGCAGACCCAGATTTTTGCGGCTGACGGCCTCATAGCAGGCTTTGCGTTCCGTGCATCCGAACCAGCAGCACTCATTGCAGAGAAACTCCACCTTGTCCTTCTGGGACTGGGGCAGCGCTGCAAGTCGGTCAAATGCTCGGTTCAGCCGGAAATCCGGCACGACATAGCGAAACTCGGGCCGTGCCAGCTCCCGCTGCAAATCGTTGAAGTCTGTCAGCACTTTTGTGGTTGAGGATACAAGATACAGCGATGGATAGTTCTTTTTCAGGTACTGCGTCAGCAGCTCAGCATGAACGATGGCGCCGTTTTGCGGGTCATTTTGTTCCTGAAACAGTCGGCAGAGCGCATTGCAGTCCGGGTCTGTGAGATGCTCCGGGCGCAGTAATGAATTGCTGAGTGTCAGCCGCGCCGAGATGCCGTATTCACGCGTCAGCGCCAGCACCTCGCGTGGGGTGCGGTCACTGTACTCGACCCGTCCGCCCGCCCATAAGCAGTCAGACGGTGCGCCGTAGATCGAGCCGATGGCGCACCAGTCGTAAAAATACTCCCGATGCGCACGATAAAGCGGCAAAAATGCCGCATACAGGTCATAAAATTCAAACAGACCGGGCAGATGAAACAGGGCCGTGCCCTGGTGAGGTGTTTCCATAGCGGGGACCTTTCCTGGCCGCACAGGCGGCCCGATGGGATATATTTATTATACCAGCAATCCTGCCGGAATGCAAAGCGAAGCGCCGGGGTTATATTTTTGTGACCGACGTAAAAAACACACTGCTGAAATACTAAGGGGGATGTTGCAATGCCGTCCATTGATTTAAACTGCGACCTGGGCGAGAGCTTCGGCGCGTACACCATCGGCATGGATGCCGAAATTTTGCCCTATGTGACCAGCGCGAACATCGCCTGCGGGTTCCACGCGGGCGACCCGTCCGTGATGCAAAAGAGCGTTCTGCTGTGCAAAAAGTACGGCGTGCAGGTGGGTGCACACCCGGGACTGCCGGATTTGCAGGGCTTTGGCCGCCGCAGAATGGCAATTTCCCCCGCCGAAGCCGAGGTCGACGTGATGTACCAGATCGGTGCGCTGAAGGCATTCTGCGACGCGGCGGGCGTACCGCTGCACCACGTCAAACCCCACGGCGCGCTGTACAACATGGCCGCCAGGGATTCGGTGCTGGCGGCGGCCATCTGCCGCGCCGTGCAGGCTGCAGCTCCCGGTGCTGTGCTGCTGGCACTCTCCGGCAGCGAGATGGTCAAGGCCGCAAACGCCATCGGACTGCCCGTTGCCAGCGAGGTATTTGCAGACCGCGGCTACCAGGCCGACGGCAGCCTTGTGCCACGCGGCGCTCCCGGCGCAATGATCGAGGACGAGGATACCGCCATTGCGCGGGTCTTGCAGATGGCGGCGCAGGGTACCGTACAGGCCGACGACGGCAGCACCGTAACCCTGCAGGCCGATTCCGTCTGCGTCCACGGCGACGGCCCCAAAGCCCTCGCCTTCGTGCAAAAAATCTCCGCCGCCCTCCTTGCCGCAGGGACAGCAGTTGCAGCATTTTGATTGTAGGCAGAAAGCAAGATGGGAGTTGAACCTATCGGAAGAAGGTAAAGCAGCGCTAAGCGGCAGGAACTTTTTGTCAATAAAAATACCGTTGTATCGTGTGATACAACGGTTGAATAATTTGAATGGAGCCTTGATGTGTTTAGGCAGCGGATCCTGCACGGAGGACGAGCCGACACCATAGCACGAAGGCTGTTTTCATTCCGGCAGACGTCCGTACAGTTCCATTTCACTGTGCAGCTTTTTGGCCAGCCTTGTGTTAAAGACACCGGGTTCGGCACGCCAGCACCAGTTGCCGCCCAGAGTGGACGGCGTGTTCATGCGGGATTCATGCCCAAGGCCCAGCAGATCCTGTGCCTGCACGACAGCCAGATCGGCAGCACTGGACCAGATGCCGCGCATCATGCCCCAGTGATAGCCCTCTTTCTTCGTCAGATTCAGGTAGCGCACGGCGCGCGCCACGTCCTCAGGGGCGGCGGTTTCCATCCAGCCGTTCACAGGCTCGTTGTCGTGGGTGCCTACATAGGCAATGCAGTTCTTGGGGTAGCTGTGGGGGCGGTAATCACCGCCGTCACGGCTGTCAAAGGCAAACTCCAGCACTTTCATGCCGGGATAGCCGCATTGCTTCAGCAGGGCAGTGACATCTTCCGTCAGGAATCCCAAATCCTCGGCGATGATGCGCGGGCTGCCCAGCTTTTTCTTTATGGCAGCAAACAGCGCATAGCCGGGGCCTTCGCGCCAGCGGCCGTTCCGGGCGGTTGCTTCCCCGTAGGGGATAGCATAATAGCCCGCAAATCCGCGGAAGTGGTCAATGCGAACCACATCATAGGTGCTGCACATGTGTTTGATGCGCCGCACCCACCATGCGTAGCCGGTCTTGGCCATGGAGTCCCAGTCGAACAGCGGGTTGCCCCACAGCTGGCCTGTGGCGGAGAAACCATCCGGCGGGCAGCCTGCCACCTCGGTGGGCAGCAGGTTCTCGTCGAGCTGGAACTCCTGCGGGCAGCTCCACACATCGACGCTGTCCAGCGCCACATAGATGGGAAGGTCGCCGATGATGCGGATTTCCTGCCGGTTGGCGTAGTGCTTCAGCGCCTGCCACTGACTGTAGAACATAAACTGTACAGCCTGCCAGAACGCCACATCGTCGGCGTACTGCTGCCGGGCTGCTGCCAGGGCAGCGGGCTCACGGCGCCGCAGCGGTTCTTCCCATTCCAGCCAGCAGGCTCCGTTGTGGGCGTCCTTCAGCGCCATGAACAGCGCGTAGTCGGGCAGCCAGAAGTCGTTTTCCTTCACAAAGCGGCGGTAGTCGGCACCGGGCTTTGCCAGCAGACGTTTGGCTGCACAGCGCAGCACTGCGTAGCGCTTTTCGTACATGACGCCGTAATTGATGGAGTCGGGGGTGCATTCCCAGTCGATGGACGCATATTCCTCCGGCAGCAGCAGTCCCTGCTTTGCCAGATCGTCCAGATCGATAAAATACGGGTTGCCCGCAAAGGTCGAGAACGACTGATAGGGACTGTCGCCGTAGCTGGTGGGGCAGACGGGCAGAATCTGCCAGTATGCCTGCCCGGCCTTGACCAAAAAGTCCACAAAACTGCGCGCGGCTGCACCCATGGTACCAATGCCATAAGGCGAGGGCAGACTTGAAATGGGCATCAGAATGCCGCTTGCTCTCATCAGAGAACCCCTCTTTCTTTTGATAGTAAGCAGCCGAGATATCTTTCCTTCACAGTTCACGCACGCTTTCTCCTTCGGTCAGATCGAAGGAGACGATTTCGTGCACGGCATTGCCGGGTTTTTGGATGTTGTGGAGCAGGATCCGCGCCGAACGCCGCGCCAATTGCTCCATATTCTGCCGGATGGTCGTCAGCCGGGGCACACTGTACTGTCCCAGCGCGATGCCGTCAAAACCTGTGACGGAAATATCCTGCGGCACACACAGCCCGTGATCCCGCAGCGCACGAATTGCGCCGAGCGCCATCAGGTCGGACATGGCAAACACTGCCGTAATGTCGGGGCTGTGCTTTAAGAGATACTCCATTGCCTCATACCCGCTGGAAAGCGAGAATCGCGCATACGCATACTGCTTTTCCATGTCAAACGGCAGACCAAGGCGCAGCATAGCACCCTGACAGCCGGCCAGACGGGCGAGACTTGGACGGGAAAGATTGGGCTTGCCACCGATGATTCCGATGCGGCGGTGCCCTTTTTTGTACAGATATTCGATCATCGTGTCCGATGCAGCCATATCGTCTACGGACACACTGGACAAATTGCGGATGCGCAGGGATGCCGCGCTGTTTGTCAGCAGCAGGCAGGGGATACCCAGTGCCTCCAACTCCGGCGTGAAGTATTCCGGATTTGAGCCGAGAAACAATATACCATGGGGTTTGCGCTCTGTGCAGATGCGTCGGGCCTGCGCAACCTCGTTGGCTTCCTCGTCAATATAGTAGACCGTCGCAACGTAGCCGCTTTCCTCAATGATCTGCTGCAGCGGTTCCAAAATGCCGGCAAACAGCATATTCTGGGTGCCTTTCACAATCAGTGCGATCCCATCGTTGGTCTGCTGCTTCAGATGCTTGGCGTTGGCGTTCGGTTCATAATTGTGGCGGTTTACGATTTCCAATATTTTTTGACGGGTTTCTGCACTGACGCCGGGGGCGTTATTTAAGGCTCGTGAGACGGTCCCGACCGCATAGCCGGACTCCCGCGCGATGTCTTTGATGGTCATTTGCCAATCCTCTTTCTTGAAGAAGTGTCAAATTTACCCCTTGACAGAACCGGCGACCACACCATCGATAATATATTTCTGGCAGATCAGGTACAGCACGATAACAGGCAGCACCGTAATCATGATGCAGGCCATCATGGGTGCCATCTCCACCTTGCCGTAGCTGCCGCGGAAATACTGGATCGCCATAGGAATCGTGCGGAAGGTCTTGATGTCCAACACCAGCGTGGGCAGCAGATAGTCGTTCCAGACCCACATGGTTTCCAAAATAGCGGTAGAGATCATCGTCGGCTTCAAAATCGGGCAGACGACCTTGAAGAAAATCTGGATGGGATTGCAGCCGTCGATCATAGCGGCTTCTTCAATAGCAATCGGCATGGATTTTACAAAGCCGGTGAACATGAACACCGCAAGTCCCGCGCCGAAGCCCAGATAGATGATGCAGATGTTGTAGGGGTTATTCAGCTTTAAGGTATCAGCGGTTTTTGCCAGTGTGAACATGACCATCTGGAAGGGGACAATCATGCTGAATACGCACAGATAGTACATACCTTTGGACAAGGTGTTCTGCACACGGGTGATATACCATGCGCACATGGAGCAGCACACCAAAATCAGTGCCACAGACGAAACCGTGATCACTAAACTATACCAGAAAGAGGACAAAAAGTCCATTTCCTGAATGCCATAAATGTAGTTTTTCAGGCCGACGAAGGTCTCGGCGTTCGGCAGCTCAAAGGCGTGGCTCGTCGTGATGGCGCGCTCGGTCTTGAGGGAGTTCATCAAAATCATGAACACCGGGTACAGCCAGGCGATGCACAGGATCGTGAACAGAACGGACAGTACCGCGTTGATGCGGCGGTCTTTTTTAGTAGCACCCATTATGCCTGCACCTCCTTAGAGCGGGTAAAATGCAGCTGGAGCAACGAAATAACGACCACAAACAGGAAGAAAACGACGGCCTTGGCCTGACCGATGCCCTTCCACTGGGGTCCGGAGCGTGCGTAGAACGTGTCGTAGATGTTGTAGGCCAGCATCATAGACTGCTTTGCAGGCTCACCGGCCGTCAGCGAGAGGTTCTGGTCGAACAGCTTGAAGGAGTTCGTCAGCGTCAGGAAGGTGCAGATCGTCACGCTGGGCATGACCATCGGGATTTTGATTTTGAACAAAATCTGGCTGCTTGTTGCACCGTCAATGCGTGCGGCCTCCACCAGATCCACCGGCACATTCTGCAAACCGGCAATATAGATGATCATCATGTAGCCGATCTGCTGCCAGCACATCAGGATGATCAAACCCCAGAAGCCGTAGGTGGCATTCAGCGCCAGCAGCGACTTACCCCAGGAGGACAGCAGACCGTTGAGCAGGATCTGCCAGATATAGCCCAGCACGATGCCGCCGATCAGGTTCGGCAGGAAGAAGATGGTGCGGAAAGCGTTGGTGCCGTGCATACCGCGGGTGAGAAGCAGCGCGATGGCGAAGGCCAGCACGTTGATCAGCAGGGTGGACACGACGGTGAACGCCGCTGTGAACCAGAACGCATGGGTGAAGGTGTTATCCGACCAAATCATTGCGTAGTTGCTTAAGCCCACAAACTGCACATTTTTGACGGTGGTGAACTTGCAGAACGACAGCCCTGCACCCCAGATAAACGGCCAGACAAAGCCAATAATAAAGGCGATGAGGGTCGGCAGTACGAAAACAGGCCAATAACGTCGAATGGCTTTTTCCATAAGTATGCTCCCTTTGTTGTAATTTTTGTTTTCTGCAAAAGAAGCGGGGCGGGCGAAACCGCCCGCCCCGCTAACCGGTAATACTAGGTAAGGAGAAAAAGCTTTCAGTGTAGAGAAAACAATCTTATGTTATGCAGCAGCGTTCAGAGCGGCCTCAGATGCCCAGCCATCGACGAAAGCGGTGACGACATCATCCCAGCTGCCGGTACCGGCGGCGTAAGCGGTCAGAGCAGAACCAACACCGTTCTTCCAGTTCTCGGAAGGCATGGTGGAGAAGTTCCAGGCCACAGGGGTCTTGCCGGCGGCGGTCATTTCCTTATCGGCCTTGACGAAGACGTTGGGGGACTCGACAGCATTCTTGAAGGGGATAACGAAGCCCATGTCGTTAGCCATGGCCTTGGTACCCTCGTCAGAGGAAACGCACCAGTACATGAAGTCGAGCGTTGCGTTGATGTCGTCCTCGCTGGCTTCTTTGTTGACGCACCAGTAGTTCTCGGTGCCGGTGCACAGGCCCTGGTTGGCTTCATCGCCGACGCCAATGTAGATGGGCAGCATGGTCAGATCGTCATCGGTGAAGGGCTTGCCGTCGCCGACGAGGTTGGTGTACTCCCAGGAACCGTTCTGGTAGAAAACGGCCTCTTCGTTCAGGAACTCGTTGCGGCTGTCGTCGCCGGTCTTGCCAGCCAGTTCAGCAGGATCGCAGGTGGAGTTGTTGCTGTACAGGTCGAAGATATTCTTGTAGTTGTCGAGATAGGTGCCCTTGATGGCGTCGGTGTTGTCGATGCCGTCCTCCTGATACTCGAAGTAGATGGGCAGGTTGGCCAGATGGGTCTTGTAGCGCCAGTCAGAGGAGCCGTCCATGCCGGCGGAGGTGAAAGCGGCGAAGCCAAGCTCGTCCTTGCGGGCGGTGATGTCCTCGGCCACCTTCTTCAGGTCGTCGAAGCTCTTGATGTCGTCAACGGTGTAGCCGGCCTTCTCGAGCAGGGTCTTATTGGTGATCAGGCCGTAGCTCTCGATAACGTAACCGATGCCCAGCATCTGGTCGCCGTCTTTCAGGGCGTAGGTGTCGCTGGTCAGATCACCGGCGATCTTGGTGCCGGACAGGTCGTAGCAGTAGTCCTTCCAGTTGGCCAGGCCGACAGGGCCGTTGACCTGGAACAGGGTGGGCGCATCGCTCTTGGCCATCTCGCTCATCAGGGTGGTCTCATACTGGCCGGAGGCGGCGGTCACGACGGTGACGGGAACACCGGTCTCCTCGGTGTACTTCTTGGCCAGATTCTGCCAGGCTTCGTCCTGCTCGGGCTTGAAGTTCAGGTAGTAGACCTTGCCGGCTGCATCAGTGGTCGCCTCGGTAGAAGCGGCAGTGGATTCAGCCTTGGATTCGGTGCTGGTACTGGTAGAGGAAGCAGCCGTAGAGGAGCTGCCGCCGCAGCCTGCCAGCAGACCCGCAGCCATAGCAGCTGCCAGAGTCATCGAGAGTGTCTTTTTTGCGTTCATGTTTTTTCCTCCTTCTCAAGAAAAACAATGATTTGCAAGGGTGTTGATTTGTTTCGTCGGAAACGTTTCCGTTTCGGATTGATCTTATAATACACCTTTCCGGCGCAATAATCAATCGTTTTTTGCGATTTACTGCAAAATCGGCCTGATGCACAAATTTGCACCCCCTGTTTTTGTGGAAAAGTTCCAAAAATAGTGACAAATTTAGCGGAAACGATTCCGTAGCCGCGCGACAATCTTTGAGAATTGCAGGAAAACCCCTCTATAAATTATTTTTCACCAAAATATTGACACAGCAATTATGTCATGTTATACTTTCATAGATTTTGAAAGACGAATCGAGTTTGTAAGAGTTTTTCAAAGCAATTTACCTACGGACCGCCCATCGGGGGCTAAGGCCATACGGACAGCCGGGTCCACTGCCGATCGGCAACTTTGGTTGCCTTATTGATTGAGTTAAAAGCTCAAATTTTATAAGTTGGTTCCTTTACAACCATGAAATTGCACGTTTTGGTGTGCAGACTTGTGAAACGGTCAATAAAGAGTAGTAAAAGTGTAATTGCTATATAGACTCTGACACGCTCAGCCTTTTTGAATCATGCAGGACGCTCTCCCGGTGTGGTACCGGGGGTTTTCGGCCTGTGCAAAAATACGCTGGATTCAAACGCAAGTCTGCACGTATGTGCACGGCTTGCGTTTTTTATTTTGCAAGGGGACCGCGAACGGAGGTAAAAATGAACGGAGAAGCAAAGCGCACCCGGCTGGACCAGCGCCGCGCACCCATCCATGAAGCGCTGGAAAACTTCCGCCGTATGCGCGTCGTGCCCTTTGACGTGCCGGGCCACAAGCGCGGGCGCGGCAACCCGGAGCTGACCGCGTTTCTGGGCCAGCAGTGCGTCGGCGTGGACGTCAACAGCATGAAGCCGCTGGACAATCTCTGCCACCCGGTTTCGGTCATCCGCGAGGCCGAGGAGCTGGCCGCCGATG
>PPYE01187932.1_pt1 | contig 12568 bp, 9 predicted proteins | sample 1559881 | NCBI WGS metagenome assembly PPYE01 (sample SAMN08240022, study PRJNA423297) | Human gut metagenome, whole genome shotgun sequencing project.
CCGAACGATTCACGTACTTCACCGCCAGATACTCGTCTCCGTCAATCATAAACGACACCAGGTATATTTCCCCGTAAATGACATTATCGAAACTGCTGATTTCTTTATATCCGATAATGTCTCCCGATTTCAATATAGGGTACATGCTGTCTCCGTTGACGTAGACCGCCCCGTCGCAGACGGATATATTGGGAATCCATATTTTCCCCAGTGCATATTGCTGCTTGTTGGTGAATAATGTTTTCAGGTTCGCCGCCGCCGTAATATCGTATAATGTCACGCTACGGTCGTCTATAGGTTCTGGTGTTTTCGGATTGTGTATAATCTCCACTTCTCCTTTTACCAGTTCGCTTTCGCAAAATCTCGGCTGGTGTTTCGGATTCCCTTTTCCTAATAATAGCCAGTTGTAGTCCACCTTGTCTCCGAATTTGTCGAGTAACAGGCGGAAATCAATGCTGTTTCGTGCACCCCAGTTGGATACTGTGGCACGTGAGACTCCTAAATATTCAGCTAATTCGCTGTCGTTCTTGAAGTTTAGCACCTGTTTGGCACGCTTCACAATTCCTGTGACATCTAAAAATGTATCCATTTTATGATCGTTTATTTTTGATGTAAAAATTCATAAACTCGTTAATTGCTCATTGATAATCTGTTATCTACTTTTTGAAAGTTAATTTCCAAAATCTTTTGTTTTCTTTATGAAATCTGTTTTATATTTGTAGCAACGAAATCACAAATATATTTCAAAAATATAAATTTTAAATAGAAAAACCATGAGAAACAACAAAAAGTTTACGAAATGTTGCAAAATACCTCATTCACCGCCTTTTTAAGGAAACCGTGCCGGACGGGCAGAAGTAATAGTAAGCCTGCTTGCAGCGTCTATATATCTTGCATATAAGATCTATATATCCTGCGTGTAGCATCTATATACCCAATGTGCAGCCGATATATCTCCAATATACAGCAACTATATGTCCTGCGCGCCAGCGATATATCTTCAATATACAAACAAATATTTAAATATGAAAACTATAAAAACGGAAAAGCAATATGGAAACCATTATGAACAAATCTCTATGCATCTGCGGATGTTGCAAGCGGGAGCTTCCACAGGAAGCCTTTTATATGAACCAACGTACCCGTACTACGGACAACTACTGCAAAGAATGTCGTAAGGCAAACGCACGCAGACATCGCAATCAGGATAAAAGTATATTATTTGAAAACAAATCTGTTTCCTATCCGGTGATAACCGAGGTGAAGGACTACGCTTTGCGGATGTTCCTTATCCGTCATGCCCGGCAAGTGGTGTCGGACAGTATCCGCCGGAAGCAGGAAAAGGAAAAACTACGCGCACTATGGGAAGAATAAAACAGGGGTTGGATTATTTCCCCATGAGCACCAGTTTCATGCACGACCGTATAGTGCGTCGTGTCATGAAACGGGAAGGTGATGCCGCTTTTGCCACATTGGTAGAAACGCTGTCGTACATCTATGCCGGAAAAGGATATTATATCCCTGCCAGTGATGAGTTTTACGACGAACTGACGGACAGCCTTTACAATACGGATCTTGATGATGTGAAACGTATCATCGCCCTGGCCGTGGAGTGTGGACTGTTTGATTCCGGGCTTTTCCGGCAATACGGCATCCTGACTTCCGCCGATATCCAACGGCAGTATCTCTTTATCACCAAGCGGCGCAGCAGCTCGTTGATAGCCCCCGCCTACTGCCTGTTGGAAGCGGAAGAGCTTGCATCGTACCACACTTCTCCAAACAGCAAAAACAGTGCGGAGGATGCTGATAACAAAACAGGCTGTGATGTAACACCAACTGCTGATACTGTAACATCAACCACCGATTCTGCAACATCGGAAGCCGAAATGTCGACATTGGGTACACAAAACAAAGAAAAACAAATTAAAACAAACCAAAACAAATTAAACCACCTCTCTGACTCTCCTCAAGGAGAGAACGGAGGAGGAAAAATTTTGAAAAGAAGGAAGGTGATGACACAGGAAGAGATCGACAATCTGCAACCACCGTCCGACGGCACGCAGCGTAACTTCGAGGGACTGCTGGAGAACCTTCGCTCTTATAAGATTCCGCCTTCCGAGCAATACGCCATTATTCTGAAAAGCAACTTCGGAGCTATCGGAAACCCGGTGTGGAAGGGATTCAGCAACATCCGTGGGAGTAATGGGAAGATCAAATTGCCGGGACATTATCTTTTGAGCGTAATTAATTAATTTATGAACGCACTTTGAAAAAATGATTGGGTCAGTCTGAATAATACCCGTATCTTTACAGTGTCATTAAGCTTAAGGACAAAACTAAACTAATTTATTAACACGTAAAAACTATTACAATTATGCCAGTATTGTACAAACCCTTCCAGTCAGTTCTGGAGGACAAGAACAAAAAGAAATTATTTCATCCCCGTGTGATTTACACGGCCAATGTGTCAACCGCCCAACTCGCCAAAGAGATAGCCGCTTACTCGTCTCTATCCACGGGTGACGTGAAGAACACGCTTGATAACCTGGTGACAGTGTCTGCACAGCATCTGCAGGCATCGGAAAGTGTAACGCTCGACGGCTTCGGAACTTTCCGTATGGTGATGAAGTCCAACGGTAAAGGTGTGGAGGTGCCGGAAAAAGTATCTGCCGCCCAAGCTTCCCTTACCGTCCGCTTCCTGCCCAACTACACCAAGAATCCCGACCGTACCACCGCTACCCGTTCTTTGGTGACGGGTGCCAAGTGTGTCCGTTTCGACCTTGCCGATACTTCGGCTTCCGGTGGCGGAGATAGTGGTAAACCTGATGGTGGTGGCTCCGGCAGCGGTGGTTCCGGCGACGGCGGTGGAGAAGCACCGGATCCGGCAGCATAGTCTGCACGTAGGTCGCAACACAAACACAAATGGCTGACTAAACGACTAAACGGAGCTTTTTAACTAGACTAGTAAACTAAACTAATTATCCACTAACATGCGAATTATTAACTTAATCGTGGTGCACTGTAGTGCCACGCGGGGGGATTGTACGCTCTCTCCGGAAGATTTGGACCGGTTGCACCGGCGCCGCGGATTCAACGGAACAGGCTATCACTACTACATCCGCAAGGATGGAACGGTGCACCTCACCCGCCCCATCGAACGCATCGGAGCACATGCGAAAGGTTTCAACGCTCACTCGATAGGTATCTGCTATGAAGGTGGTCTGGACTGCCGGGGACGCCCGGCAGATACCCGGACTCCGGCACAGCGAGCCACACTTCGGCAACTCGTTGGGCAACTGCAAGAGAAATTCTCTGGCTGCCGGGTATGCGGACATCGGGATCTTTCGCCGGATCTTAATGGAAACGGTGAGATAGAGCCGGAAGAGTGGATTAAACAGTGCCCGTGTTTTGAGGTGGCAAAGGAATTCAAGGAACTTGAGGAGTTTGCTATCAAAACAGAAAACACGGAAGAACACAGAGTAACACAACACATTAAAAAACAGAAAGGAGGTAAATTATGGCAATGAAGAAATCAGTATGGGATATGATCCTGAAGGTGGTTATCGCAGTGGCTTCGGCTTATTTCAAACCAATATTTCAACACAGATTAAGACTCAAACTAAATGCTATTTCCTCCGTTTTTTAACCATTTATATAACAAAAACAAAATATGAAACGATTAATTTTTATACTATCATTTTTCGCTGCACTCTTTCCTTTTACGGCACATGCAGCTTCTACAGCTCCATACGTTCCCCTTTCTGTCCCCACTTCTCCGCAGGCGGCAGCCTTCAAAATGTATGGAGATGTGGCCGTGAATCCTGCCATGGGGGTGCCCGACATATCTATTCCCTTGTTCGACATCGATCATCACGGCTATCGGTTGCCTTTGAGCTTGAAATACAATCCGGCTCCGTTCCATCCCGGCTACAACTATGACGTGTTCGGCCGTGGCTGGGCATTATCTATCAGCAGTTGCATATCGCGAAGCATAGAATGCATGCCCGATGAACTTACAGACTTTAAACTGGATACCGACAAGTTTGGAGAGTCATATAGGAACTTATCGGAAGAATACCTGAACACGTTGGAACTAAAGTCCGACCTATTTACCGCTATCCTTCCTGATGGTAGTTCCTTCGAATTCGTTATCAGAAAAACCTATGACGGCAAAATCGAATATGTAGTTTCAGGTGGACGTGATGTGAAGATAACCCATGCTACTAGGGATAGAAAGATTATATCTTTTAAAGTGGTGGACGAACAGGGTGTTGAGTATGCTTTCACCGGTGCCGATACCACCTTTAGAGGAACGGGGTGTACGATTACTCCCTACAACACCACTTATGTGTCCTGGCAACTAACCTCTATCCGTCTGCCCCATTCTTCGGAACTTATTACTTTTGATTATGGCAAGAGTATTCATTCTAACTTTGGGTATCAGCAGGCAGAACCGGCAGTACGTTTCCATCATTTTTATGAGTTAGGGTGTAGTCCGGATGTATTTGACGTCACTGTACATACTTATACACGGCAGCATGCATATCAGATGAAGCTTCTGACTTCCGTCACTTATGGTACCACCACCATCCGCATCAATTATAAGGATGGTACAAACAGTGAATATTATAATTATGCCCAAAGTATCAGTATAAAAGACGGAGACAGACTTGTGCGGACCATCAACCTGGAACAGCATCAGGGCACTTTGCAATCTAGCAGTTTATCAAAGTCGCCTTTCAGCATGCTTGACTGCGTCACTCTGCTTGGTGGTAATGATGCATCATCCGAGACTTATCGGTGTGGATATACATCTTCGTATGCCAACTTTGGTGGAACAGACCATTGGGGTAACCTGAATTTTCGCAGCAACAATTATGACGTGGCCTATATGAATCTGTTCGTGGGCTTTGATGTGTCCAGAGCCAGTAGCTCTTTTGTAACAGACGTACCAAAAGACGAAAATGATTTGTCTCCTTTGGATAAAGTGAGACTCTCTAATGTGCCCTACAACACACGTAAACCTGCCGGCCCTGAAAGCCATTGTGTACTCCGCAAATTGACCTATCCGACAGGAGGCTACACAGAGTTTGACTTTGAGAACCACAAGTTCTTCTCATTCACAGATGATGATGGAGACTATATTCACGATAAAAAAAAGCGCGTGAAGACCGAGGCTACAGGTTTCAGGATTCGTGAAATCGTCAACTATACGGCAGAAGGTGTACGAAGCGATTCCAAACACTACTGTTACGGGAAAACCGAATACGAAGAAAACGGCTGGGAAATCGGACGCTACTACCATACAGGCGCAGGCGAACCAACCCTCGATCCTACCATTCAGACTTATATGAACTATCAATCGACCGACCTTCCAATGTCGGTACTGAACATGGTTCTGGGACTTGATCCGAATGGACAATATCGATCCTTCAAATCCAATCCCTTCATGAGTTATAGTCCGTCAGGAGGATATCCTGTTTACACCTGGGAGTGGGAATGTACGTTCAGTGCATTCAACTTCCAGCGGCTTCTGAACGGCCGTCCCGCAGTGGTCTATCCCGAAGTTACAGTCTATTATTTAAAGGATGGTGCAACCCAATTTAGTCCTGAAAATTGCAATGGAAAGACTGTCTATCAATATGACATCTATGAAGCAATGCAGAATGACACCGCCTTTTTCGAGAAACCGCAGTACTATGGCAATGTGCTCTGGTATGAAGGAGAGAAATATCGTTATAATCTATTAAAAGAACAGACTGACTACATGAGCAACGGGCGTGAATATAAACTGAAGCGGCGCGAATCACTGATTTGGCGTTACGGTGGCTCGTCGGTGATAGATTGGGAATATTCCAATTCATACGGAACCCCATCATTCGTCCCTGCAACCGCTGTTCTTGGTAATTTCTATACTTCTACCTGTCAGATGCTTGGACACTCACTTCTATACGAACGTAAAGTAACCACTTATGACGAATCGGAAACTGGTATTACAGATACAGAACACTACACCTATCTCTCCGGCAACCGGATGCGATGGAAAGAACGGAATGCAGGAGGCCTACATCGGGAGACTAATTGGGAATATCCGGCTATCGCGCGAACTGGTACAACCCCGGATATTGTTCGCAAAATGGTGGAAAAACACATATTTAACCCCGTGTTGAAAGAGATACAGAATCAAAACTCTTATAATTATGAAGGCAATAGACGTGAATTCGGAGAGTTTCCTACAGAAAGTGGGGATACGCTGATATTGCCTGCCCGATTTTATCAGACAATTTACGATCCGAGTTCACACTACAGCGAAGTCCTCGTTTACTCTTCCAACGGAAATCCCCGCGAAGTAGTTTCTAAGGATAAGTTACATACGGTCTATCTATGGGGATATGGTGATCGCTATCTTATTGCCGAAATCAAGAATGCCACTCTAGAGCAGGTGGAAACCGCCGTGTCCTCCGTCTTTGGCATGACATCCTCCGCATTGGCAAAGAGCACTACTCCTGATACCGCCAAGCTAAAGGCATTGCGCAACCATACGTCTCTCTCGGAAGCACATGTTACCACTTTTACTCATCTTCCGTTGGTGGGTGTTACCTCAATCTCCGATCCTTCAGGGAAGACTTCGTATTACGACTACGATGGACTGGGGCGCCTGAAGGCGAATTACTATTACGAAGGTAACGTCGTGGATGAAAGCAAGAAACGCGTCGTGCAGGAATATGATTATCATTACCGTAACTAATAAACAAAATATGTACAAACTTATGAAACGAATATATTTACTTCTTTCGCTCTTATTGTGCTCTCTTTTATGCATGTCGCAGGTGAGCACTTCACAGAACTATATTAGCACACGTACTTACACCTCGCCCGACCATAGCGGTTGCCGTGAACAGGTAGTATACTTTGACGGTCTGGGCCGTCCCTCACAAACGGTAGATTGCGGCATTACGCCCGACAGGAAAGATCTTGTCTCATTACAAGAGTATGATGATCAGGGACGCAAGTTACGCACCTGGCTTCCTGCCAAGTCGGCGGGAAATGGCAATTACATGACCCTCTCTTCCTTACAAAGTGGTGCAAGCTCATTGGCAGGCGGTGATGTACGTCCGTACCTACAGACCACGTATGAAGCCTCTCCCTTGAACAGGCCGGTTGCGCAGCATGGGGCGGGTGAGGCATGGGCAGAGCATCCTGTAAGTTACCAATATATCACACGTAATCCCCGATCCTTTCCCTCGTCTTATTATATGACTCCCTCCGGCAATTTCTTGGGAGTCTGTACTACCGATGAAGACGGGAATCAGGCTTATGAGTTTAAAGATGGATTCGGACGTACAATTCTGGCGGGACGCATGGACGGTCCTGATCCTTGTTTCGCTTATTATGAATATGACAACCACGATGATTTGGTGAATGTTTATCCGCCCTTTGTAACTTACTACCAAATGAATGAGCCCGAAGGACCTTATCAAACACAGAGTAGTTACTCCTATCACTATGACTTCCTTCACCGCTGTGTTTACAAAAAACTTCCGGAGCGTGACGCCATCTATTACATTTACGATCATGGCGACCACCAGGTGCTTTCGCAGGATGGCGAGCAACGTGTTCGTGGAGAATGGGCTTTCTCTCTTAGCGATGAATTGAATCGTCCGGTACTCACGGGCATTTGCCACAATTCTTATTATTACGCTGACTTCCCTTTGTGTGAAATCGATGTGAAAGCGCGACGGGATGATACAGGCACTGCCTTTCATGGCTATATTCTCGAAAATATCCCGCTGACGAATCCTGTAGTGTATACAGTGAACTACTACGATGATTATTCTTTCATCGGCAAGCACGGAGTACCCACGTCTCTGAACTATGTCACACCTCCCTCGGGTTATGGTACCTGCTATACGGAAAGTAGCAAAGGATTGTTGACAGGAACAGTTACAGCCCGTCTGGATGCTACCGGTGTGACCGGATATGATTATGCCGCTTTCTACTATGACGAACGCGGACGCATCATCCAAAGCCGGGCGACGAATCACATGGGAGGCATAGAGGAAGAATACGTAGCTTACAGCTTTACGGGAGACCCCCTGAAGCGGCAACATGTTCATACCGCCACAGGATATAGCACACAAACGGAAGTATGTACGTACGAGTATGACCACGCAGGACGTCTTTTAACGACAAAGCATAAGCTGAATACGAATGAGGAAGTGACTCTCGTTGAAAACACCTATGATGACTTGGGACGAATCAAGAGCAGTAAACGCCATGGCAACTCTGCTCTTACAACAGACTATACCTATAATGTCCGCTCATGGATGAAGACACTGACTACCGATACGTTGTTCAACCAGACCTTGCATTACAACGACTCATACGGCGGAAGCAGAGCTTGCTACAATGGTAACATATCTGCCATGAGCTGGAAAGCCGCAGGCGACACAGGAGTGCATGGATACCGCTTCAGCTACGACGAAATGTCACGGTTGACTGCTGCGGGGTATTTGTGGAACGGATCTCCCAGTGCAAACTATGACACCTCCTACACGTATAACAGGCAGAGCAACCTCACTTCACTCCGTCGTAACGGACGCACAGGCACTTCATCCTACGGTTTGATTGACGACCTGACGCTCACCCTTGATGGCAACTGGCTGACACGTGTGGATGATGCCGCCACATCGTCGGCTTACAACAACGGGTTCGAATTCAAGGATGCCGTGAAGCAGGACAATGAATACACCTATGACAAGAATGGCAACATGACCAAAGATTTAAACAAGAAAATTACTGATATTCAATATAATTGTTTAAATTCGCCAAGTAAAGTCACGTTCCAGGATGACAGTACCATTACTTATACGTATGCAGTGAATGGCACGAAGCTGCGCACGGTGCATACGATAGGCGATACTACCAGTACAACGGATTATTGTGGCAATGTGATCTATGAAAATGGTGCACAGAAGTTGTTGCTCACTGATGCCGGACATATTACGTTGTCCGATAAGAAGTATCACTACTACTTGCAGGATCATCAGGGAAACAATCGCGTAGTTGTAGATCAGACGGGGCAAAAGGAAGAGGTAAACCATTACTATCCGTTCGGAGGCACGTTTGCTTCAGCGGAGAAGAGTATTCAGCCTTATAAGTATAATGGTAAGGAACTTGATACAAAGAATGGATTGAATTGGTACGATTATGGGGCGAGGTATTATGATGTAGCGATTGGAAGGTGGAATGCGGTGGATCCGATGGCGGAGATGTATTATAGTTGGTCACCGTATGCATATTGTGTAGATAGTCCCACAAATTATGTTGATCCGACAGGGTGTTTTTCAACTAAATTTGGAGCATGGTTATATAAACTGTTTAATGGCGGGGATCAAATTTTAAAGGATATAGGTGGAGAGTATTTTGTAAGTACTCAGGTAGAACATTCTGGTGATGAGGTTGGGGCCACAGTAAATCGAAGATTTGATTGGAATGGCAGAAATACCGGTAGAAATCTAGCAGTTGAAAAACAATGGAATGCATATATTGCAGATACTAAATTTCAAGAGCTTTGCACAACTCATGGAATGGAATATGTGAGAACGGAAAATCAATCAGATGCTGTTGCAGGGATGCTACAGCCTGCAATGCAAACAATTATACCAGTTCCGTTTATTAAATCAGGAAATGCATTAATAAATGCAGTACGTGGACAAAAAAATGTAACGACTCCTGTTATTCGATTTGGAGGTAATGCAAATCAAGTATATCACACTTTTCGGCATACGGACGCTTTAGGCTTGGACAGATCATTAGTGCAGTCAATGATACGAACTCATTTTGAAACTGTTTCTTCACAAGTGGTTGCGGGTAGACCTTTTAATCAGGTTATTAGAATAAGTGGCCGAAATATACAGTATACAGTTTTTAAACTTTCTGATGGTACATTTAATATAGGAAGAATACATGAAGTTTTATAGAATACCGACTAAGCAAGAGGAGCAACTTATTGAACTACTTGTTCATAAGTCCTCTTTAAAAATGTCTGAAGATTGGAAAAATGGATTATTAGTATGTCCAATGGATGATGGGGAAATGGGTGGTTTATATTTGTTTCCACAGGGAAAAATAATTGAAAGTAGAAAATTTGGTAAACAAATTAGCGAATTTCAATTTAAGGATATTGATGGAGTTGAGGTTATCGCATCCTTAAATGTGGATGTTGATGGAATCCTATTTGAGCTCGAAATATGGAAAACAAATTTTGAAAAACTTGTAAAATTGCCTGATTTATAAATTGATTACTACCTTGACATGTTATAGAAATATTTTTAGGTGTCAGGGTAGTTTTTTATATTATTGTTCGATAAAACAGATAGTGTCTTACCCTGATACGAATTGACCAAATATGTTCAACTTGTGTCAGGGCATTACTGATGTTTTATATATACGACGCTCGCAACCATCAAATAGACAAAGATTTGAATAAAAGATAATTGCTATTCAATATAATTGTTTAAATTCGCCAAGTAAAGTCACATTCAAGGATGGTAGTACTCTTATACGTATGCAGTGAACGGCACGAAGCTGTGCACAGTGCACAAGGCAGGAAACACTACCACCACAACGGACTATTGCGGAAATGTGATCTATGAAAATGGTGTACAGGAGTTGTTGCTCACTGATGCCGGACATGTTACGCTGTCCGATAAGAAGTATCACTACTACTTGCAGGATCATCAGGAGAACAATCGCGTAGTTGTCGACCAGACGGGACAAAAGGAAGAGGTAGGCCATTACTATCATATAATGATAAGGAGAGATAAAACGGCTCTTATCGGAACTTCGGGTAGAGAAGATAGTGTGTTTGCTGATAAACAGAGTGAATTGAATGTAAAAGGAGATAAAGTGATAGATATGCATTCACATCCATATAATGCCCAAGCTTCTGACCAAGATATGAAAAATTTGAAAATAAAGACAGGTACTGTCTATCACAGGGATAGTAAAGTATTATTTTTCTACAATAGTGAAAATTCACGTATTGGGAATAATGAATATAAAATAGATACGAGTAAAACGTTGTTAGATAAGTTGAATGATAAATTTATGAAGTAATGAGAACTACGTTTCTAAATTTGATATTATTATTTGTTATAGTAGGCTGTAAACAGCCTACTATAAACAAAGTTCAGCAAGCGGTGGAAGCGCAAGCCAAATTGCTTGTGGATAGTGGCTTGATTGCTAATGAATATGTAGTATTATATGAGTTGGCTATTAATGATTCCAACCATATATACAGTATTCAAGCAGCTGATTGTCCGGCAGATTTAAAATTTGAATATCCTTCAAAGATCATTAAGTACAAGGATAAGTATCTCTGTTTTATAGAATTGGATGAGGCACCGATGTCTGCAAAGGAAATGATAGAGGCGTCTAGTTATTCGGGCAATCTTGTGGTAGAAGGAGACGGGGGAAAGAGTTGGCTTTTGGTTGTTTCCAAACTTGGAGAGAAGAAAATATTAATAGATACTTCATTGCTTAGGGGATGGGGCACATATTTTAATATTACCGAATTGTGGCCATATTTTTCGGGATATGTGAAAGGATGCCCAGTACAGATGGGGGTTATGTCTCATGATGTTGAGTTGAGCGATTCCTATTTAAGTTGTAATGTGGATAGTATAAAACGGAATTTGCTTTGGAATGAGAACCAGAATACTACAATGATAAAGAACGTATATGGACAAATGTATCTGAAAAACAATACAGATTCCGTTGTTTACCTGTCATCAAGTACTAAAAAACATTATGCTGTTGTAGATGGTCAGGATAGCCTTTATTTGTCACTTAGTGATTCTTTGCCCATTATTTTGGGACCGAATGAAAAAAAAATTTTAGAATATAAAAGTCTGCCTCGTCAAGATGAGTTCTTTAGAAATCTTACGTTGAAAGAAGATCCCTGGGAATATTTCTATAATCTATTTTGCAGATCAACATACAGCTTTATAAATGTAAATGGAAAAAAATCTCAAACAAAAGTGATGTTTCATGATATTGATAATTATGGATTTAATGTTTCTATGACGTCTCCTAGTATTCAATTTCAGATATTAAACCATGGTATATATGATAAGAAGTATGGGGAAATGTCGAGATTCAGATTTTGGTCTGATAAATGGGGTGCTATGAATAATGCTGATAAGCAGAGGTTATCAGATGATGCAGATGAGAGATTTCAAAGAAACGTGAATCAGGTAAATCTCTTACCCTGATACGAATTGACCAAATATGTTCAACTTGTGTCGGGGTATTACTGGTGTTTTATATATACGACGTTTGTTACCCTGATATGGAATTAGAAATTATTCCATATCAGGGTAACTTTTTATTTGCTTTTACATAAATGCGGAAATGAAAGGTTGCTTTCTCAATATAATAGATTAAATTTGCCTAACCACATGTCTGCGCATGCAGAATATGCATTTGATATTTCAGCTAGCCTAATTGTAGATACTGATGTCTTAATTGGTTTATCTATTAAAAGTCCTTAACGAAACCCCAA
>PPYE01598404.1_pt1 | contig 12568 bp, 11 predicted proteins | sample 1559881 | NCBI WGS metagenome assembly PPYE01 (sample SAMN08240022, study PRJNA423297) | Human gut metagenome, whole genome shotgun sequencing project.
CCTTAATATAATCTGTGACACCGGCGGTAGAGCAGTGCGCGCGGTGGGCAGAGCCGAAGGCGTCGTTCACATACGCGGCGTCCGGGCCCACCAGCCCGGCCAGATCTTTCGAGAATTCGGGCAGGTTTTTCGTCTCCTCCTTGCGGAAGCGGGTGTTCTGCAAAAGCACCACATCGCCGTCCTGCATGGCGGCCACGGCGGCCTTTGCGTTCGGGCCCGTCACCTCGCCGTCATTGGCGAATACAACAGGTTTGCCCAGCAGCTCGGAAAGGCGCACGGCCACCGGCGCAAGGCTGAATTTTTCCTCCGGCCCGTTCTTGGGCTTGCCCAGATGGCTGCACAGCACAAGGCGTCCGCCGTTTTCAATCAGTTTTTTGATGGTGGGCAGCGCTGCCACGATGCGGTTGTCGTTGGTGATAACGCCGTCCTTCATCGGCACGTTGAAATCGCAGCGCACCAGCACGTTGCGGCCCTTTACATTCAGGTCTTCCACCGTTTTTTTACCAAGAGTGCTCATTTGCTTTAACTCCCTTTCCCGAAAAACGTTTGGTTGCATAGTATGCGCGGGGCCTGCGGCCCCGCATACACTTTTATTATAGTGTTTTTTTGCCTGTTTCGCAAGTGCCTCCATGATAATTTTTTCACAAAGAACGGCGGCGCGCGGGTGCCCATCCGCCTGTAAAAAGGCGCCCACCCCGTTTCACCGGGGCGGGCGTGAAGGGGCGGCGGGCCGCCGCCTTGCACAGCAGAACTGTGCGCGGGAGGCATGTGCTATGCGGGCGGCGGCAGGTTCTGTATTTCCTTAAAGTTCGGTATACCGGCAAGGTAGTCTTCGGGCGAAATAAGGGCATATACCGGGCGGCTGGCGGGGTACTCCACCGGCTGACCGCCCTCGCCCGGGCAGCTTTCGGTATAAAACTCATAGGCGCATGTGACAAAAAGGCCCTGAGGGGCTTCGGCAAGCGGGGTGACAAAATCGGGCTCGCCCCAGCCGGGGCCGTCGAACACCACGCCGCCCGGCGCCTCGCTGCGGTATTCCTGCCGCAGGGAAAGCGGTTGCGCCGCGCCGGTGGCAGGGTTGATCTGATACGGGGTGCTCAGCCAGATGTTTTCACTGTCCAGCCCGGGCACCATGGCCAGCAGTGTGCTGCCAGCTGTGGTGAGATACCACCGTTCACACGAATGGAACCCTTGGCCCTCGTCGTGGTCATACGGGCACAGTGCAGTAGACACTTCATGCGTTTCACCGGCGTCCAGAGCAAAGCCCATCACAGTGCCGTTTGAGCTGTCAATATAATACAGCGTGCCACCCATCAGCACGCTGCCGGAGTAGGAAAGAAAGGAATCTTGCGGCACAGTACCCAGCAGCGTATATGCCCCTTCGGGGGAGAGCAAGCCAATTTCAACGCCTTCTACACGGGCAGCATCGCCCCAGTGTACGGTGACGAACTGGCCGTCCCACACGCCAGCCACCTTGCCCCACTGCCAGAAGGCGCTGCGCGCATTGCGAAGCAGATAGGTTTCGGTGCCGTCTGTCAGCGAAATGCGCCCGAACGCATCCTCGCAGAAGCCGTACAGGTACTGTTCATCCGCCCCGATGAACGTCCAGCTGTCGCTGACGGCGGAAAGCGTGCGGCGGTTTTGCCCGCCTGCATCCATCGCCACAAAATCGGCAAGGCCGCTTTCATCCGTTCCCTCTGCAAGATAGCGCGGGCACAGGGCATATACAGCGCCGGGCCGGGCTGTCAGAAAAAGGGCGGGCAGGTATGCACCGCAGCTTTCGTCCGTGTGGGGGCAGCCCTCTTTGTCACACAGGATGCGGTGCTGTTTTGCGGAAAAATCGTACAAAGCCAGAAGACGCAGCGTGCCGTTAGATGAAATGAGGATATCGTAATACCCGGCCTCGCTGACAGCGCACGCAATACCCGCGGGAAGCCAGGTAAGGCTGCTTTGCTGCGTGGCCGGCGCAGCGGTGCTTCCGGGCTGCGCGCCCGGTGCAGAGGGGGAACAGCCCGCCAGCGCAAGGCAGCAAAGCACGGTGCAGAAAAGGGCGGCAGGGCGCAGGAAATGCTTCATCATACACACCTCCCTAAATAATCTTAGTTTTTCTCGTTAATACTCCCGTTCTCACAAGATTTCGCAAGTTTTAAGGAAAAGATGCAGATAGCAGCATCATCAAGTGCAGGTTCTCTTTCATCGCTCCACAAGGTGCGGTCAGCCTGGGTACGGGTTTGGCAGTTGTTCAAAAAAACGGAAATTCGGGCTGGAAGAAAAGTAATCCTCCGGTGAAATGAGGGCCAGCGATTCACCGTAGGCCTCCACCGGGTAGGTGCCGCCGTCTTGACCGGTGATAATGTGCGTGCCTAGGTAGGGCATGTCGCCGAACACCAGCAGCCCTTCGGGTGTTTCGGCCAGCACCTGCAGTGGAACGCCATAGCCCTGATAAAGCTGCTGCAGCGTTATCTCCTGTGCCGGGCCGCCGCCGGAAAGCGGCAGAGAAAACAGGCGGGGCGGCACGCTGGCCTGGGGGGCAAAATCTTCCGGCGCGCGGCGCGCGTCCACCTCTGCCAGAAGGCGCCCAGCCACAACAGAGAGCCTGCGCGCACTGCCTGTATAAAATACGCCGCCGTCATCCCAGGTGTGTTCCACGGCCCATTCGCACAGCGCGTCGGAGAAATGGCGCACCTGGCCAGTGGAAATATCCAGCACATACAGGCTGCCCGTTACAGTGTCACTGTAATAATATTTTCCCTCATGGAAGCAGCCGGGGCCGTAGCTGCCGCGGCACAGTTCGGTGAATATGCCGTTTGCATCCATGGCGTAAAACACCTGCAGGCCGTCTTCCGTCATGGGGATGACGATATTTCCATCCAGTTCGCCAAGGCCATACAGTGAAAAATTGTGGTTCAGGTAAAAATTTCGCTCTAAAATAGTCTCGTGGCCGGTGGCAAGCTCCAGCCTGGCGAGGTGCTGGTCCATGATGCCGTACACAGCGCCGCCGCCCTGCGCAAAGACGCCGAGCTGCCAGGAACCGCTCACCTGCGCCACTTCATGCGCCCGGCTTCCGTCCAGCGCGTGCGCGCGCAGGCTGGCAAGGGGCATGCCGCTCCCGCCGTCCTGCTGGGGCACGGTGGAATAAGAATACAGCGTGCCCTGTGACAGGAACAGCATGCCGGTGCCGGGCATCCAGGCGGGGCAGGCCGCACTGCCGTGGGCACAGCCCTCCGCGCTGCACAGCACGCGCTCTTCCAGCGTGGAAAGGTCCAGGCAGGTGACAAGCCCGCCGCCGCCCGAGCAGGCGATAGTGCGGTACAGCGCGCCGTCCCCCTGAACGTAAAATTCATTGCGCGGGCGCGGGCGAAGGGCGGGCATAGCCCCGGCCTGCGCGCCGCTCTGTGCAGCGGCACTGTCCCAGGCGCTGCGGCCCGGCATGGCCGTGCAGGCGGCAAGGGCACTGCACAAAAGAAAAAGGCAAAGCATACGGGCGGCGCGCAGCATACGGCACATGGCGGTATCCTCCTTTCAAACAGCCCGTTCAGGACGGCAGCGGCTGAGGCAGCTGCTCAAAAAAGCGGAAACTCGGGTTTGAGGAAAAGTAATCCTCCGGCGAGATAAGGGCAAGCTGCTCGGTGTAGACATCCTGCGTATAGCTGCCGCCGTCCTGTCCGCGGATGACAGCCGTGCCCGCGTAGGGCCGGTCGCCTGTCACAAGGAAGCCGGCGGGCGTTTCGGCAAGCACCTGCAGAGGGTGCAGGTAGCCGTTGAAAAAGTCGGTGAGCGTTACCTCTGCCGGCTGGCCGCCGGACAGGGGGAACACAAACAGACGGAGGGCGGGCGCGGCCGTGCCGCCGTCCCCGGTGCCTGTGCTCAGCTGTACGGCTAGGCGGCCGCCCAGCATGCGCAGGGTGCGCCAGCCGCTTCCTCCCTCAGTGCCCGGCCGGCACAGGGCGTCGGAAAAATGGCGCACCTTGCCCGTAAGAGTGTCCAGAACATACAGGCTGCCGGTGGCGGCATCGCTGTAATAGTAATCTGCCCCGTCAAAACAACCGCCGCCGAAATTTTCCGCCGGAAGGCGGCACAGTTCGGAAAGGGCGCCCTGCGCGTCCATGGCGCAGAAAATAAATTGCTGCGGCGCCTGAAATATGAGTACAAGGCGGCCGTCGGGCAGCGGCCCGGCGCTGTCGGAGGAGGCGAACACGGCGCCGCTCTGCGGGGTGAACTGGCGCGAAAGGATAGTTTCGTGGCCGCTGGCAAGGTCCAGCACGCGCAGCTCATTTCCATATGTGCGGTATATCTTTGTGCCGTAGGCCGCAAAGGGCGTGCCCCACTCCAGAAAGTTCACCTGCGCCACCTCGCGCACGGCGCTTCCGTCCGGCGCGTGCGCGCGCAGCGTGCGCCAGCCGGAACGGATGCTGCCGTCCGCCTCGCGTGCAGAGCTGATGGAATATATCATCTCCCCGGCCGCGTATACCTCGCCATAGCCGGAAAAGAATGCCGGGCATGCCTCGGAATCATGCGCACAGCCGGGCACGCTGCACAGGACGCTCTCCTGCATGGCGGCAAGGTCCAGCCGGGCTACAAGCGTACCTTGACCGTGTATGGCGTTCACTGTGCGGTACAGGCTGTTCTGCCCGGCATGACAGGCAAAGGCGGTGCCGGAGCTGTATGGAACAAGGGCCCCGGCCTGCGCGCCGCTCTGCGGGGCCGCGCCGTGCAGGGCGCGACCGGGGACAGGTGTTTTCGGTGCGCCATGCCGCGGCACACATACGGCAAACGTCACGGCAAGGCAAAGCGCGCCCAGCAGCACCGGCAGTGCCCTGCGGAAAAAAGCTTTCATAATAGCTGCATGCCTCCTTCCGGTCATGATGGTGTAGGGATGCATCCGTTTTTCAGGCCGCTCCGCCCAAATATGCCTGGGCGGAGCCGGGCGAAAGGCTGCGCGCCTCGGCGCGCAGGTAAATGTCGTACCGGGGCGAGGCCTGCCCCGCCGGATACACCACGGAGGGTGTGGCCCCCACGCTGAGCAGCAGCTGCGCGCCGGGCGAATACAAGCGGCAGCCCTCTGCGCCCGGCGCGGCGGCAGGGTATGCCTGCCAGTCATCCACAGCCGCAAGGCCGAGATGCGCCGCATAATTCCGGGCGCAGGCCTCCCAGTCCACCCCCGCGGGCAGGCCCGCGGCCTCGTGCGTGAAGGCGGCGCAAAAGGCAACCACGGCGCTGTTGCCGGGGGCGTATGTGGCGCTCAGCGCCCTGTGGGAAAGGCTGAAAAAGCCGAATTCATCCACAAGGGCATGGCCCTGCGTGGGGCCGGCATCCTCCAGCGCCTGGAAAGAGCCGTCCCGTGCCCAAAGGGCATACACCTGCGGCAGGGCGCCGGCCCCGAATAAAGCGTCTGCCGCGCCTGCCAGCAGGCTTTCGTCAAATTCAGCGGGCTGGGCGGCGGCGCTGCCTGCATTGGCTTCGCCCAGCACGCGCATGCGCCCGTACAGCGCCTGGGCGGCCGCGCTTTGCGCGGCCGCCTCGCACAGCCCGCCCGCGGGCGCACCGCCGGGTATGGGGTGCGGGGAGGAAAGACGCGCCGCGTCCTGTGCCAGCATGGCGCGGTAGGGCAGCACGGCGGCCGCCGCCAGCGCCAGCACACAGGCAAGGCAGCCCAGCGCGGAAAGAAGATGCTTTTTCATGGTGCCGTCCCCCTCTGCAGGGACAGGCGCACAGTGGTGCCCCGGCCCACCTCGCTTTCAAATTCCAGCGCAGTGTGGTGTGCGGCGGCGATGCGCTGGCACAGCGCCAGCCCCAGGCCGGATCCGTTCTGTGCCCGCGCGCGGGATTTATCCACCATATAAAACGGCTCGGTGATGCGCCCAAGCTCACTTTCCGGGATGCCGCGGCCCTTGTCCTGTACAAACAGCACGATGCCGGTGCCCTGTGCTTCAAACCCCACATGGACAGGGCTGCCGGGCTTTGAAGCGCGCACGGCATTCACTGCGAGGTTATACAAAAGGTCTGCCAGAAGGGGCCTGTCTGCCATCACCCGTATGCCGCGGGCATCTGCGAAGGCGACGCTTGCCCCCTCAAGCCCGGCGCAGGCGTGGCGCACATCGCTGAACACAGCCGCCAGCGGCACGCTTTCCAGCATGGGACCCTCGCGGCCAAGGCGCATCAGCTCCAGCAGCTTCAGGCTCAGCGTCTCCAGCCGCTTTGTCTCGTGATACACATAGTCGGCCGCCTTTTCGCGTGCGCCCTGGCCGATGTCGCGGCTGCGAAGAAGGTCCGCGTAGCCCAGCATGGCCGTCATGGGGGTTTTGATTTCGTGTGTGAAGGCGGCCACAAAATCGTCGCGGCGGCGCACTTCCTCCGCCAGATTTTCCATGGCGTTCTGCACAGAGGCGGCCATGGCGTCAAAATCGCGGCTCAGGGTGCCCGCCTCGTCCTGCGTTTGGATATTCGTGCGCTGGCCGTACTGCCCGGCCGCGATGCGCGCGGCCGCGGCGGAAAGGCGCTTCAGCGGGCGCAGCAGAAACGTGGTGAAGCCCAGCGTCAGGGCCGCCGCCGCGCACAGCAGCGCGGCGCACAGCCGCCAGAAGCGGTGAAGCTGGGCTGTGCGCTCGGCATACAGGGCCGAGATGTCGAACACGCTCACCAGCGTGCCCCGGGCCTCGTTTGCCGAAAGGCTGCCTGCCAGCAGCATATAGGTGCTTTCTCCGGCGGCGCAGAGGGTGTACTGCCCCCCGCCCGCGCGGGCTGCGCCGATAAGCGCGGTTTTGTCCACAGCCTCCGGCAGGCGGGAATACAGGCAGGGCGGCGTCCTGCACAGAGAGCCTCTGCGCTGTGTGCTGCGCCGCGTTCTGCACGGCGGCGCTTTCCAGCGCCGCGTCAAAATTCTGCGCCACCAGCCGGTAGCCGCCTGCAAGAAACAGCGCGCCCGTCACAGCCACAAGGCACAGCGTCAGCTTCTGGGCTATTTTCATGGCATGTCCTCCAGCTCATAGCCGATTTTATATACGGTCTTGATGGCGGCCTGAAGGCCCAGCTTTTTGCGCAGGCGCTGGATGTGCAGGTCCAGGGTGCGCGAATCCACCTCTGCCTCGTCGCCCCACACGCGCTCGTACAGTGCATTGCGGTACAATACGGCGTTTTTGTTGCGCATCAGCTCCAGCAAAAGGTCGTATTCGCGCGGGGTAAGCGGCACGGGTGCGCCGTTTTTGCACACGGTGCGGCGCACAGGGTCCAGCGTGACGCCGCAGGCCTGCAGCACCGTGCGCCCGCGCCCGGTGCGGCGCAGTGCGGCCTCCACGCGGGCCACGAGCTCGGCGGGCTCGAAGGGCTTGCAGATATAATCCTGCGCGCCGGCGGCAAGGCCCTTTACGCGCTGGGCGACGTCTGTCTTTGCAGTGAGAAAGATAACGGGCGTTTCGTCGCCGATAAAGGTTTTCAGCTCATAGCCGTCATGGTCCGGCAGCATCACGTCCAGAACCACCAGCGCCCAGCGCCCGGCTTCAATGAGGTCTGCCGCCTCGGCGCCGGAATAGGCGGCCCTGCAGCGGTAACCTGCGTTTTCCAGCGCCAGGCACACAAGGTCTGCAATGGCATGCTCGTCGTCCACGACTAAAATGGGTTCCATGTGTACGTCCCCTTCCTGCGGATGCTGCCTTCAGTATAACACACATTGTAACAAAGTTTTATCTGCCCGCCGAAAAGGAAAAGCGCCTCTGTCCTGTGAACAGAGGCGCTTTTGGAAAGCGTATGTCAGATAACGAGCGTGACAATGCGGATGACGAACAGGGCGAACACAATCCACATAACAGGGTGGATGTCGCGGATTTTGCCGCGCACGATGCGCAGCACCATCCACGTCAGCACGCCGAACATGATGCCGTTGGCAATGGAGTAGGTGAAGGGCATCATGATAATGGCCACAAAGGCGCCCAGCACATCGGCCATATCGCCCTCGAACTTTACCTTCAGCACGCTGGACATCATAAACATGCCCACAATGATGAGCGCAGGGGCGGTGGCGAAGCTGGGAATGGCGCCGAAAATGGGCCACAGGAACATGGCCAGCAGGAACAGCACTGCGGTGGTGAGGCTGGTGAGGCCTGTGCGGCCGCCTTCGGCCACGCCGGCAGAGCTCTCTACATAGCTGGTGACGGTGGAAGTGCCCAGGCAGGCGCCGGCCACGGTGCCGATGGCGTCGGCCATCAGGGCCTTGCCCACGCGGGGCAGCTTGCCTTCCTTATCCAGCATATTGCCCTTGGCCGCCACACCAATCAGCGTGCCCACAGTGTCGAACAGGTCTACGAACAGGAAGGCGAACACAATCACCGCGAACTCGGCGGCGTTCGTCAGCATGTAGCTGAAGTCGAATTTAAAGGCAGTGTCGCCCAAAGCGGCAAAGTTAGGCAGGAAATCGGCTGCGCCCGTGATCTGTGGAATGACGGAGTACACGCCCGCTTCCACATCTACGACGTACCAGCCGGTCAGCTCGGCCACGATGCCCAGCACCCATGTGATGAGAATGCCCCACAGAATGGCGCCCTTCACGCCGAAGTACAGCATGGCGCCGATGATGACGACGCCGATAAGCGCCAGCGCCACCTGCGGCGTGGCAATGTCGCCCAGCGCCACGCGCGTGGAGGCGTCGGCTGCGGCGATACCCGCATTCTGCAGGCCAATGAAGGTGATGAACAGGCCAATGCCCGTGGTGATGCCGTATTTCAAGTTTTCCGGGATGCAGTTCACCAGCGTCTCGCGGAATTTGAACGCAGAGAGGATGATGAAGATGATGCCCTCCACCAGAATGGCAGTGAGGGCGATTTGCCAGGCGTTGGGGTTGTCGCCCATTTCACCCAGACAGATGGTATAAGCAAAGTAGGCGTTCAGGCCCATGCCGGATGCCAGGGCAATGGGGTAGTTGGCAAGCAGCGCCATGATGATGGTGCCTGCGGCGGCGGCCAGCGCCGTGGCCATAAACACGCCCTGGCTGTTCATACCTGTCGCGCCCAACATGTTGGGGTTCACGGCAAGGATGTACGCCATTGCAAGGAAGGTGGTGATACCCGCTAGAACTTCTGTTTTCACAGTGGTACCATTTTCTTTCAGATGAAAGAATTTTTCCATGGTGTTTCCTCCTCTAAAAAGATACACAACATATTCAAAACGGGGCTTTCCCGCCTTGGCAAAAAAGAAACCCGGGCACCGCCCCGCCGCAAGGGGCCTGCCCGGGAAACACAAACGCACCCCGCGCACAGCGCAGGGGAACGGAAGGTTTGCCGCCAATAGCCGGGCAGGGGTGTCCGCTAGAAACTGCCGGCCCATCCTGCCGGCGATATATTGGTGCAATTCTATTTTTTTCGCACAACATGTAGTGCAGTATTTTGAAAAAAGAACATTCTTATTATAGCGCTGTCCAAAAACGTTTGGCAAGGTGTGATTTTGACGAAATTTGCGCGCATTTGACACACGAAACCAGCGAAGAGAGCAAACTGTGCGCCCACGGCGGATTTGACAGGCGGCGCGGTACAGGCTATGATAAAAAAGTATTCTGCATAAAGGGGGCTGGCAGCCATCGGAAGGCCGGTTCTGTTCATTTACAATACCCAGGCGGGAAAAAACGGCATCACGGCAAAATTGGACGCCGTGCTGAAGGCGCTGTATGAAAACGGGTTCGACATCACGGTGTGCCCTGTGGGCACGCAGCGCGACGCGCAGGAGCTTTTGGCACAGCAGGGCGGGCGGTATGACGCCGTGCTGTGTGCAGGCGGCGACGGCACGCTTCACCACACGGTGAACGCTATGGCACAGGCCGGGCTGGGGTTGCCGGTGGGTTACCTGCCTGCGGGCTCTACCAACGATTTTGCCGCCAGCGCGGGCCTGAGCGAAGATATGGCAGAGGGCTGTGCGCGCATAGCCTCCCTGCGCGAGACAAGGCTGGACCTGGGCGATTTCTGCGGCCGGCGCTTTTGCTATGTGGCCGCGTTCGGCATGTTTACAGATGTCTCTTATTCCACGCCGCGCCAGGCCAAGAACCTTCTGGGCCACATGGCCTATATTCTGGAGGGCGTCAAACGGCTGAACCTGTTTCAAAGCTGGCACGCCCGCGTCCGGGCAGCGGGCTTCTGTATGGAGGACGATTTCTGGTACGGGTCATTCACGAACACACGCTCAGTGGGAGGCTTCGGCTTCCCCAATGCGGATAAGGTTCAGCTGGATGACGGCGAATTTGAGGTGATGCTGGTGCGCAGCCCCAAAAGCCTGGCCGAGCTGAACACACTGGCGGCAAGGCTGGTGCGGCAGGAGTTTGACGGCAGAGACCTTGTATTTCTGCACGCGAAAGAGCTGCAGGTGACGTTCGGCGCCCCTGTGCCATGGACGCTGGACGGCGAGTTCGGCGGCGAAGTGCAGCAGGCGCAGCTTTCGGTGCTGCCCGGCGCACTGCGCCTTTTGGGCGCGGCGGAGGAAAAATGACTGCGGCGGCGACCGTTGTGTTTGGGCGCAGGAACAGAAAAAGCAGCGCGCCCCGGTTTTTGACCGGGGCGCGCTGTTCTTTTTTGAAAGAAGAGGGGCCGGGGGCTTTACTTTGCGTCGGTGACGAATTCCTTCGCACTGGCAAGCGTGGCGGCCAGATCCTGCATGTTGCTGGGAACAATCAGCTTGGTGGCCTTGCCGTCCGCAACCTTTTCCAGCGCCTCGAAGCTCTTCAGTGTCAGCACCTTCTGGCTGGGCGCAGCCTCGTTCAAAAGTTTGATGGAATCGGCAAGGGCGCGCTGCACCTCCATAATGGCCTGCGCCTCACCCTGTGCCTCGCGGATGCGCTGCTCGCGCACGGCATCGGCGCGCAGGATGGTGGATTCTTTCTCGCCCTCTGCCACAAGGATGGCGCTGCGCTTTTCGCCCTCGGCGCGCAGGATGCTCTCGCGGCGCTCGCGCTCGGCGCGCATCTGCTTTTCCATGGCTTCCTGAATATCGCGCGGCGGAATGATGTTTTTTACCTCCACGCGGTTCACCTTGATGCCCCACTTGTCGGTGGCCTCGTCCAGAATGGCTGTGATTTTGGCGTTGATGACGTCGCGGCTGGTGAGGGTGTGGTCCAGCTCCATCTCGCCGATGATATTGCGCAGCGTGGTGGCCGTGAGGTTCTCAATGGCGGAAAGCGGGCGCTCGACACCATAGGTAAACAGCTTGGCGTCCGTGATTTGGAAGAACACCACAGTGTCTATCTGCATGGTGACGTTGTCGCGCGTGATGACAGGCTGGGGCTTAAAATCCACCACCTGCTCTTTCAGCGAAACCTTTTTGGCCACGCGGTCGATAAATGGCACTTTCATGTGGAAGCCCGCCGTCCAGGTGCCGAAATAGACGCCCATGCGCTCCAGCACATAGACATAGGCCTGCGGTACGATGGCGATGTTGGAGATCAGGATAATCAACGCAATGGCCAGCAGCACCAGCAATACGATTAAAAATGGCATAACAAAATTCCTCCTGGTAATATTTTATAAAAAATTACGGTTTGTAGTGAATAAGGGCGGGCCGCTACACGGCGCGCGTACTGCTGCCGGCGGAGGGGCGCAGCACCAGCGTGGTGCCCTCCACGGCTACCACTTCGGCCAGCTGGCCCTCAGCCAGCGGCACATCGCAGCGCGCGGCCCAATCCACACCCGACAGGCGTGCCCGCCCGGGGCGCGCGGGCTCTACGGCGGCAATTACCTCGGCTGTCTGGCCCACATTGCGGTCTGCGTTTGTGGGCACGGCGGCTTTGGCATCTTTTTTGCGCACCAGCGGCCGCATCAGAATCAGGCACAAAAGGCTCACCACCAGAAATACGGCGGTTTGTGCCACCGCATTGGGCACGAAGGCGCTGAACAGCAGCGCCGCTGCGGCCCCCGCGCAAAACCAGATGGAGACGAGCGTGGTGGTGGCGGCTTCAACTGCGATGAATACAATAAGCAGGACTAGCCAGACGATGCTGGCAATAGTAAACGACATGAGGCTCCCTTCCTTTCTTGGGCGGCGTCTCGCGATTGCCTTATTTGTATTGTATCAGAAAGCCTTGCAAAGCACAAAGGGAAAAAACGGGCGGTTTTGCCCTGTTTGAGCCCGGAAAGCGAAATTTAAGAACTTTCGTCCCCCGTGCAAAGCCGGGCGCGCCCAAGCGTGACTGGGCGCGCCCGGGCGGCAGAACACCTGTTTCCGCGCCCGCCGCGAAAAAAGAGCATAAGGCGCAATGCGGGGCGCTTGTTTGCCCTGTAAGTTATGTTATAATGAAAAAAAGACAGAGGCCGCCTGCTTTTTCGCGTTTGGGCGGCAGAAGGGGGGCGTTATATGTTCTGCACTCATTGTGGCGCACATCTTACAGGGGGCGAGCGCTTTTGTCCCGGCTGCGGGGCGGCCCTGCAGCCGGCGGAAGCCGCGAGGCCCGGTGTGCAGCAGCCGCTGCCTGCCGCGCCGCAGGGCCCGGCAGGGCAGGGCTGGCAGCAGCCCGCATATGCAGGCTATATGCCAAGCTGGCCGCCCAGAGCTGCAAGAACACCCTGGCCGGATGCATATGATGTGCGGGAGTTTGAGAAGG
>PPYE01047776.1_pt1 | contig 12567 bp, 10 predicted proteins | sample 1559881 | NCBI WGS metagenome assembly PPYE01 (sample SAMN08240022, study PRJNA423297) | Human gut metagenome, whole genome shotgun sequencing project.
GTTTAAGTAATGCGAGATTAAGCGAGACAGGAGGCTCCGGCTTGGGGCTTGCTATTGCAAAAAATATTATTGTACTGCACGGCGGACAGATAAGGGCTGAAAGCAGTAATGGACGCACTGCTTTCATCATTGAAATTCCGTCAGCTTCATCCAAAATCTCTGTCACAGCATCTTAGATATTTTAATATATTTATCATTTCATGGAAAATCAGTCATTTTATTTTAAAGATTCGTGTTAATTTGAATTTATACGGGATAATTATAATGAAGCTAAAGTGATTTGAGAGTTTTTTGAGATTTGTACTTTATGCTAAAATGAATAGAGGTGAGAACTATGAAATCCAAAATTCTAATAGTCGATGATGAACGTGGTATCGTCGATATGATACAAAGTTACTTTCAATCCCAATATGATATTCTGACGGCATATAGCGGTCAAGAAGCACTCCAAAAAATCGCCAGCGATCCTGATCTGATTCTATTGGACATAAATATGCCAGATATGGACGGACTGATCGTCTGTCAGAAGATACGGGATTATATCACTTGTCCTATTTTGTTTTTGACCGCCCGCATTGAATCCAACGATAAAATCATAGGCCTTCAAGCCGGGGCAGATGATTACATTGTAAAACCTTTTGATCTGGACGAGTTAGGGGCGCGTATTGCCGCACACCTGCGACGGGAGCAACGCCGTCAAAGTAATTCTGCAGTTCGTTTCTTTGGTGAATTGGCATTAGATTATTCCGCCCGGACAGCTACAATCAATAGCCAGAACATTCCATTATCCAAGCGAGAGTTTGAAATCGTAGAACTTCTTTCCCTCAATGCAGGACAAGTCTTTGACCGGGAACGGATTTATGAACTTGTGTGGGGATTGGATGGGGATGGGAATAGCGACACGATCATGGAACATGTTCGGAAAATACGTGCTAAGTTTGCAGTACATACGCTGCACAACTACATTGAAACAGTTTGGGGGTGTGGTTATCGGTGGAACGTCTAAATAATATGGGACTAAAGAAATCTTTCCTCGTTTTGTCCGCTTCCTGTGTTTTGCTGGCTCTCCTACTGTTAGGACTGATTTTTATAGTCTGTAATTCGATTACCAGTACCTTTCCCACTGGTGGAATAGAAATTTTGGAAGATGGTACAACCATTAAGCTGGAAACACCAACAGCATCCCAGAAAAATATATTATCAGTGTTGAGTATCATCCAAATTGTGTCTTGTATTGCTCTTCCTATGGGTGGGCTGGCTCTATCCGGCGTTTTATATTACCATATCAAATTGAAACACCCGATTGCTGTATTGCGGAATGGTATTACACGGATCCAGAACCACGACCTTGACTTTTTTATGACGATTCGCTCTGATGATGAATTGGGGCAGCTCTGTGCCGCCTTTGATATTATGCGTGAAGAACTTTTGAAATCAAATCAGGAACTATGGCGGCAGGCAGAAGAACGCAAAAGGCTAAATGCCGCATTTTCTCATGATTTAAGAAATCCGATCACAGTCTTAAAAGGAACTGTAAAATTACTGCGTCAGGATACAGCAGACGAGCAGACCATTGACAGACTGGAAAGCTATACCCAGCGTATTGAGCAGTATGTAGAAGCTATGAGCAGCATACAAAGATTGGAACAAATGCCAGTGCGGATCAGTGAATATTCTTTTTCCCTATTGCGCTCCGAATTAGAAAATGCGGCAAAACTGTTAGCCAAGTCATTAAAACTATTTGTATCTACACCTGATAATGGGGTAATACAATTAGATCATGGATTGTTTCTGACTGTTGCGGAAAACTTGATTGGAAATGCAGCTCGATTTGCGAAAAGTAAAATCATTATCTGTCTGGAACAGCGGGAAAACTTTTTGCTGCTGTCAGTTGCAGATGATGGCCCTGGTTATCCTGTGGAGTTGATACAGAACGGCCCAAAACCGTTTGGAAAACTGAATGGAGATTCCGCGCACTTTGGGATGGGGCTTTATAGCAGCCAAACGTTATGTCTAAAGCATGGAGGAACACTCACGCTGACTAATCGAAAGGATCTTGGCGCAACGGCCACTGCTTCGTTCCAAATAAATCGGAAACCTTGAGCAATTTTTGAGATTCTTATTTTATACTCTCCTTATATCACAAATAAGGAGAGTGTTTTTTATGAATATTGAAGCGAAGGAATTATCAAAAATCTATGGTAGCGGTGAAAACCGTGTTGTTGCGTTGGACAAAGTCAATCTTGAAATTGCATCCAGCGACTTCATCTCCATCATGGGACCGTCTGGCAGCGGAAAAAGCACCCTGCTTCATTTGCTGTCCGGGCTGGATAAACCGACTTCCGGCAGCCTGACATACGGTGGAAAAGACATATACAGTTTTAACGACAGAGAACTGTCTGCGTTTCGCCGTCAGCGTATCGGCTTTATCTTCCAGCAGTTCAACCTGCTTCCTGTCTTAACCGCAAAGGAAAATATCATTATGCCCATGCTGTTAGATAAAAAGCAGCCGGACGAAGCATACCTAAAGCAGCTTACGGAATTGCTGGGGATTCGTGAACGCCTTACCCATTTACCCCATGAGCTTTCCGGTGGTCAGCAGCAGCGTGTGGCAATTGCCCGCGCCCTGATTGCAAAACCCGATATTATTTTCGCAGATGAACCAACTGGGAATCTGGACAGCAAAAGCGGTAGCGAGGTTATGGAAATGCTGAAAAATATATGGAAGAAGATGGGGAAAACACTTGTGATCATTACCCATGACAGCCGTATTGCAAGGATGGCAGACCGGCAATTTGTAATTGTGGACGGTGTTCTTTCGGAGGTGACAACAAAATGAAATCTTATTTAGCCCTTACATGGAAAGAACTAAAAGCGCAGAAAATCACAGCAATTCTGATTTTGGCTGCAGTTATCATGTCTACGATCATGACAACGGTAGTCGGTCAGTCAATTGGGATTTTGCAGTCTATGCGCATAGAACAGGCGGCGAGTCTGAACGGAAACCGCTATGCAACCTTTCATCAGCTTCACAGAGAACAGGCACAAAAACTGCATGAAGATGAGCGTCTATATGATGTAGGCGATACGATCTTTGTCGGCAGTACGCCATTGGGCAGTAGTAGTTTATCATTATATCTTCGGGAATATTACGATAACGCTCTATCCATGTACCCGGCAATCGGAAATGTAAAAGAAGGAAGTTTACCGGAGAAAGCAAATGAAATTGCATTATCAGAAGATACCATCCAATATCTCGGATTGGATGCTGCGGTTGGGGACACGGTTTCTTTGGATTTGCGTGTGTCCGTCATGGATGGTTCACTGCCAGAATTTGAATATTCCGGCCGTTTCATATTGACGGGTATTCTTGAAAACAGCTATATCGGATATACATCAGGCACGGTTGAGGGAATTGCAGGAAACGGAACCGCAGAAGAACTGTTGCCAGAAGAATACCTGCTTTATTCTACTGATTTTAAGTCCTATGATAAACAAGATTTTCAGAGCATTGTTTATGATCTTGCAGCAGAACTGAATGTAAAAGAACAGTATATTCAGTACAACTGGGTTTTGCTTGACGCCATCGGTATTTCTTATGATGAAGCAGCCGACAGCGATACTGGCGCAGGATTTTCATTTATGGCTGCGGCGTGTGTTCTGGTAGGTATATTGATCTTATTTGCAGCCGGGCTGGTGATTTACAACATTCTAAAAATCTCCATTACAAAACGCATTAAAGAATATGGAACACTTCGCGCTATCGGCGGAGAGCGGGGACAAATTTACCGTCTTGTTTCCTTACAGCTCTTGATTCTTTGTGGAATTGGTATCCCCATCGGGCTGCTGCTCGGTACATTGTCTGCCAAAGGAGTATTGATTGCCGCTACGGGCATCCTCAATCCCGATATATTCATGGTAAGTAGCTCTTCAGAATTAAACTCTGCAATCAGTACCGCCAGTACAGTAAAGCTACCCATGCTCCTTGCCAGTGTTGCTGTCACACTTTTATTTGCTCTGTTGGCTGCCTTTCCCGCCGCCCGGTACGCATCTCGTGTGTCTCCGACTGTCGCCATGTCCGGGCGATCTGTAAAGATTAAACGTCATGGAAAAAGGAATCGCAAAATTTGCAATTTTGAATCCTATTATGCAAGGCTTAATTTGAAACGTGGGCGTGGCAGAACGGTAGTTACAATTCTTTCTCTTGTTATGAGCATTACCGTATTTGTTGCCTTGCAGAGCTTTACCGGGTTGCTTGACGCCAGCAGTTCGGTTCAGGATATGTATTTCGGCGATTATGCTGTCACAAATGAGACTTCAAGTATTCCAGCGAAAGCTGTGGACACACTGAAAACAAACGACGCAGTAGAAAGCATCTCCACCACCAGACTTTCTGTGTTTATACCGGGCGCTGGTGACGAACTTCCTTTTGAAACAGATTTGTCTGTGCAAAGCCACGAAACCTTTCAACTTGCAAATGTTGACGATGAACTATTGCAAATCATCGCTCCAAACCTCTCTGTTCAAGATAAGCAGGCACTAAACGATGGAACAGGCTGCCTTGTCAAAAATCCGATTCCCTTTTCTTACGGGGATGCACCTATGGAGCATACGGAGCTTGCTGTTGGTGATACAGTTCAGTTGGAAGGCAGAACACTTCGTGTAATAGGGTTGATTGATACTCCAATTACAATCAACAATGAGGGTTTCACCAACGGCATCCAGCTTATTGTGAATGAAGAAATATATTGCTCGCTGCTTGAAAATGACTGCTATTCAGAAATTTATCTGACGTTACAGGATGGCGCTGATATAGATTCTTTTGAAATCTTGTTAGATAACTGGTGCGGCGAATATCCGGGTACTCACTGGCTTTCTTATCTTGAAAGCAGCAACGAAATGGCAGAGAGTTTTGCACAAATCAAAATGCTTTGCTGGGTGCTGATTATCTTTATCGGAATTATTGGTGTATTGAATATCATAAACACTGTTTACAGCAATATCCATACCCGTGTCAATGAGATTGGTATGCAGCGAGCCATTGGAATGAATGCCGCAAGCCTGTATAAAACATTTCTATGGGAGGGCGCTTATTACGGCATTTTTGCATCACTGATTGGCGCAGTACTGGGCTATATCTGTTGTGTTTTTGTCAGCGCAGCACAGACAGATACGTTACAGCTTATCTCCGTCCCTGTTTTGGCGATTACCGAAGCTACGATTGTTTCCATTTTGGCCTGTCTGCTGGCAACAGCAATCCCATTACGGAAGATCTCAAATATGAGTATCGTAGATTCGATAGAAACTATCGAATGAAGTAATGTCAAATGGCAAAATTCTTGTCGGGAAAAGTAACGGGCGCAGTAACCAGTAAATTGGCCCCCACGTCCGCTTTTCATAGGTGCAGTTTTTAGGCTGTTATGCAGTCGAAAGTTGTTTTTCTGGCTTCAACCTTGACATATAGCAAAGTCAGATAACGCTGTTAAGGGTAAACTTCGCGCCTTTGACAGCGTTTCCTGACTTTGCTGTTGTGTAATCAAGAGGGCGCAAACGGATAAACCGCTTGCGCCCTCAGTTATTATGGGCTATACTCTGAAAATTTCTGCATAACCGTTTCCTTTCACTTCCATTCCGGCGGTATAATCGTTTCTTTGCCAAAGGGAGAGGGGTTAGGGGAAAGGCTATTTTATAAAAATACCCTTTGAGTTCTGCTGTTTCCGATAGGTGCTGGGCGACATCTTCATTAGCCTTTTAAAAGCCTTTGAGAAGGTGGCGGGATCTGAGTATCCACATGACATGCTGATGCTTTCAATAGAAAGCGTGGTGGTGGACAGCAATTCCGAAGCCCGGGTGAGCCGAAACAGTGCCAGATATTCAGACGGACTGCGGTTTAAGTATTTCTCAAAAAGAAGATAGAGGTAGCTGCGGTCGATATTGATATAGTTCGCAATATCATAAATGTGCATGTTGTCCCAATAATTATTTTTGATGTATTCAATGGAACGTTTGATATAGATGTATTCACCGGCAGTCTGGCTTAGGGTATCAATGGGATTCTGGGCCAGGATGGATAAAAACTGATATAAAAGCCCGGTACGCTTAAGTTCGGAGGAAAAACTGGATTTGGAATAAGCAAGCATCTCATCTACAAGCCTGTATAATTCCTCTGATTCACCACATTGGAAAATCGGCTGTTCACAGGAAAGGCCAATCTGGTTCATTATATTGGATACGGAAGAACCATTAAGGCCAACCCACAGATACTCCCACGGCTCTTTTTCGTCCGCCTGATAGAAGGTCAGGACATCAGGTTCAATTAAAAATCCCTGTCCGCTTTTCAGACGGTAGGTTTTTTCACCAACCCGGAAAATACCCTTCCCTTTTAAGATAAAGTGAATTAAGTAGTGCGGCCGCACAGCCGGTCCGAAGCTGTGCAGAGGAGCTGTGGTTGAATGGCCGCAGAATTTCAACACCAGACCGGAATCCTCTACATTTAAAAACGTTAAAACCTTTGCCTGTTCCATAAGACGCACCTCCTTTTGAGTTTCAGTATAGAGCAAAAACGAAAAATATTCAACATTTTGACAAGAATAGAAATCAAATTTTCATAACGGAGATTTAAGCTGAATGTTATACTATAGACATCTTGAAAGATAGAAAAACAAACGGGGCCCCCAACATTTTAAAGGAGAAGAAACATGAATTTAACAAGTAAGGAAAAATTTGCATTTGGCTTTGGTGCGCTTGGGAAGGACGCTATCTGCTGTTTTGTTGGAAATTTCTTAATGTTTTATTTTACGGACGTTTTGTTTTTGGCACCGGCGTTTGTTGGGACTTTGTTTTTCATTGCAAGAATTTGGGATGCGGTTAACGACCCAATGATGGGACTCATCGTGGACAATACCCATAATCATTTTGGCAAATTCAGAACCTGGCTGCTAGTGGGGACACTGATTAACGCGGTTGTCTTTGTGGCACTGTTTAATACGTTTGGGCTTCAGGGAAAATCACTGTATATTTACGTATCCATCGCTTACATACTTTACGGGATGACCTACACTATTATGGACGTTCCCTACTGGTCCTGGCTTCCAAACCTGACCAACGATCCCCACGAGAGAGAGGCAGTATCCGTCATCCCTAGATTCTTTGCCAGTCTGGCGGGCTTCAGTATCGGCGTGTTCGGCCTCAGCATGATTGATGGGATGGACCAACTATTTGGAAACGGTGACAGGACCGGCGGGTTCCGTTCCGTTGCTGTGATTATCGCTGTACTGTTCATTTTTACAATCGGGGTTACGATTGTAAATGTGAAGGAAAAGGTGACGGAGACAGCATCGGAGCGGACCAGCTTCTCACAGATTAAGAGTATCCTGTTTGGCAATAAGCAGCTGTTAGCCTATATTGGCTTATTATTATCCTTCAACCTGTGCATGCAGATTATCAATGGTGTGATTATCTACTATTTTAAGTATGTGGCAGGAAGGGAGGGCCTGTTCTCTATTTTTAACGTGTGTATCCTTGCAGAGATGGGTGGCCTGGTTATTTTTCCGAAGATAGTGAAAAAACTGGGAAGGGAGAAAATGTTCGCTATGGCCTGCGCATTTCCAATCATTGGGCTTATTATTATTGCAGTGGCAGGTTTTACCGCACCAACAAACCCATTTTTCATTATCCTGGGCGCAGGGATTTTGAAATTGGGTTCCGGTTTTGAACTTGGCGTTGTGACGGTATCCATAGCGGATGTCATTGACTACAGCGAGTTACTATTTGGAACAAGAAATGAGAGCATCATCTGCTCTACACAGACGTTTCTGATGAAATCCTCCCAGGCAGTTTCCGGGCTTCTCACAGGGGTAGGTCTGGCGATTGTCGGATATAATGCAACGCTGCCACAGCAATCTGACGCCACATTGAATGGAATCCGCATCATCATGATTGCCATTCCCATGATATTTGCAGTACTCAGCTATGTGATTTATGCCAAGTGTTATAAATTAAAGGGCAAATACCTGGAGGAAATGATTCAGAAACTAAATGAGGTTCATGCGGCATAAAGCGGAGGTAGACAGCAGTTGGACAGAGCCAGGGTTATCGGCTGCATATTCATATCAGGTATAGAGACAGGAGATTGTATGAGCATTATTTATCATGAACAGACAAAGGAATTTCACCTTTATAATGATTCCATTAGTTATATCATGAAGGTATTGAGAAACGGACAGATGGGACAGTTGTATTTTGGGAGCAGCATACCGGATAAAGAGGATTTCGGTTATTTTATTGAGACAGCCCATAGACCCATGACGTCATACCTGTTTGAGGGGGACTTATCCTATTCACTGGAACATCTGAAACAGGAATACCCCTCTTACGGAACCACAGATTACCGTGAACCAGCGTTTGAAATCTTACAGGAGAATGGAAGCCGGATTTCGGATTTTGTATATAAAGCCCATAAAATATATGATGGGAAACCAGGACTTAAGGGGCTGCCGGCCATTTACACGGAGTATCCCGGGGAAGCCCAGACCCTGGAGATCCTTCTGGAGGATATACTCATGGGGGCGCAGCTGATTCTCTGCTACACGATTATGAGGGATTACCCGGTCATCACAAGAAGCGCGAAGATTAGAAACTGCAGCGCCTCTCGTTTAACGCTTACCAGGGCCATGAGCGCATGCCTGGATTTGCCGGATAAGGATTATGAATGGATTCAGCTGTCCGGGGCATGGTCGCGGGAACGGCAGATAAAGAGGAGGGCGCTCCAGCAGGGAATCCAGGCCATTGGCAGCATCCGGGGGAACTCCAGCCACAACCACAATCCGTTTGTGGCATTAAAACGGCCATCTGCTGATGAATTCCAGGGGGAGGCCCTTGGAATGAGCCTTGTATACAGCGGAAATTTTCTGATGCAGGCGGAAGTTGATACTTATGATGTGACGAGAGTACTCATGGGAATTCATCCAATTGGATTTTCATGGAATTTGGAACCGGGAGAAGCATTCCAAACTCCGGAGGCAGTGATTGTTTTCTCCAAAGACGGATTAAACGGCATGAGCCAGACCTTCCATAAGCTGTACCGCCAAAGATTGGCCAGGGGATATTGGCGGGACCGGGAGCGTCCGATTCTCATCAACAACTGGGAGGCAACTTATTTTGATTTCAATGAGGATTCCATTGTGGAAATTGCAAAAACTGCGAAGAAGGCCGGTATTGAAATGTTTGTACTGGATGACGGCTGGTATGGAACGAGGAATGACGACAGGCAGGGGCTGGGAGACTGGTCTGCCAATCTGAATAAGCTGGAGCACGGAATTGCAGGTTTATCCAAACGAATTGAGGAAGAGTGTCAGATGAAATTTGGTCTCTGGTTCGAGCCGGAGATGGTCAATGAGAACAGCAACCTGTTCCGCAGCCATCCGGATTACCGGATTGAAACACCGGGTCGCCGGGTTTCCCACGGAAGAAACCAGTTTGTCCTTGATTTCTCAAGAAAAGAGGTGGTAGACTGCATCTACAGCCAGATGGAGAGCCTTCTGGCAGATGCCAGGGTATCTTATATCAAATGGGATATGAATCGGAGCATCACCGAGTGTTTCAGCAGTGCCTGGCCGGCAGAGCAACAGGGGGAAATCTTCCATCGGTATATCCTGGGCGTGTATGATTTGTATGAAAGGCTCACAAACCGGTTTCCTGAAATCTTATTTGAATCTTGTGCCAGCGGTGGCGGGAGGTTTGATCCGGGTATGCTTTACTATGCACCGCAGACCTGGACGAGCGATAACAGCGATGCTGTAGAACGTATTCGGATTCAGTATGGAACCAGCATGGTGTATCCCTTAAGCAGCATGGGTGCTCATGTGTCTGTCACACCGAATCACCAGATGTTCAGAAACACATCATTGGCAACCAGGGCAAATGTGGCATATTTCGGTGTTTTTGGGTATGAATTAGACATTAATAAGCTGTCTGAAGAGGAACAGGAAGAAATTAAACAGCAGATTTTATTTGCAAAGCAGTACAGAAAGCTGATTCACAAAGGGACGTTCTACCGCCTGCTCAGTCCCTTTGAAGGAAATTTGGCAGCATGGATAGTTGTCTCTGATGATAGGAAAGATGCAGTCATGGGTTATTATAAAATTTTAAATGACGTGATTTGTCCCTACAGAAGGTTAAAGCTTCGCGGTCTAGACGCTGGCATGGATTATGTGATAGAGGGAATAACCGGTTCTTATTCAGGAAAAGAACTGATGAATGCTGGCCTAATAACTACTGATGCATCTGCTGGTCAGGTCCTGGACGGCGGCGGGACGTGTACGGATTTCTGGTCTAGGATTTATGTGCTGCATGGGATAAAGAAGGAAGTATAAGTAGTATGAATGTGAAAAAAAAGAGACATTTGGCAGCCAGGGCAGAAATGATGTTAATTGGTAATTTTCTGATGGGAATAGCAGTAGGCTTCCTCAGAATGTCCAGGTTGGGTACGGATCCTTTTACGTGCATGAATCTTGGCATCAGCGGTGCCCTGCAGATTCAATTCGGAACCTGTCAGTTATTAGTGAATGTTCTTCTCTTTCTGCTGGTTTTTGTGAAGGCAAAAGATTGCATTGGTGCTGGGACAATAGTCAATATGACCGGGATTGGTTATGTAGCGGACATCATAGTTATAATGTTTACAAAAGTGGTAGGAGATATTGCCCTTATGCCTGTGGCAGTCCGTATCGTGATGATGGTCGGGGCAGTGGTGCTTTGCTCTTTTGCTGCGGCTATGTACATGGAGGCCAACATGGGAATAGCTGTCTATGACGCGCTGGCCGTTATCATAGAAAGAAAAACCGGCAGTAAAATCCCCTTTAAAATCGCCAGAGTTGCCACAGACTTCGTCTGCGTCATCGTGGGCTTTACTTTTGGAAGTATTGTAGGAGCTGCCACTGTGATTACTGCCGCTTTTATGGGACCCCTGATTCAATGGTTTCAGAAAATAATATCCAAATAAGCGGAGCGGCTTCTGGCGGCTCCGCTGGCTTTGTGTGCCAAGCATGGCATTAAGATTGTACTTTTCCCGTATAAACAGCGTCCTATCGCATACATGGCTCAGCACCCGCAACAAGACCGGGTGCTGTGGCCCATGTACAGCTGACTAATCTCCATCATTATGTGGACGCTTTTTGGGATTCTTTTTATCATTGTATTTTTTCATAATAACCATTTTTAGTAAGCCAACGACAATCAAAACCGCGGCAATGATAATCCACCAGTATTGCTCCATAACCTACTTCACCCCCTTTCAGTTGTCTTAAATCATCTGCCCCGTCCTATGCAGAATGGAGAAGTTCATTATCCTGCCAGCTTCTGAAACAGACGTTTTGTAAGGAAATAATACCAGATTAAAGCTATCGCCAAAGCCATGAGAAAATAAAGAACCGCCTCATTCTGCACAGCTTTAGCTGCCCAGAATGATGGAAGGAAGCCAACAGCAAACTGGCAGTAACTATCAATCAGGAATGGGGCTGGTATTCCTAGTAATGTAAGTGCAGCCAGTTTTGTAACTGCCATTCCCTCCAGTTTATTAGCGGAAAGGGTAATGATCATCAGGGCTACCATAATAGCCTGGACCGCCCCTAAAACGGACAAGCCTAAAACCATGATGACGGACCGTTTTTCCAATGAAAAGATTACCATCACAATAAATGTAACAATCGTTGCCAGAATTGCAGGTATTCCAAGCCTTGAAAAAATATACCCTGATTTTCCAAGCGGAGTTATTGAAAAATACCTGGAAACTTTATCATCAATTTCTTCTAAGGTAATCATGGCAAAAGCAAAACAAAGAAGCACTGGCGCCATGATAGAAAGGAACAAATCAAACATCGGATAATAGGGCTGTAAAGAAAATTTTGAAGCTTTTTCTATCAATGGGATTCCAAATTTAATAAGGGCGCCAACCAGAAACGGGGTGAAACAAGCTGCAAGCATCATGGGATCCTTTTTTATCTGTTGGAATACCTGCCCTATGCTGTTAAATACTTTTTTCATATCTTCACACCTCCAATACTCCGCCACATTTTTGATACCATCTTATGTGTTGCCGGATACAATACAAAATTTGCCGCAAGAACCAGAACCAAATCCAGAAACGGGTTCTGGCTGTACCCTGTTATTAAATTCATGCAGGCCATAAATGGAAAGAACCGTAAAATTTCCGGCAGGTCTGTAAATAATCCTGCAATGGGGGGAACAAAGCATAAAATCTCAATGGGCATAATTACAATTAAAAACTGATTCAGGTTCGCAATCTTCGTGGCAGCCATGATACCGAGCATAGTAAAAATCGATGATGTTAATGCTGTCCCGATTATAATACCTGATAGGTTTTTATTTCCTGCCGCAATTCCCAGTATCAATGCGACTACGCAGGATATAAACATCAGTGAAAATACCTTGGCAAGGATGTACTCGGATACTTTTGCCGGCGATATGGCAATCGCATGGAGTACCTTTTGACTTTTTTCAAGTAAAACAATCGCTCCCATGAAGAACAGCCCCATGGCCGCCGGATCGGAA
>PPYE01597783.1_pt1 | contig 12563 bp, 9 predicted proteins | sample 1559881 | NCBI WGS metagenome assembly PPYE01 (sample SAMN08240022, study PRJNA423297) | Human gut metagenome, whole genome shotgun sequencing project.
AATGAATTTCGCATGACTGTGTGTTTCATAATACCAGCGAATCACCTCAAGCCCGGTCATATGCGGCATCATAATATCCGCGATTACAATATCCGGTTTCGTTTCTTCTATCACTTCTTTTAAGCGCTGACCATCTCTGGCTTCTCCGACTAATTCTACCTCAAGCGACTTCCAGTCTATTAATTTTTTTAGTCCCTGTAAGATAACGCCCTCATCATCAGCGATCACTGCTCTCCACATCTTCCGGTTCCTCCCAAATTGGCAGGCGATAGGACACGATCGTTCCCATGCCTTTCACGCTTTCTACTCTAAAACCATACTCTTTTCCACAGTTCAGTTTTATTCTGTCATATACATTTTTCATTCCAATGCTCACATGACCATCCTCACCGATATATCCGATTTCCGGAACATCCAGTATTTCCTGCATCTGTCTGACCTGATTTTCTTCCATACCAATACCATCGTCCATAACAACAATCTCCAGAATATCTTCGTTTCGTGATACCCGGATCGCCACAGAGCCTTCTCCGCTTTTTTCCCGCAGACCATGTTTGATTGCATTTTCCACCACCGGTTGCAGTAACATTTTCAAAATATACAGATCCAGATCTTCATTGGAAATCTGAATATGCAGATTGATCCTGCCTTCATAACGGACTTTCATGATCACGAAATATTCCCGCAGCATCTGCAGTTCATCCCGCAACCGGATTCGTTCATTATGTTCCCCCATAACATAACGGAGCTGATGCGCCAGGCATTCCAAAAGTTCTGCCGTCTTCTCATCTTCCTGATCCAGTGCGGTCATTCGGATCACATCCAGCGTATTGTACAGATAATGAGGTTGAATCTGCATCTTCAGAGCATTCAGTTCTGCATCTTTCTGACAGATCTGTGCCACGTATACCTGATTGATGTAATCCTGCAGTTTCTCCACCATTTTATTAAATCCATCAGCAATGATCTCCATCTCGTCATGGGTGTTGATATCCAGATGCACATCCATCTGACCGCCCTCTACTTCTTTCATCGCTTCCCGTACTTTTCGGATCGGTGCACTCATTCGATTGGAAAACATAATATATAACGTGATCAGGACAACACAAGAAAACAGCAGAATAACTGCCATCATTATCCGGTTGCTGAAATAGTAACCCATGGCTTCTGCATCATTAACGGTAAGTACCGCATATTCATCTGTGTTTCGGATCTGCCGGTAGAATACCCAGTTGTCATCAATTTTTTCATAACCTTCTGTGCCGGTCAGATGCGACATTACATTTTCCCCAAGAGGATTCCGTCCATCCAGATAATCCTTCTGGTTCGAACTGTACAAATAATTTCCATCAGTTGGATTACACACGTAAATATTGCCTTTATCAAGTCCAACCTTCTGCACCAGATCACCGATCACGTCCACATTCATATCCACAAATAATATACCAAGAGGTGTATTATATGCCCGGTCCATGCTTGTCGTATCCATATAATTACGCACAAGCACGAAAATAAAATCATCCGAATTGACACAGATATTGCTTTCCTCTGTCGTTCCAAGAATCCGCAGATCTCGCATTTTATCTGCTGAGATCAGACCCATCCGGGTATAAGACTCCGCATCATTTCGCAATGTCTTCTCCTGATTGTAATAAACACTGTAAATCTGCCCGCGGTAATCCGCAAAACGTGTGGACGCAATATAGCTGCTCTGTGACATAGTCTGATTTAACGCATCCACCACATGGACTGCACGTTCCCCTTCGCTGAGGGAATCATCTTTCAAAACTGCTGCCAGTGTATCTCCATCTTCTGTTTCATAATCATACAGCGTTCCCATGGCATCATCTGCAGACTCAATGATATCCTCCACATTACGTGCAAAATATCCATTAATCTGCGCATAGTTGCGAATCATGGTCTCTCTGATATTTGCTGAAAAACGCACAAAAAACAGCATACCAAGTACAAATAACGGGATCACACCGAAAAAGATATATGCCACAGTCAGTTTACTGAAGGTTGTCGCAAATAATTTCTTCTTCATTGCTCACCCTCCTGACTGCTCATACACTGTTCCCACAGTTTCTGAATCCGCGCGGCCGTTTCTTCGGAAGACAACTCTCCGTTTAATTCACTCCGGATCAGAATCAGCATATTTTTTTCAAAATCCTCCGGTGTATTTTCATTGCCAATATAAGTGGCGATCTGACGGTTACTGCTACGGAATGCGCGCTCAATATCAGTCTGCAGCGCCGTACCTCCGGTGGCGATCCATTCTTTTGTCAACGGAAACGTCGACGTTGCTTCGCAGACAAGTTTGTAATTTTCCGTGGAATAAAAATATTTCAGGAATGTCATGGCAGCTTCATATTTTTCCGGATCTTCCTCACATTCCTTTGTCACAGACCAGAACGTATCCCGGTTATCCCCTGCATAAACTTTTCCATTCGCATCCGGCACATAAAACCACCCAAGATCCATGGAATCATCAATTTTTAAAATAGCAGAAGTTGTCCACGGTCCGGTGTACATCATGGCGATCTCCCCCTCCACCATTTTATATGGGAGGTTTCCGTCACTGGTTGTCTGCCAGTCATAATTTACATAACCTGCCGTAAACAGATTTTTCAGTTCATCCAGCATCTGCACCGGTGCTTCGTCCGTCCAGGATACCGTTCCTGCATTACAGTCTGCCAACCAGTTTTCATTTGTGGACAACACATCTGTGCGGAAAAAGTGATTCACCCAATACTCCATATGCCACAGGTCGCTTCCGCCGATTCCGATCGGTGTAATTCCTCTGTTTTTCAATTTCCTGCATAAATCCAGAAATTCTGCATAGGTCTGTGGTACTTCAAGACCATAATTTTCAAATATTTTTTTATTATAAATAATGCCCGATGTCGCTTCCACGGCTCCGACACCATATACTTTTCCATCTATTTCATAGGAAGACTTTACAAGTTCTGCCACATCTTCTGAAATCTCTCCCAGAGTGTCACTGCTTGCATAAGTTCCCGGTGTTTTCAACTGTACGATATCCCCAAGTTCATTTCTTGCAATCTTGCGGATCAGGATATCCTCATAAACTTTATCCTCGTAATTCACCTCATAATTCACTTTGATATTCGGATATTCTTCTTCAAAACTGCGTACCGTGGATTCTATTGCGGAATTCCACTGCGGATTCTGATATGCATATACCAGCTTGATTTCCGTCTGCTGCGTCTCTGCTCCGGATTCGTCCTTCTTCTGTCGGTTTTTCATACTGTCATACAATAAGGTTCCACATATGGAAAGTAATACTGTGATCAATATGATAATGCCAACGATCAACATGGTTCTTTTGTATCTGTCTCTCATTTTCATTACCCAAATAATCCTGTTCTGATTTTCGTGCTACAGCACCAAAAGCGGTTCCTCAAAATGAGGACCCGCTTAAAGTAGTTTGTGTATTCTTTTTTATTTTCCTTGAATAAACTCAATCAGTACACCGTTGCAGTCACGTACAAACATAACTGCTTCCCCGTCCATACATACTTCATGAGCAATATCCACTCCGTTTTCTACAAACCCTGCTTTCAATGCTGCCATATCATCGGTTGCAAATGCGATATGCTTTGTTCCGACAGTCTGAAGATCCGTATTTGGTGTCAGGCGATCCTCCGGAATTTTTTTCGGCTCATCATACTCAAACAATTCTAACTGGAAACCGTCCTTTTCCATAAATACGATGGTTGCTTTCAATGGCGGTACATATCCATCTTCTTTTACAATCTCAAATCCAAGATTTTTCTGATACCACTCAATGGATTCCTTCATATTATACACACTGATTCCTGCATGTAATACCTGTTTCACATTTGTTGTCATTTTTCACACACCTCATTTTTCCTTCTTCTTTTTGTTTGTAGGTTTCATATACTACCATTTCAGTATACTATATTCGAATTGCTTTTTCCATGTTTCTTCTCTGCAAAATCTCTTTTTGGGTCTGACCAGTTTATACGGTTACAATCAGTTTTCCACCGCTTGCCAGTGTGAACTCACCTGCCTTGGCACCTTTTGCTGTGATTGTTACCCCTACCGGTGCATCGATCTGTGCTGGTTCTACGTCTGTCACAAATACAACCTCGGAATCTGCGGTTGCTGTCCATTTGCTGCCTTTGTCAAAGGCAACATTCGCATGTTTGATCGCACCGGTCAGTTGTGTACTGTTCAGTCTTACCCACATTTCTCTGGTGGTGTCTTCGTGAACCAGATCTCCTTTGACATCCATATCAGTCAGAATTACATTTACACCATAAACATCTTTGGTTACTTTTGTCGCACATGGATCATCATTTACGATAGAATGTACCAGCACACCGCTGTCCGAAGAAATATTTACGTCACATAAATCTACGATAATGTTATGGCTTTTAACTAACACACACTCTTTCTTAGTATGAATATCACCACCTGTTACCGTTACTTCTGCAACCTCTTCCTGCCAACCGTTGACACAGTGGCTTAATGCGAAATAAGAACCACAGTCTGCGATACAGTTGTTAAATGTCATATCCGAATTTCCAGCAAGAATTGCTGCCATACAAGACATGTCAAAATTACAATCATTAAAGTAGTCATGGCATCCCGGATCGGAATAGGCACCGTAACCGCTCTTGGTGCAAACGATATCACAGTCATTTGCCTCAAGATATACATATCCTTCGGAGGATTCTGTGGAAAGTGCTGCCCATCCATCACAGATAATTTTGGAATTGTAGAAATAACTGGAGGAGTTGGACATAGTACAATGTGTACGTGTATTTCCATCCATCTCCAGTGCTGGTGGTGGAGTAGACATTAATGCGTCCGGTCTCTCGATATCGTCACCATATGGAATACCGTGTGCACAGATCACAGAATTGTATACTTTCAATACAGATCCTTCCTCTGCTGCTGTCGCATAGCGGGTTCTTCCGTTTGTGTCAATGACTGCGTTTTTGATGGTCAGTTTTGCATTGTATTTTGTAGCTGCACCGCTGGCAGGTCCGCCGATGCCCTGTCCGTCTCCGGCAAGGCTGATGTATGCGGTATCTACGGTTACGTCTGTGCCTGCGCCCTCTGCATAAATGGCACCTTCGTTTCCTTCATATGCTACAACTTTCAGATTCTCGATTTTATCATCTGATACTTTTCCACCGTATACAACGGATGGATTGGAAGTAGATTCGTCATATTTTCCATCTTTGATATGTACCGCTGCTACTGCGTCATCTGCCGGTGCAAACCAGTTGATTTTCGGTTTTCCCGGATTTAATACGGCATTGACGCCTTCAATAATGTCTGCCATGGTCAGCATGTTTTTACTTTCTTCCCGTGCAGGTTTTGTTTTCTGCACACCTTTGATTTTTACAAGATCCATACCTTTTCTCCTGTTTTTCCTTATTTTGTTCCGATTCACTTACATCCCCAGTACCTTACTAGGTTTTTCCTGTTTTTGAAAAATGACCTCTGCATGTGCATGCAGAAGTCATCTTTCCATTGGTTTATAGGTTTAGGCAATCTAGGTAATCATAAATATCTTTTGTGTATTGCAAACTATGTATGATAAATATGATTATGATTCAATTATTGTTTATGCTGCTTTTTTACCGTAATCACGATCTTCTGCATTCGCATCTTTCATGCCAAGCATTGTAAGTAAGGTAACAATACCAACTGCTAATACGATAAGTAACATGATGTAAGCAGATGCTGCCTGACCTTTTCCGATAAAGCCAACCATGATCTGTGCTGCAACTGCTGACGGGATCAGCTGGATTGCCATGATAATACGGTTTGCTGACTGATACTCTCTACGACCATAAGCATATGCCATGATACATGGATGAAGTGTTGGTACACCACCTGTCATACAAGCTACACCAAATCCCCATACAAGCATCAGCGGGATGCTACCGCCTTCCGGCTGAAGCATTAATCCAAGGATTGGAAGTAATTCACATAAGCCAAGTACGATTGCTGCTTTTACAGTTCCTACTTTATCATCAATCAGACCGAATACATAGGACATCGGAATACCAAGGATCGCACCGATTGCAAGATATTTTGTTGCTGTCGGCCATACGCCATCACCCAGTGTAAGATAACGCATTGCCATAGATCCCATACAAGCGTTAATGATAAATGTAAGTGCTCCGAAGGAAATAATAACCTGCCATCCTTTCTTTGTTGTCAGAATGTCTTTGATGGTCAGTTTTACTTCTTCTGCGCCTGCCTCAGATTTTGGTGCATGATCTGCGCCATCCGGATAAAGACCAGCTTCTTCCGGTGTATCTTTGATTGCAAATGCAACGATAACTGCTACAACTACCAGTAATACAGCGATTCCAATGTAGAATGGTCTGTAATCTCCGCCAAAGCTTCCTCTGATCAGACCTGTCATACCTGCTGTACCGATAACGGAGAATAACGGGCTGCCGACTGTAACAATACCCATGATCTGTCCTCTGAAACGAACAAACCAGCTTGCTACTAACTGGAAACCTGCCATCTGAAGCATCATACAGGTACATCTTGTGATGAATAAGGAAATAAAGTACAGTGTGTAGTTTCCTGCTCCATCATTACATGCAAGTCCGTTTGCTGCTGCAATTCCAACACATCCTAATGCACAAACAATCATGGTCGGAATCAGAGATTTTTTAACGCCAAACTTGATAAACATGGTTCCGTAAAGGAATGTTAATACGATACATACAAAGTTACCAACGGTCATCGGAGCCATGGTTGCATCTCCACTCCATGCACTGAACTCCTGAATAATATTGATCTGGTCATTTTGAAGTCCTGAATACAGGAACATGAAAATGATACCAAGTACGGAAAGCAAGATTCCGTATCCCAAGAATTTTTTGTTTTTTGCCATTTTACGATCTCCTCCTTTGATCACTGCAACCCCATTTGCCTGAGCCACTTTTGATGTTTGTATTGTGCCACATCATGGCTCTGTCTTAAAGGCAACTTTTGGTGAAAAAAGTGCTATTTTTTTAGATTTTGTTTAGAAAGTTTATACTTTTTTTATTCTTCCCAACAGATCAGTCCGCCTGTCATATCCGGGTTTACATGTGGGAATACATAATCAGCGTATGCTTCCGGAATCTGTTTGTAGGAAAATTCATGGCTGATCAACGGTGTGATATCCAGTTTGCCGTATTTGATCAGGTTTAAGAATACCTGAATATCCTCATCACTGGTCCAGCAGTCAGAGTTTACATAACGGTTCAGTTTTTTGCCCATGACTGGCGGCCAGGTGCCCTCGATCAACAGATCTGCTCTTTTTAATTTATATGGTTTGGAGTTTACGTATGTACCGATCAGACTTGCACCTTTCTGCATGATCGGATCATCAATTGGCGGCATAGCCTCTCCGTGTACCTGTGAGATCATAACCACACGTCCACGCTCGGAAACAAGTTCTGCTGCCTGCATTAATGGTCCTCTTGCACCAGTTGCTTCGAAAATAACCGGAAGTCCACCACGGTTTAATTTTGCTACTTCACGCTCTAATCCTTCCGGATCTGTCTTGGAATTGATCACGACATCCGCGCCCATTTTCTTTGCTGCTTCCAGACGGTTGTCGTCCAGATCCGTTACGATAACCGGAAGTGCTCCTGCGATTCTTGCGCACTGTGCTGTGATTGCTCCTACAAAGCCCTGTCCAAGAACGGCACACGGCTCGCCCATCTGTAAGTTGGAACGACGTAATGCATACATTCCTGTGTGTCCAAGGTTCCAGAATGCTGCCTGTTTTAAGTCAACGCCTTCCGGACAAAGAGTACAGTTTAATTCAGATGTTACGACATACTGTGCATGCTCTACGGTTGCTACTACAGGATCGCCTACTTTTAAGTCCTCAACGCCTTCGCCAACTTCGATAACTTCTGCTGCCATTGCATATCCGATGCTTGTCGGAAGCGGTACAATGTGCGCGCCAAGAAGTCCGTTTTCTGTTCCCGGGCTCATGGCACTGTATTTTGCTTTCAGTAATACTTCTCCTTTTCCCGGTGCCGGAATCTCCTTCTCCTTTAAGACTACTTTCCCCGGCTGAGCCTCTGCATAGATGGTTTTCATATTGTTAATTCCCCTCCTGTTTTTTGCGGGTTACTTTTATGCCCGGAACTTCTTTTCCTGCATAAAAAAACGCCGCATATGAAATTTATTATCTCGATGGGATAATTATTTCATATGCAACGTTCTATCTCAATGTCGTTTTCTGTGAAAAAACGGACGTTTTTTGTGATGTTATGTAACCTCACCATTCTAAATTGCAGATTTGATGACATTACTACAACATATTTTTCTTTCTTAAGATCAGCAGGATCAGAATACAAATGATCAATGTACCAAGACAGATGATTCCAAATCCGTAAGGTGTATTGGATAATGGCATCCATTTTCCACTGACGTTCATTCCGTATAATCCGGAAATGATGGTCGGAATCGCCATGACCAGTGTGATGGATGTCAGGTATTTCATGACGTTGTTCAGTCGGTTGTTAATAACTGAGGATACCAGTTCGCGGGTACCATTAATGATATCTCGGTAGATCATTGTCATCTCAATCGCCTGCTTGTTCTCAATAATGACGTCATCCAACAGCTCCGTATCTTCCGGATACTGCTCCAGTCGTTTGTATCTGGACAGACGCTCCAACACAACACCGTTTGCTCTTAAGGATGTGGCAAAGTATACCAGCGTAGATTCCAGTTCATGTAAATTTACAAGGTCTTCATCTTCAGTATTTCCGCCGATATTTTCCTCGATGTCGGTTCTCTTTTTATCAATTATACGCAGTGTACTCTGATACATTGCCGCTGTACGGAACAGAATCTGATATACAAAACGCATTTTCTTCTTTGTGGAAAATTCACGGACTCTGCGCTCAATGAAATGCTGCAGGATCGGAGTCTCCTCGGTACATACGGTAATGATACATTCCTGTGTCAGAAGGATACCAAGCGGGATAGTTGTATAGTTTTTGGATTCATGACGGATCTCTGTTGCCGGAATATCCACCAGGATCAGGGTATATCCATCCTCCAGCTCAATACGGGAACTTTCTTCCTCATCCAGTGCGGCACGGACGTCTGCCATATCGATATCATATTGTTCCGCGACTTCCTGACTCTCCTCCATTGTTGGGTTTGTCATCATGATCCAGACTCCCGGATCCATCTCTTCTACTTCATGAAGGACACGGTTGTCCGTCTTGTACACGGTCATCATATGTGCCACACCTGCCTTTCTGATATATTCAAGATTTGTCTGCAAATCTTGCTGCGAACTGAACATCTGCAAAGCTGATATTTTCCGCTGTTCAGTTCTGCAATCCTTACGGAGTATTCTTTTGCTTTGAAGAAGTAAAAGAATGCCTTAAAACTTAGTATACCAAGTTTCAAGGCATTTTGGTAGTGTTGAAATTAACTTTTACCGGTCTTTTTCATATTCTTTTCCTTTTTTATAAGGAAACACACACATTTTTACTTCTTTTTCCCTTACTGCTCCGGTACACCCATCGCAATTTTCTCCGGTGTGATCGGAAGTTCACGCACCCAGACACCGGTTGCGTTTGCGACTGCATGTGCAAGAGCCGGAGACGGTGTGTTGATAACAATCTCTCCGATGGATTTTGCACCAAATGGACCGGACTGCTCATAACTGCTCTCGAACTCTACGCGAAGTTTACATAAATCCACGCGGGCAGGAATCTTATACTGCATCAGGGAATTGTTCATCATTCTTCCATAATCCGTATATTGTACATTCTCGTACAATGCCATGCCGATGCCCTGTCCCAGTCCTCCTTCTACCTGAACTCTCGCAAGGTTCGGGTTCAGCGGTGTTCCACAGTCAACCACAGCCACATAATCGATCAGTTCCAGTTCACCGGTTTCTTTATCAATTTCCACTTCTGCCATTCCAACCATAAACGGTGGCGGAGAAGTCGGAGAATAATGACTTTCTGTTACCTGAAGCGCATGATTATTGGCACACATGGAATGTACACCAATCTCTGCTGTTGTCACAGATTTTCCTGTGGAAACACAGCTTACATGATCTCCTTCAAATCTGGTATCTTCCACCCCGCACTCCAATATCTGCGCCGCGGTCGCTCTGATTTCTTCGATCAGATGTCGGGCAGTTTTTTCCACTGCTTTACCGGTAATGTATGCGGTACTGGAAGCATAAGATCCGGAATCGTAAGGAGACGTATCTGTATCCGCACCGGATACTGCAATTTTGTCCGTATCACATTCCAGACATTCTGCTGCCACCTGTGCCAGCGTTGTATCGCATCCGGTTCCCATATCAGCGGCACCGATAGAAAGCAGATAACTTCCGTCTTCATTCAACTTAATAGTCGCAGAACCTACGTCCACGTTAGAAATACCGGATCCCTGCATGGACATTGCCATACCGACGCTCCGCACTTTTCCATTACCCATGTCGCGGCAAGGGAATTTTTCTTCCCAGCCGATCATCTCTGCCGCACGTTTCAGACAGCGGTCTAATGCGCAGCTGTTGTTTCGCTCACCGTAATACGCTGGCATGATCTCGCCTTCCCGCACCATATTCAGCTCACGCAGCTTCACCGGATCCATATGCAGTTTCTGCGCCAGTTCGTTTACTGCTGATTCCAACGCAAACTGTCCCTGCGTCGCACCATAGCCTCGATATGCTCCGGCAGACATTACGTTTGTATACACAACATCATAGTCAAAACGGAATGCCTCTGCTTTTGCATAAAGCGGAATGGATTTGTGTCCGCTTAATCCTACGGTTGTCGGGCCATGCTCGCCGTAAGCACCGGTATTTGACAGTGTATACATGTCAATGGCACGGATGGTTCCGTCCTTCATGGCACCTACTTTTACGTGTACTTCCATCTCATGACGCGGTGAGGAAGCGATCTGGGATTCCACTCTGGTAAAAATAATTTTGGACGGTTTCTTTGTCATCCAGGTTACAAATGCCGGATAAACCTCAGAAACAGCGGTCTGTTTCGCTCCGAAACCACCGCCGACTCGGGGTTTTGACACACGGATCTGGGATTTCGGAATACCAAGGGCATTGGACACGATTCTTCGCACATGGAATACAATCTGTGTGGAACTGAAAATATTCAGTCTGCCGTAGGCATCGATGGAACAATACGTACGGAAGGTCTCCATCATCGCCTGCTGATCCGCAACCGTGTGATAGGTATGCTCCACGATGGTATCACATTCTGCCATCACACCGTCCACATCGCCTTCTTCAGATCTCGCTGTGGCACAAAGATTTCGCTTATTGTCCGCTCCAACCGGACAGAGAGATCTCCAGTTATCTTCCGGATGAACCAGGATCTCGTTGTCTTTTGCCACATGAAAATCCAGAATAGCCGGAAGGACTTCATATTTTACTTTGATCAGGCGCATGGCTTTTTCCACGCAGGCTTCATCTTCTCCGGCAATGATCGCCACCGGATCACCTACAAAACGCACATGCTGATCCAGAATCAGACGATCGTAAGGAGTTGCCTCCGGATAGGTCTGTCCTGCCGTAGTAAAACGCTGCTGCGGTACATCTTCCCAGGTATAAATCGCTTCAATTCCCGGTACTTTCTCCGCTGCTGTTTTATCGATTTCTTTTACGATTGCATTTGCATGGGGGCTGCGCAGTAATTTGACGATCAGACAGTCCTTTGGAACCAGATCGTCCATAAAAACCGGTTTTCCTGTCACCAGCGCCATGGCATCTTTTTTTCGAATTGGCTGATTTACTGCTTTCATCTGCTGCCTCCATTCTTTTTGTATTCCAGAAACGCTTTGATTCCACGCATCTGTCCCTCATATCCGGAACATCTGCAGAGGTTTCCTGCTAAATATTCTTTGATTTCTTCATCGGAAGGATCCGGATTTTCCCGGAATAAGGCAATGGCATTCATGATCATGCCCGGATTACAGAAACCGCACTGCTCAGCACCCTGATCCGCAATAAAGGCACCAAATTCTTCCGCTTCTTTCTGAAGTCCCTCTAACGTATCTACTTTACATCCATTTACCCGTGCCACCAGCATGGAGCAGGAAAGCACCGGTTTTTCATTTACAAATACGGTACAAAGTCCACAGTTGGATGTTTCACAGCCACGTTTTACGCTATAGCAACCGTGATCACGCACAAAGTCGATGAGCAACGTGTCCGGTTTTACAAGTGCATCCACTTTTTTTCCATTTAATGTAATTGTCACAACCATGTTACTGCACCTCCTCTGTCACGGTCAGCAGTGCACGACGGATCAGCGCCTTAGCCAGATGAGTCCGATATGCGGCACTGGCGCGCATGTTATCCTGTGTCGGAATCTGAGCCGCAAGTTCTTCTGCAATCTTTGCCGCTGCATCCGCACCGTTTTTTCTGATTTCTTCTGTCTGCTCCTCAGAAACAGTCAGAAGCATTGCTTTCTGCGGTCTTGCACCGACTGCCACTCTGGTTCCTTTTTTATCCAGACAGACGGCACATGTCAATACTG
>PPYE01716523.1_pt1 | contig 12562 bp, 11 predicted proteins | sample 1559881 | NCBI WGS metagenome assembly PPYE01 (sample SAMN08240022, study PRJNA423297) | Human gut metagenome, whole genome shotgun sequencing project.
GGTAGCACTTCCGTTAGCGGCACGGGTGTATTCAGGGGTAAACTGACAACGCAATGAAGTGATCTGCGAACTGCTGACTTTACTCTCCAACTCCACTCCTTTTCCTCCTGCTTTGGCAATCATTGTAAATGTTCCCAAGCCTTCGAGACGCACCGTGCGGCTGTTGAGCAACTGTTCGCGCATCACCGACATCAGGTTACGAATCACGTTATGAACATCACCCGCCGTCAGCGAGGCTTTTTCTGCAATCAATTCCGCCATTTTCTGCGTATTGACCATTTTCCCGAATTTCACCAGACGGGGATAATAAAGTTTCTGTCCTTCCTTGTTGGCAAGTGTTGCCTGATAAGGTTTGTAAATTAATGGCATACTGTTTTCCTTTCTTTTTTGATTGATGAATAAATAACTACTGTTTGTAACCGATTACGAAGACAAAAGTACACGAAGAGAAAAAAGCAGGGAAACACGATGTTACAACCCGTCGCAAGAGAGAACAGACAAGCACAAATTGACACGATTCATGCCTGCAAAGGCTTCTGTACAACACAGAACCAACCAGCATAAAAAGGCGTACCTTTGCATGAGTTCATAAATAAACCTCTAAAAAACAGTCAATATGAAAACAGAAACAACCCCAAAAGCAGAAACAGAGAGCCGTACCCGCATACAAGCCTATAGCAAAAGCCAGTTGGCCGGACTTTACCTACCTCACATACAGTCCGCCTCGGCACGACGCACCCTCCGTAGTTGGATTGCCAAGAACACTGCACTGCAAGCCGCACTCGCTCAAACCGGATATAGTGAAAAAGCCATCCTGCTCACTCCGGCACAAGTAAGGCTGTTCTTCAAGTTTTTAGGAGAGCCCTGAAACGACTCTTTTACAAGGGAAATATCATTCGGAGAAAGACAAAGCCAAACAAGGCAAGAAAAAAGGCAAGCCAAAGCAAAGCGGACATTTCATCACAGATCACGCGAATCAAATTATAACTTGCTGATTGCTGTTATAAAGAGTCCAAGATAATCTGTAACGAACTGTCCGCTCATTATATAAAAAAAGGATTATATCATTCCGGAGTACCTCCTCCCGACGGCTTCATCAAATCGGCTGTAACCTCCGCTTTAAAACGGACACCGTCGTGAAGCCGCAGATTCAATTTGACAGTAACATTCTCATCGTTGTTACGCTTCACATAAAACGTTCCCGTCACCCTTTTATATTGGGAATAATAATAGAACGGATCTTCGTAAATAAAGAAATACTGGTCGTTTTGGTACAAGGTCGATGCATCCACCACTTGCCCCTCCCAATACATACCCAGAGAAAACAAAAAATAAGTACTAGTTTTCCCGTCCTGTATCTTTTCCGGAGAAAAGATACAAGTAAAATAACCACCGTCTATAGTAGCCTCACCGGACACGATCCTGTTCGCTTCCCCCCGGAATGAATAAGTACCGATGGAAGGCAATTCCTCCACATCCGGACCGGGATTTACCGGATCATTATCTTTATCGTCACTACATCCGGCAAAACCCACCAGAAGCAATCCCGATAAAACATATAAATTTAAATATTTCAATAAGATTTTCTTCATGAATACACTTCATTAAATCGTCACTCTATTACTGTCACCGCACCTTTATAGTAGCCGGACAAACTGGCATCGCCATATTTCTTAATACCTACCACTTCAAAAGTCATTTCAACTTCATTGCCCTGAAGAGACACCGAAGTCCGGCCTCCCAGAGCCAGATTGCCCAATGTGGTATTAGCCCGACTGTAAGTCACTCCTTCATACGTAATCGAGATTTTCACATTTTCATCATCACCGGAGAATCCGCGGAGCACTCCATCCAGCATTGTTTTCGAAAGACGCACCACTGCATCCGCTGCCGACATTCCCGCCACAGTAGTGATACCTGGCTGTCGTGAAAGGATATTCATTATCCGCTGATTTCGATACACTGAACGTACCTGCCGCATCCTCCAGGTGACCTTTGGATATTTGTATTCTTTCTTCGTCATACGGGCTATAATAAGTAAATTCAAAAGCCAGATTGGTATTTGTTATATCCACTTCCTGCCCGTTAAGTCCTGCGTTCGGGACAAAGAGACGCACATAATATGTGTTTACATTCTCCAAGTCCGCAGCAGACGAAATTCTCGACGGAGTGAGATACAATGCCACTCCTTCATCCGTCTTTTCATAGAAAGTAGCTTTGATGTCACGCGTGTTTTCTCCGTTCAACGTTAATATATTCGTCGTACTCTGTTTAATTTCAGAATAAGCACCCTCGTAAGAACCTTCGAACTTTCCACCCGAAAGCAAAGTAAAGCTGAAAGTTATTTTCACCCGATTATCCGTCTTTTCCACTTTGAACTTACCTGCCGAACATATTTCAGACCATCCATAAGGATCTACCGCAGTCAGGTCGTCAGCTCCCAATTCTGTCATATTATAGAAAGCATAATCCATACCGTCATAAGACGTGATATCCAATACCTGTCCCAACATAGCGGGATTGATTCCGATCATCAGGAACTCCGTATCCGACATATCTTCCACCGTTGTCAGTCCTGCGTACGGACTAAGATAAAAATATTGAATTCCCCCGATGACAGTAGCCACCACCGATTTCAACGGACGTCAAAGTGATCTTGCCTTGCGTCAGCACCTCTTCCCATTCGTAAGGGTCCACGGCTACAATAGCCTCACCATCGGCATCCATGTAATAAAGCACATAATCGTCACCTTCAGAGCTGCCTACCGTAACCGGACTGCCCACCAGACTCTTATCCACTCCCAGCATCACATATTCCTTTCCGCTATTCATAAAGTCTTCAAGCGTTTCCAAACTCTGCAACGGACTCATACACACATACACAATGCCATCCTGTTCAAAACAAGACACCGATTTAGCTTGTATCGTCTTATCCTTATACGTATACGTATTCACTGTTTCCACAGGTTCCAGTTCCGGCTCCGGTTCGGGATCAGTGGCCGGATCATCGTCACTACATGCCACAAAACAACTCATTGCCAACATGAATAAGAAAAAGGAAATAAATCTAGTTTTCATATTTCTCGTTTTTTGGGTTAATTATAAAATCGCGTTATTAGTAAAATGATGCCATCCACCCGTGTTTACTGCGGACGATAATCAAATACGGTAATAGGAGCATCCTGCGAATAAGTGGTACGTACATGATTCGGGTGTTCCTTATCACAGTCAATAAAATCTATCGTCAGCGTGTGTTTGTCACCGTCGCGTGCCACAGTCATGGTTCCGCCGTCTATGCGTGCATATTCTTTCATGGCTCCGTTCTGAAGTTTCTCATACCAGGTTCCTCCCGGATAAGTAAAGCCGTTAGGATAGCCCGAAGCTATGTTTCCCGGTTTCAGCAACTCGCGCGGGATACCATATGATTCCTTATCACGCGCCACCACCGTATAAGTACCTGCCGGAATACCCTGTGTTACATCCGTAGCCCATTCCACGAAAAATTCCACCTTCAATACTCTTCCATTACCGGCCGGCCAAGTGTCGACAAGACTTATACTCTCTTCCGCCAGATAAAGCTCGACTACCCGGCACGACTCATCTTGCAGATAATAAGAATCGCCCTTATCCTGCAGGCGGGCTTGCGTCCATCCATTCAGTGCAATATCGGTGGTCAGCGTAGAATTAGGAGTTTCATCCTTGCTTTCGTGACGGTCGATGGTGATTACTTTTCCCGTATAGGTGAAATAACGTTTCAAGGAAAGATCGCCCACCAATGTTCCGCTAATCGAATATTCACCACCGGACAGCCGTTTCACCGTCATTTTACCACCGGAAAGCAAATCGGCATCGACACTCGTAGAGTAAGATTTCACATCACCGTAGAAAGTTCCGGCAGGAATATCCACCTTTCCGGTCGGGAGATCGATTTGATTCATATATCCGAGGTTGAATGTCCATTCATCAAACGTGTATCCGTTCAATGCTGCATCAAAAGTGCCTTCAGGGAGCGGAAATTCCGTAGCTTCCGAAGCAAATGGCGGGACATTCAGGCTGAACGCCATGATCTTGCCCGGTCCTATCGGATTACCAGTAGCATCTACTTCCATATCCGTATAAAGCGTCAATACAAAATGATCTGTGCCCACTCCGTCTTTATCTCCCCAGTACACCAGGTTGGAGTTGACAAACTCCACCACTTCCGGCGCCGGGTTTACGTCTTCTCCACCGGGTTTTCCTCCCTCCGGATTTTCGGCGTCATTGTCACTGCAAGCGGTCAACACCCCCACAGACGCAACAGCGAACAGGCAGACACCCAATAACTTCATTATTTTCTTATCCATATCAGACTGATTTATATATTTTACATCATTGAAAAGAACTTCCGTAGCGACCGGGAATCATAAAAAAGGCGGAGTAAGCTCGGGAAAAGGATTCCCATTCTTCGCACGAGTATCCCCGCCTGTCATATAGTAAAGTTAAATTAAGAGAGAATTAGTAAATTCTCATTCCGTTTCACAACGGTAGTTCTTTTCTTTATTCATCAATGTTATGTTCGTTTTATCTGAAAAGTGCAATATCCGGGAAAAGGATACAATCTTTCAGTGTCCCGGTCAGGAACTGCTGTCCGTCAAACAATGCTATCGCCAGGTAGCATCCGCTTTCCGGTGCTCCGGTCACGTCCTGAAAACTGACTCCGACAGAACCGTCCTGATAAAGCACAGGAGCGAAACCGAAATTTCCTTTCGAATAAATATTGGAAGAAGCCGCTACAGAAAAGCCGTACAGGGTTTGCAAAACAACACCTGCCCCATCATCCGATGTTCCGTCCGATACTCCACCTGACGTTCCGTCCGAAGCGCCTTCTGCCACCTCATCCGCAACTTCTTCCACGACCGTAAAGTCTTTCTGTGCCGCACCGATAGGAACCACAAACGATCCATTTTCATAGGTAGCCTGCAATGAAACCGTAGCCTTTGCGGGGTCTTTCAGATATTGTGCCGCCGGAGTATTTGCCAACGACATCTTAATGGTATATCCCTCGCCATCGACATTCTTCGAAATTTCAGTAGCCGACAAGGGATAGGCGTCTTCGATATCCTTCGTGTCCCATTTCACATAAATCCGGCTGTTTCCCCACGCTCCGAGCAAGTCTGTCACTTCATACTGATATACGTAGTAAAAGAACTTCCGCCCTTCATTGGTGCTGACCAATAACTGGCAGGCACGGGGATTTCCGGTTTTATTCTCTTTCAACACAAGTAAGAAACCATCTTCTTTTGAAGCAGCCGGCACTTCCAGCCAGTCGATTCCCCGCTGCACGCTCACTTTGAAATCAAACGAACTATTCACCCGTACAATCGTCTGTGAAGGAGCATTTCCGAGGCGTATCACCTGCTGGTCGGAGTCGGGAGCAAAAATATTTCCCTCCTGCGTCACTACAATTTTCTGTTCGCTATTGCCATCGCTCACGGTCACCTGCGTGGCACGTGACGTATATTCATAATTGGCTCTGACAAGCAAAGTTATCTTTTCGTTTGTCACTTCGATTACCCTGCACCAGTCCGCACCCGAAACGGCAGTTAGTTCTCCGGTAGTCTGCAAAGCCACTTCCACTGTTCCGCCTCCGGCTACCAGATCGACGTCCGCCTTCATGATGCGGAAGCCTTGTGCCGTTTCATCGTTTTCCTTGTCGCACGCTGTCGTCAGCAGACAGCACGCAGATAATAACAGTATAAAAAACTTATTCATCATATCATTCTTCTATTGTTTTTTTAACCAACCTGATTGCTGCAACTGCATCCGTGTATCCCATGAAAGAGGCCTCCTCATCCTGCGAGTTGTACACACCGAAGATAAATCCGGAGATTTCACCCATCCACACTCCATTGTCCACCAGATAAATGCCGTCGGTGGTAGGATAACTGATAAGACCGATTGCCGGACTACGCAAAACGTAATCATTCATCAAATCCCACATAGCCAGATATACGTAACCTCCCTGTACTTTCTTCAAGAATTGCGGCAGGATGGAAAGTCCGCCGCGCGGCTTGTCGTAAGTTACCAGAATGTCATATTCGAGTCCTTTAAGCCAGTAGCTCTTGCCGTCCTCGTTCTTCACCAGTTGAATCTCCTGCGAAGCCACTTCCAGTTGGTTCGTCGCACCGTTCAGGCGGTAGAAATCCATCAAATAAGTGCCCGGATAATAGTCGTAGCTCTGATATCCGTCAATGTAGATGCCTTTCATCTTCACTTCTGTAGCTCCTTCGTCGGTACAGACAAAGCTGATTTCCTCGTTCTTCCAGACAAAATTCTGCATGGTTTGTCCGTCTATCGTCACCGGTTCGTGAAAACGCATTCCGTCGGTGGTAAACATAAAAGGTACGGTTTTCTGATGCACCTTTCCAACTTCGTCATAATAGGTCACAATGAACGTATAGTTGCTGCGTAGCATTTGCCCGGTGTAGAGTCCGTCCATCCGCAGGTCGTATTCATAAAAGAAAGCATCGTCTTCCACTTTCTTTATCCGGGTGAGATATTGCTTCCACGTCTGGTCGGCAGAAAAAGCCTTCATCACGATGCGGTTGCCATATTTCTTGCCTTTCAGTTCGATACGGTCGGCGGTGGCATCGGAGATCACGAATTCGTAGTCGCCTCCGAGCGTTCCGTTCGGGTCGTCGGCCATACTTCCCTGCGGTTGCCCGAAATAATGCACCAGGTAATTGTAGGTATCGAAAGACAACATCGTCGCCTGCTCGGACTTGACGCTATAAAGCGAACTGACCGTCTCATCCGCTCCCGCTATCTGCGAAGCCATCGTCACCCGCTGGCCGTCGAACTTGCAAAGCAGGGTAATACCTCCCAGCGAGTAGTCCTTACCGACGTAATATTCCATCACCCATCCGTTGGGTGCTGCTTCCAGCAGTTCGCTGCAACGCTTCACATCGGCCGTGGCACGGTTGGCAGACGAATCGTCAAAATAATCTTCTTCCTGAAAGAGGCACGACTGCAAACCCAGGCAGACAAGGGCCAACAGGAAATATATCGTTCTATTTTTCTTCATCATAATAATGTGTAATTAAATAATCATCCAATCGTCAATCAAAAAAACAAGAGGTGACCGGCACTTATTGAATAGTGCTCAAGTCAATTTCGGTAATCTCCTGCTGGCGGCGCAGCACGATTTTACGAAGTTCGTTGAGGTCGATCCCCCATGTGTCGCGCATATAGTTATAGACAATCGTGAATTTCTTGTTGATGATGGCAGCGCCCGATTCTCCGGCTGCCGTCATCATATTGTCCCAGTAGGCCTGCGTATGCGTGACGTACATGGCTATATTTTCCACAAAATCCTCGTTGGACTGGCTCATGGCATAAGCCGTCACGAAACCGTCGGGCCAGGCCACATCGTCCGTGCGGGGCATGGCACCTTGGGCGGTCATGTAGTAATACCAGTCGGCTCCCACGTATTTTCCCTCCGAGATGCGGTTGAAAGAAGGGTCGAAATTCCGTTTCTGATGCAGGATATGGGCAAACTCATGATGCATCGTTTCAAAATAATACTCGTTGAGCTTTTCGATATTGATCTTCTTTATGTTGAGGTCGTTCACGTTGTAGAGGGTGATTTTCTTCCCGCCTTCTGCCGTGCCGAGCACCATGTTACCGCTACTTTCGTAGGCGGGCGATCCGATGAGGTGGAATGTCTTGGGTACGTAGACCCGAAGAAAATCCATTCCTGCCAGTTCGACGTAAGCGTCCATCCAGACGTGTTTGATGATTTTCGACAGTGCCACCGCTTTGTCATAGTCGGCGGGCACGAGGTTGTATTTATGATCGCTCTCGATATCCTTCATGCGGTACATGAAGTCGATGTTATAAGGATAGGTGTAGTTGTCGAGCAGCCAGTAGTCGAAAGCATTTCTCTCCAGCGGTTCGGTAGAGAAGATGCTGTTCGCGGTGTCTATCTCGTCGTTATTGTTGCAAGCCCCCAGGCAGACTGTGGTGAGAGCAAGCAAAGAGTAAATGATCTGTTTCTTCATAATTTTCACTTTTTTCTCTGTTAGTTTCTTCTCGGATTAGGCTGCATTCCCGCCACGATCACGTTTCGCGGAATCTGGATGGCACGGCGCAGGTCGTTCGGCGGCATTTCGTCGGTGACACGTTGAGTAGCCATGTTACGACGGTAAATCATAATACCGTACCGTTTGATATCGGGCCAGCGCATCCCCTCGTGCAGGGTAGTGACACGGCGTATGTGCAGAATACAGTGAAGAATATTTTCCTGCATCCCTTCCTCGATAGTGAAATCGGGAGCTAGCTGTTTCTTGGGCGTCTGTTGCGTGAAAGGCGTGTAGAAATTCATTTTATCATAATACGCATTGATCTGGTCGGGTGTCAGGGCCGATTTGTTGCGGGTGTAGGCACGTTGCCAGCTCGTGATGTCGGCAGCCGACTGGGGGTACATTTTCTTCGAAAGACAGGTTTCGCTGGTGGCGAGCGTTTGGTTGTGGAAGTAACGCGGGCCTACCAGGTAGTCGCTTCCGAGTGCGCCCCAGTTGGAGACGGTGCTGCTTATCAGCAGGTTGGCCTCATTGGAAGAAGCAATATACGCATCTGCCTGCACATTTCCGTTCACGGAAAGATTGCTCAATGCTTCCCAGTCGCGGAGCAGGTCGTCGGGGTTGCTGCCCAACACACGGGTGGCAAAGTCAATCACCCGGTCGCAGTTGGAGAAATCGGGTTTCATATAATAAAGGTAGAAACGGGCGGCAAAGGCATAGGCGGCCTTGCGGGTGAAATGGTATTTGGGGACGGAATATCCGTCGTCCGAAATCAGTTCCACTCCCTCCAGGAGGTCACGCTCCACTTTCCGGTACACTTCTTCCAGCGTGCCGCGCTCGTAACGGGGAGACACGGTGGTTTCCACGTCTTCCATATAGGGGATTCCCAACGATTCGGAGGCATGAGTGTCATAAGCATTGCAGAAGATAGTTGCCAGCATGAAATGGCAGTAGGCACGGCACACCAGTGCTTCACCGCGCTGCGGGTTGAGCGATGCCGGATTTCCTTTCTCCTCTATCGCCTTGAGTGCCATGTTGGCGGCTGAAATTGCACCGTAATAACCTCCCCAAAGGGAATTGGGTGTGTCCTGATATTCCTCTTTGGTATCTTCCCAGTTGTAACATTCCTTTTCGGAAAGCTGGTAGTAACCGTAGGTGGGGCCGCTATCATCGGAGTTGTCGCTGTAGAGTTCGAACAGTTCGTTGGGCGATACGTCGGGATAGGCCGATACAAGCAGTTTGGCTATTTTCTGGTCGGTGTTCAGTTCCGTGCGGTTGTCCGGTGTTTTGTCCAGAAAATCATTGCAGGAAACGGTAGTCAGACCGGAAGCTGCGGTGAGCAGCAGCACAGGGAGTATATGGTTTATTTTCGTCTTCATCTATCGTATATTTTTTCGGGTTCTCTATTGGGGGTTACAATCACAGTCCCAGACGCAGGGTGAGGGTAAACTGACGCGGAACGGGGGATGCCACCCCTCCGGTGTTCACAAATTCGGGGTCCTGCCCGTTCAACTTCTTGTCGGCGTAGATCAGGAAGAGGTTGGTAGCCTGCAACTTGAGCGACAGGTTGGATATTTTGGCAGGAGCGATCCAGCTTCTCGGGAACTCATACATCAGTGATATTTCTTTCATGCGGATAAAATCGCCTTTGGCGATGCGCTCCGTAGAATAGTTGTAGGCGTTGTAGGCATCGGTAGGACCTTCGTATTTCAGGTAATCCAGTTTTTCGCGTTCCTGGAAGTTGATGCTGGTGCTAGTCACTTTTCCGTCGATGAGGTATTGCGGAATACCGTCTTCATCAAGTCCCGCAAAAGGGATGGAGAAGAGTCCGCGCACGGGGTATCCTTCGCGGGCAAAGCCGTTGCCGGAAACGAGTTCCATCATACTTGTGAGTCCTTTCAGCTGGGTGACTTCGTTCTTGGCATAGGAGAAGATAAAGTCTGTGTTCCATGAAAAATCATTCGTGCGGATGTTGCGGGTGGAGAGCGTAAATTCCACACCGTGAGATTTCATGGTGGCTACGTTGGCATATTTGTTGATGACGCCGCCTACTCCCTGTGTGGGGACTACACCGATCAGGTCGTAGTTGTTACGCTGGTACCAGTCGGCGGAGAAGTTGATGCGATTTTCGAGCAGGCCGAGGTCGATGCCGATGTTCAGCTCATGCTTTTTCTCGTAAGTGAGTTCGCTGTTCTCGATGTCATCGATATAAAGTCCCGTTTCCTGAATGTCGGTAAAGGGGCGGTAGGGCGAGAAGCTGCGGATGATGGCTTGCGAGTTGGTCACTTCCGCCGGGCCGCGGTCGGCGGTGAGGGAGTATGAGGCTTTCAGTGTCAGGTTGGAAAGGGTGGGTTGCAGCGCTTTGAAGAAAGATTCTTCATGCACGTTCCAGGCACCGGACAGGTTCCATGTGGGTAGCCAGCGGGATGAACGGCTGCGTCCCATGCGGTTGGTTCCTTCATAGCGGAAAGTGCCGTTGAGGGTGTAGCGTCCGTCGTAAGAATACGTGGCGTTGAAGAAGCTGGCTATACTCCGGGTTTCGGAGTGTCCCAGGCTGTAATAGCGCGAACCGGATTCGATGCCGTTCTTAAAGAACTGGTAGATGTAGGACGGAATTTCCCCCATCGAATATTGCATTCCCCAGCCTTGGAAAGAGGAATATGTTTTTTGAAGGCTGTTCACTTCCATTCCGGCAAAGAAGTTGGTGATGTGCTTTTCGGCGAAAAGATGATTCCATGAGAGTGTTCCACGGAAATCGAGTCCCAGCATACGGCGGTCCTGACGCTGGTAGATACCGCCTTCGGGCAGCAGGGTGATAGGCAGGGCGTATGGGTTGTCGGGGTCGGTATAGAGCAATTTGTTTTGCTCGCGGATGGTGGCGTCGTCCATACCGGTGCGGTAGGCGATTGCCTGATTGGCGTCGTCGAGCACGTTGTGTTCCTGCGATGAAGTCTGGTATCTAACGGCTCCGAGGGCACTCAATTCGAGTCCCTGAATCACTTTCCACTTCATCTCGCCTTGAAATTTCACATCGACCATATTGATTTCGATGTAGTTATTGTCGAGTTCGTGGAGAATATTGAATGGGGCGTAGTTGCTGATATAGTCCACAGAGGGGTCGAGTGTGCGGCTTGTGTTGAGCGCGTATGAATAAGGGTTGATGTCGAATCCGCGGGACATCTTTCCTGATGCGATGTCGAGGGTGGAGTTCATCGTTCCCGGCGCGTTCTGCTGGCGGTAGGAGGCGTTGGATATGAGGTTGAGCGACAGATTTTTATATATATTATAGGTTGTGTTCACATTGGCCGTATAGCGTTTCACCTTGCTCTGCTTGTACCAACCAGGATCGAGCATGGCACTCAAGGAGGCATAGAAAGAGGATTTTTCCGTTCCGGCGGTGATGCTGACGGAATGGTTCTGCGAAACGGCATTGGTGAAAAGCACGTCGAACCAGTCAGTGTTGCGCATTTCCGCTTCGCGGAGGTAAGCGTTACGGGCTTCGGTGGTGTTGAGCAGTCCGCGTTGGCCGTTACTGTTGTTGTATTCGTCGATGAGGCGGTACATACGACCGTACACTCCGGTGTCTCTGGTGCGGAAAAGGTCGGCACTGTTCAACCAGCCTTTCTGTTCCATTTCTTTGTAGATTCCCATCTGTTCCTGCGAATTCATGATATTGAATTCTTTGTAGCTGGGGATAGCACGGGTGGTGAACTCGCCCGTATAACTGATCTTGCTGACTCCGGCACGTCCTTTCTTAGTGGTGACTACGATAACGCCTGCCATCGCACGTGCACCGTAAATGGAGGTTGCCGAACCGTCTTTCAAAATTTGGAAACTCTCGATATCGTCGGAATTCAGTCCGGCTATGGCGGAACTAATCAGTGTCTCGGCATCACCGGAGGAAAGATCATCGGGACCTACGTCGATGGCGTCTTCCAGAATCACGCCGTCAACAACCCACAACGGTTTGGAACTTCCGTAAATGGAAGTGGCTCCACGCACACGAATCTTGGGGGCAGTTCCAAAAGTGCCCGAAACATTCTGAACGGAAACTCCTGCCGCACGACCTTCCAGTCCGCGACTAATGTCGGGCAAACCGTCCAGCTTCACATTATCGGCATTTAATTGTTTGGTGGCTCCGGTAAAAAGACGTTTATCCATTTTCTGCATACCGGTCACTACCACTTCCTGTAATACTTCGGAATCGGATTTCATCATTACCTTGATGGTCCCGGACTTGATGGGAACATCCTGCGACTTCATGCCGACATAGGTGATTTGCAAAGTTCTTGATGAACTCATGCATTTTCTGCCCCTCCTTCCATAAGTGCTTGAGCACAAAATATTTAATAAATATAAAAAAGAAAATACAGAAAGGGGAATAAGAAAAGCAAAAAAGGAAGTGAAACGCAAAATAAATCGTCCTTTTTTGCTTTTTATCTACTTACTGAAAAGGTAGAAAATATCTTTCATGTAGCAAACTTCAAGTCCGGCAGCAACTC
>PPYE01721774.1_pt1 | contig 12561 bp, 10 predicted proteins | sample 1559881 | NCBI WGS metagenome assembly PPYE01 (sample SAMN08240022, study PRJNA423297) | Human gut metagenome, whole genome shotgun sequencing project.
TCCTACATCTTAGGAAGCCGGAGACTCCGGCTATGTATTCGGAACGGCTATTGACACTTATTCCGGATAAATATCACCGCCGTATCGTCACGCATGAACATTTCTATCTGAAAGAAGAATTTAATCTGATGGGTATCCACCTGAATGCACGTAATCCCAAAGAGCCGCATGATTATTATGGTCACATCAGCTGTTCGTGCCATTCAGTGGAGGAGGTAAAAAACAGAAAGCATTTTTACGACTATGTTTTTATGAGTCCTATCTATGATAGTATCTCTAAAGTGAATTACTATTCAACATATACTGCCGAAGAATTGCGTGAAGCACAAAGAGCCAAAATTATCGATTCGAAAGTGATGGCATTGGGAGGTATCAATGAAGATAATTTGCTGGAGATTAAAGATTTCGGTTTTGGAGGAGCTGTCATCTTAGGAGATCTCTGGAATAGATTCGACGCTTGTCAGGATCAAAATTATTTGGCCGTAATCGAGCACTTTAAAAAGTTGAAGAAGCTATCAGATTAATAAAAAGCCGATAGTAAACTGACTGTGCATTCCTACTGTATATCCAATAAAGAAAATGACTTTCTCAATCATAAAATAAAAAAGCCGCTGCGAATTGTCTTCCGCAACGGCTTTCTGTATTTTCAGTGTTTTCTTATCAGAACTTATATCCTACGATAATAGAGAAATTCATGTTTTTAGGATTGCCAACTTTTTCCACATCAACCAGACCAAATTGACCATCCAAGCCTGCAATGATTCTACCAAATTCCAATGCAACTCCTACACCAAGACCTGCATCAAAACGCTTCAAAGCATCATCACCAAAAGTGTCGACTTTACGTTCTGTGTCATTACCTAAGTCAAACTTTGTTTTACCGGCAATACCACAAGCAAAATAAGGACCTGCATTCACCACCAAATTAGTATTATCTGCTACATTGAAACGTGCAGCAGCCATTACTGGCAATTCCAAATACATTGCATTAATGCTATTGCCATCTTTCTTTGCACCTTTACTAGTTAAGAATAATGAAGGTTGCAGTGACCATGTATCATTAAAAGCATATTCAAAACCTCCACCAAGTTTGAATCCAACCTTTGCATTCAGATCAAGATCACCAGTGTAATTACTAAAGTTCATACCTACTTTGGCATTCCAACCTGTAATTTGAGAGAAACCTGCCACTGAAATCAGTGCAAATAAAACAAACAAAACACTCTTCTTCATAATTTTTAAAGTTTTAAATTAATACTAAAGGTTTTTAGTAACCTTCTTGTTTAACAATACAAATGTATAATTGTAATTCGTATTAAACAACTTTTTCGTTAATAAGTGCGTAAAGTATAGAGATTATACATAAAAAAAGGGAATTCCCTATTTTTGAGAACTCCCTTTCCTATTTGTTGAATTGTTTTCTTCTTATTAGAATGCGTAATGGAAACCAATTGAAAGATCTTCACTAGTAAGTTCAAGACCAAAAGAATCTCCTAGCGTATTTATATTTCTACGATACCCAAGGAAACCATACTTGGCAATGAAAGAGAAGTGATCGTTCAATTTAACAGCAATCCCCGGTCTAAGTCCCACTTGTCCGGCTTTAGTAGTGTCTCCGTCTTTAACCTTCACGAAGCCGAGAGCAGCAGTTCCGTCCAGGAACAGGCGAACCGCACCGGTTTCACAGTAAGACCAACGAATGTATGGAGCAACAATTACTGAATTTTTTGTTAGTCCACCATTATAATTATGTGAATAATCCAATTCAGCACCCAATGCCCATGTTTCATTAAAGTTGTATCCAACTTCCGGAGCAACTTTAAAAGAAGTAGTGTTGCCTGTGCTGTTACGCCAAACGTTCAAAGATCCGCCTACGTAAATGTCTTGTGCTTTTACAGCGATAGTTGCTAACATTTTTATAATAAATACCAAATAAATATTGGGTGGTAAACGGACATCAGTACCCAACAGGCATAAAATAAAATAGACTGCAAATACTTTCACAAGTATTTACAGTCTATTTATCAGATAGTTAAGTACCTAACCAGCGTATTTGACTATCCTTCTATTGCTGCTTGCGCCGCCGCCAGTCTTGTCTATAAATCAACAAGTTAGTCTTTCATTGCAAGCATACTGAAAACTTCATTAATTCCATAATAGTTCTTCAGCACATTCAATACAGTCTGTCATTGATTGCTCTGCTACAAAAATAGCAAAAATATTTTAATATAATAGTATATAGATACTAAGTTTCTTCCTTCTGTTTCATAACTAAATCAGTTTAAAGTGTCATTCAATAGATACTCATCTTATTATAAGTTTCATGAGTGTAAATACCCTATCAGAGCTTTAATAAGGTCAGGATTGCAAGTATCCAAAGTAGCCTTACTTGAAATAATTCATTTGCCTTTTTCTTCCTACATATGAGAACTGGCAATGATTGTCAGTACCACCATGATGATGATTAGTAAGGCTGTTCCTGCTATCAACAGGATACCAGCCCATTTGTTGGGTTTTGGATTTGGCATAGTAGTGTTGTTTATGTGATTAATATGTGAATATAAGATGCTTCATTGATAGCATTTACTTACAAGAAACATCTGACTAACAGATAGAGCAAGAAGGCACAGCATCCAAGACTAGTATAAAGATTGTGCTTAATTCATTATTTTATATACCTTAGGTAGTTTAGTATGGATAAAGGCACTAGGAGTCTCTACAAGGAAATTGCCATATTTAATAGATATAGGGTATTGCTCACTAAGACCATCATTAACCTTTGCAATTCTAATTTCACCTTTACTAGTGTGTAGTATAGCTAGTTCTTTATCACCATAGTTACTGAATTTATAATATTCAGCAGATAGAATTTTGTGAGTGATATAACAGTCTGTGCCTACAATAGCAATATTTCCTTTCAACTCTACAGTAACTCTTTTTAATTCATACTTTTGTGGTGGGGTATAATTACTATCTGTAATAGTAGCTTTATTTCCATATTTTTGATGATTACTATAAATATATGTAGTATTTTTTAAGAAAGATGGAATTATCTGGACTATTACAGTATCAGGCTTATGCACTGTTTCAATAATTGTAGGTGCTTCTCTGTCTAACTTTTCTATAGTTGTAAAATGTAAAGCTATTACCAATATCAGGATTAGAACTAATACAGGGACGATGTAAGTCAAATGCTTATTCATTATTATTAGATATTTTAAGTTCTTTGAAATCAATTATCCACTCATAATCCACCAAAAAGTGGATTCCTAAAACTCCATGTATCTGTACTCCAGATTCTTCTTGTACATGCTTCATGCCATCAGATACATCTAATACAGAGAAGATTGAAGTATAATTCTGCCCCTCAAAGTCAAATGTGGCTTCTATCTGTGGTGTCTCATGTTGCTGCCCCTCAAATCCCATAACAGAGCCTTGCTTGTCTAATGATTTGAAACTCTTCTGAAAGTGCTCATATACAAAGCTGAACATTATATTATTGGTAGAACCAGTATCAATTAATAAGCACAAATCTCTGATTGTTCCTGTATCATCAGTACAAGTAACAACAATAAGGGGTAAACCTGTCTTTTGTAATCCCCAGTATAAAGGAAATTCCATATTATGTATATAAAAGTTAATAATTAATCTATGTTCCAATAGGCATCAGGGTCTCCTTCAAAAGCATCACTTATTGTAGCATCATCATATCCCATAACATCTTGAGCATAGCTGCCATTGTAGTCATAATAAGTGCTTTCTTTTTCAAAGATTGGATGGAATGAAGAGCCACCTGTATATTCTTTAATTTCTCTCATCTCGCAAAGGTCAATACAACATTTCTTTTTAAACTTGGTTGCAATAGCTGTCATATCTTTAATAGGAGCAATGTAATCATAATAGGGCTCTATCATTCTGTCACCAAAGAGGTCAGATAAATCAACAATGCCCCATTTGTCAACTATTTCGTCATTCTCTTTCAAACTTTGAATAACTCTTACATAGTAGCTATCTTCAACTGGGCTAATCCATTTATATTTGAAAGGTATTATGATGTTTTCATGAATATCTATAATCCCTTTGAATGAGCCTTGTTGAGCCTGTAGATACATTCCTGTGACATAAATATGATTGTATTTACCATAAGGAATGACTTCATTCATTGTATCTATATCTACTACAGCATATTGATAAGTTTCATTTTGAATTATGACATAATGCTCTTCCCAAATTGAAGACAGATTTCTATATTGACAGTCTATAACATAATTACCTTCTGCATCAATGATACCACACCTATTATTTTTACATACTCTGACTAGTGATTCTGCTGTTGTGAAATGGTCAGCTACACTATCAAACTGTGGTGTTATAACAATGTCAGCAAAGCTATTGATAAAACCAATCTTGCCATTCTGATTAATAGGACATAGATAGTCTGTATTGTTATTCAGAATTTCTTCTGTAATAAGCATGCCCGCACCAATTTCTTTAAGATGATTGATACTTCCTATGATATATCCTGTTTCTGTATAATGCCCTGTATGCTCACCTCCAGAAATGTAGGTAAAAGAGAAATCTGGTGTTTTATTAAACCTCTTCATGATATTCCTTTTTGTAGTCATACTACAAAAAGAAGGTGTGAGCCTAACCTTAGTTGCTTATCAGAAGGTATCGCCAAACACCCATAACCATGCAAATAAGGAAAGCCCACACCTATATGGTATGAGCATTCACTAACCTGCTTTTGATGGTTATATCTGATTGAAATTGGCGATTTCTCTGATAACATCAAGCAAGAAGCAAACACTTCTTCTTCTAATATGTCTTAGTTAAACATCTATTTCATTAATTGTCATTTAATTAATACTGCTGCAAAGATAGAACTTTCCAGTCATACTTCATCATCTGACAGTCAGAATTTAATAGACTTCAAGGCATATCAGTACCATAGATGTAGGCTATATCCTTATAATACAAAGGTAGGGCTAATTGTTCACTTTCTGTATGCCCAATTGATAAATAGAGTACCAGTAACTATCAATATAAGCCACTGTAATATCATATCTAATGCTGTCATATATACACAAGTTAAAGCCCCAGTCCATGGATGAACTAGGGCTATCAACAACAATAAAAACACATAGTAAGAGGTATATAACCTCTTAATCCTTAAGTATCATACTTGTGAGGACAAACCCCACTAGAATCAAGATTATCTCACACATAATTCAATCAACATTTAATTTAGTCTAACCTACCAACTACTAATGTAGTTCATGTTTACATACTTCACCGAACCTCAAGTGGTTAAGTAATTATAGCAATACATTTCTTTACCCTGTAATCAAATACCCTCAACCTGTATTAGAAGAGGCAGTCAACCTCTATTAAACTATCCCCTGATTTGCCATTCTACATCACTTACTTTGTATATATAATATGCAAGAAAGTGAGGCAGGAGAAATTTCCCATCATAATGGTATAATAACAGTAGAGGGGAATGGATTTAATAGAAGGTAGGATATTGTAGACCTTAGAAGGTTAAGTATTTATAGTTTTCCTTCATCATGATAGGAGTAGTATTCCTTCTCTGGACTTAAGATTATATGGTCTGCTACATGAATCTCCATGAGTTCAGCCACCTTCCTTAGTTTTTCAGTCAAAACATCATCCAAAGTACTGGGTTTCATGCTTCCAGAAGGGTGATTATGTGCCAATATTACCTGTGTTGCATTAGCCAATAAGGCAGCTTGTAATATCAACCTTACATCTACATAAGTTGCAGATATTCCACCTTCTGAAATAAGTACTATACCCAATACTTTGTTAGACTGATTAAGCAGTACCACTTTAAAGCTTTCCTTGTATTCTATTGTGTCATCAGGGAAGTACTTTATCAATAGTTCATAGGCATCCTGTGAGCTATTTATCTTGTATCTAGTTGATGATTTGACATTGCTTTTATAGCTCAATTGAACCTCTGCTACATTCATTATACTGTTCATGAGATACACTAATTAATGAACCAACTATATTCATTTTCACCATATAAAGCCTTATTAAGTCCTTCTGCCAGTTGAGTAGCATTAAGTGACCTGTCCAAGAAGTTATCAATGTAGCTACTTTTATTAGCTCCAGTTAGTAAGTTGTACACATTCCACATGCTGATTTCCCTGCTGTCCAGAAGGGTACTAAAGTTATCATCATTATAGTATGCCTTTGCAACTAAATTTATTTGGGTATCAGTCATTAGCATCTGTGGTAACTTCTTCTTTTGGTCTACAGGCAAGAACTGATATAATCTGCATCTACCTAGGAACTGGGCAAATTGGGACTCTCTCATATAAGTATCCTTGTAGGCTGACATATAATACAAGTGCTTGGCTATGTTGTATTCTTGAAACAGCCTCATCACTGCATTCAATAGTTCAGCAGTACTCATAACCTTTAATTCTGACCTGTAACCATCTGTTGATACACACATGTTACAGCAGACTAAGTTCTTGAAGCCAATGAACACCTTGAACTTCTCTACCCCCTTCTTGCTGTAGAGGTTCTCATGGTTATAAGCCCTTACTCCACCTATGGTTAAATTCAGTCTGTTACCTGCAATATCCTCATATATGGTAGGTATCTCAAAACAGAACATCATTCTCTCAAAGTAGATGGTTTTATCAGATTCCAGTAATTGATTCACTGGTTTATGAATAGCTTCCGGTATTCTACCTTTGATAACATGGCTTACCCTGATGGCAGGTTCTTCTATTCTCTCATTGGAGAAGACTTTATTAGCTGCTTCCCATACAGTTTCAATGAAACTGGAGTGTGATATAGTAACCTCATTGTCCTTAGAGAACACAGGTGTAATACATTCCTCTTTAAGGTACTGCATGGTTACTTCCTTTGTATTAGCCTCAATGAAGGGTAACTTATTAACTTCTCTGGTGCTTATGGAATCAGCTTCCACAGGCTTTGTTGATATAATGCCTGTGTTGATGATTTCTATTGGCTCAACTGTTTGAATATAAGGGTTATCTACCTTATTTCTATTAGGGTATATCAGATTAGCTCTGACTGGCTGCAACTGCATTGTTTCCATATCTAATGTAATTAGGGGTGTAGTTAATAGTTGGTTGATTCTTTTGTACCTGAAGTGCTGCTTTCTTCTGCATGAAGTCTGATGTTAACTGTTGATACCATTCAGGATATTGATGATAGATGGCAGTCAGTTCTTCAATGGTTTTACTGCTGTTAATCTTACTCCTTATCATCTCCAGATTAACTCCATCATTACACCAATCAAGTATTATCTGACCTGTAGCAGGTGTAATGGTAAAATCAGGCTTACCTATGAACAGGTTTGTCCTATCTTTAGATGCAATAGTCTGGTGCTTCATGTTGATGTCAAAAACTATGGTAAACTCATAATCTATACCATCTCTCATGACAGCTTTTAGTCCTACTTTCTCTGGTATCATCTTGCCATTCTTCTCACTTAGAACATAATCCTGTTTGCATCTCATAGTGCATATTACATGGCTTCCAGACTGCAATACTTTCTGCATGAAAGCATTGATTCTGGGTGTCACCTTCTGCCAATTGGTGAAGCTGTTACCTTGTAATCCTGCATGGTACTCAAGCAAGGTATCCCAACATTGAGAAATGCTATCAATAATGATAACTTCCATACCTGCACCTTCACATATTTCAATGGCTTGTATATAAGTTTCAGGTGTAAAGTTATCACTTAGACTTAATACATTATAAGCACCTAAGTGAGCATAAAGGTCTGCACTTCCATTCTCACTGTCAATAATGGCTATCTTAGTCCAGTCATTACATAGACCATAAGCCAAAAGTAATGCTGAATAGGTCTTTCCTGAACCTGCACAGCCTTGTAGAGCAAGCTTAATCTTAGCCTGCTTCTTGGATGAAACTCTTAAGTTCAACATATCTGAATAGGGTTAATTGTTATACACAGTCTATAAAGAAAAAAGGAAGCAAGCCCTAATAGACTTACTTCCTTGAGGTCAACATTAACAACCATCATAAAGTTGCCAGTGTCATAGCTCCACCTTCACCTCTTTGGTGCAACATATAGAACATATCACCTGTATCAGGTGAGCATACTTGAGAGATAACTGGATTGGTAACCTCTCCATTGATGAACTTGTCACTAACTGCACCAGTTTCACAGCCATAGACAAAGAAGCACTTACCTGTGTGTGGATTCTGCTTAATCTCAATCTTGCTGACTCCCTTTTGGGTTTTGAACTCATTCACTGTTACTGTCTCTAAGAACTTTAACTTTTCCATAATTGTATTTTTATTATTGTTGCAGAGGGGGATATCCCACTCTTAAGGTCTGGGGTGGGTGAAAAGGTGACTTAGAGTACACTTATAAGTATCAAGTTTACAGAATTTAAAAATAAAAAATAAAAATTATCTGGATTACAGTATGGTAGGAGCAGTAGGGAGGGCTATATATTAGTTATGTACATATAACAATAATCCCCTGCCTTCTGGTGTGAAAACAGGGGATATTGGGTATACTGTCGCTTTTATAAACTTCTTCTTATAAAACTTTCTTTAATAAAATCGACATTTTCTTCTTTAGCCCAAATGCAAAGAATGCTCTACCTACAATCTCATATCCATCAATTCTTTTATTCTGAATTGGAATCTTGACTTTCTTTGTATCGAAATATTTGGAAAGTAAGCTAGCTTTTGCTGTTATTTCAATTCTTAGCTTCTGAAAACATAGTTCTAAAAGCCTTTTGGACTCTTTCAAAGAATACCTATCGCCAACCTTAAATGTAGTTTTCAGCTCTTCCTTTAATGCATTTTGGGTTTCAGGAAGTTCAAAATGAATCATATTCCTCACTTTAATTTCATTATACCCCAAATCTTCAATCATTTCATCACCTAACAAATCATATGCAAGAGCCATAATATTATTTTGCATTTCAATATCTTTTGCTAAATCAGTCTTAATGATTGAGTTTTTCTGTCTTTCTTCTGAATACATTTTATAAAGTACCTCAAACTTGCTACTTCCCATTCCAAAGAAAACATTATTACGTATGTTGTATTCCCAAGCAGCTGCTTCTTCAACATTATATCCATTTTTTAAATAAGCTTCTCTTAAAGAAATTCCATTAGAGTAAACATCATCAATCATTTTAAACTTATACTCTGCATAAGCAATTTTCATCCTATCTACTATCACAACTTGTTCTTCTGCATTATAACAAGCAAATTCTTCTGGGTCATCAACTCTTATCTTTGCTGTAATTACACTTTTTAGGTCATCTTCAAGGGCATTATATGCAGCAATTGTTTTTTCAGCATTCTTTAACCTTCCTGCCATTATTTCTTCGTACTCTGCTCTGCTTTCGCACATAACTCCTGTATTATAAATGTGGAGGATTATATTTTTAAATGGATTTTCTCTTGTTCTGATTCTCCCTGCTATTTGTACCATATCTGTTGAAATATCCAAAAGAGAGCTTTTTGCATACCCCTCACTTGCAACAACTATCAGCCCAGCTTTTGAATAAAAGTCAGCTCCATAAAAAACTGTTTTTGTACAAAATGTAAAGGTTTTATTTGCACCGTTAGCATCTTCAATGGCAAAACCATCTAACTTCATTTTGTTGATTTCATTATTTGCGCAAATAATTTTTACTTCATCAGGAGATAATCCAGAGGCTTTTATGATTCCTTTGATTGCAGATACAGAATTTATAAAGAAGAAATATTCTTCGACTTTATTCCCCTTTAATTCAAAAGGACGTCCCATTTTGTGATTTCTAATGATATTAATTACTACAGCTAAAGGGTGCTCTGAATGTATTCTAAAAGGCTTTATTCTAATAGCATCTTTCCATTCAATCTCATATTCTGGAAGATTTTCAAGCTCTGTAGGTCTCCATTTATATGGAATAGGAGTTGCTGAAAGATAAGTTACATTAGAATAATCCTTTAGTTCGTGTAACAAATTCTTTATTGCAGTATTCCTGTAAACATAAGCATCAAGAATCTCTTGATACTCATCTACAACTATTTTACATTCAATTCCTTTTTGCTTCATTACAGCCAAAGCTCTGGGGAAAGAATCATAAGTGACCATTATTTTAACAGGTTGATTTCCCAAACATTCTTCAATATATTTTTCAATATGATTTTTCCCAACTCCCTTTTGTACTGCGAGTAACTTGTAAAGGCATCTACTATTGGGATATTGAGCCACTTTGTTGATTATCAACTGTCTTGTAGGGCAGGCAATAATAACATTTTCTTGATTTTCCAAAACTACAGTTGTTGCACCACAGCCAGTCTCTTTTTTATTCAAAATACCAGATGGCAATGTTATCATAAACTCATTGAGATATACTGCTCCAGTAGGTGCAGTAATAACAGTCTTTCCATCTATCTCATGAATTGAAAGACCTTTTTCTTTTTTTGTTACCTCATCTTTTTTATCTTCCATTTTTTATTTGTTTTTAATATATTATACATGCTGTCGAAAAAACTATTCCATTCCTTTCAAGAATTTAAATAGAAAATTCGACAAAATAATTCTCCTGCTTGCACAGCCATATACAAGCATACATTTTTCTCTTCCCGCGAAAACTTAATGAATATTACTCAGAGGTATTGCTCTTTGCCACCTCTCGGAGTACACTAAACAAAGTAGTATTATGAGCTACTTGTCAGAAAGGGGTTACAAATTTCTGCATTTCTTTTGAAGTGGACAAGTAAAGGGGGAATTATTTTGATTTATTAAATGTTAAAAAAGAAATCTCCACAGTTCAATTAACTACAGAGATTCTTTTTACTACTTATGGTGCTACAGATACTAACTAATATTGCCCAAACACATATTCAACCACCTTATTATTCAATATACTAATAGGAGAATAATCTTTCTTTATGTATCCTTCTGTTACCCTATGTGCAGATGAATGATTCAATGCAAAGCCTACCTCTGCTGTACTAGCTCCACAATTATTCTGCGCAATGGTAGCCCATGAATGCCTGAAATTATAAATGCAAATAGCAGGAAGACCATTATGTTTACAGTATGATTTCAAGCCATTGTTTACATTAACATTAAAGCAGTTACCATCCTGATATCTTTTATTGAAATTCAGAAGGTATTCATTATCTGACTTGTATTTCTCGAATAAATATAATATCCTTGATGGTATCTTGATTTCCAAATATGCACCATCACGCCTAAACTTCTTTGTCTTTAATCTATGATAACATAATACTCCCTCTCTTAAATTCTCCTTACGCAGTTCAAAGATGTCTGCTGTATTCATCCCTGCTAAACAGAAAACCATTTCTGCTATATCTCTACTTAATTCTGGTAGAGATACTTTTAAATTAGATTCAGGTATTTCACCTGTAAAGAATCTCTTTAATATATCTATATCCAAAGCTCTCTTCTCTGGAACATCAGCTTTAGGTATTGAAATCTTCCTAAAAGGTTGTAATTTGATTCGGATGATATTCTTATCATAATCATTATACTCTTCAAGAGCTGCATTATATATCATTCTAATACAAGTTGGATACATTTCCTTTGCCCTATTTGTAGATGCTAAAGAGCTAATCCAGTCTTGAATAAACTTTGTAGTAAGCTTTGAAAACATTATATTCTCTGACTCTGCAAACCTTTCCAATGATTGATATGCCCATCTGTAGTTCTTTGCATTCCTAACCATCCCCCTAACAGTAGCCATCTCCAAAACATACTTCCTAGCATATTTAGAAAAAGATATATCTTCATCTATGTGTTGTAAATAGGATACAACCTCATTGGTATCCCAACTGGATATATCTACAGCATTCAATCTATCACTATAGAGTTTAATAAGGTTGGAACAATAAGAAAGTATTTCAGGGTCTTTAATTTCCCCTTTACGCAATTTGGATTTATCTACTGTTTTATCTGTATTTATATATCTTGCAACTCTATTATGAGTAACCCTTATTAATACAGCAAACAAGCCATCACTTCTCTGTGACCTAACACAAGCTTTAAAAGTTGCCATAATCATCTAATATTTAATTGTTTAACATAACATATTCACTGCAAACACCATGCTTTCTTTCTGCAAACATAGAGTCAAACAATCTTTAAAAACAGACTATTATAACAATAGAAAGAGGGACTTACTATAAAAGCAAATCCCTCTATAACTTACTGATTAATATTGATTTATCAGATAGTTAAGTACCTAACCAGCGTATTTGACTATCCTTCTATCGCTGCCTGCGCCGCCGCCAATCTGGCAATCGGCACTCTGAATGGAGAACAACTAACATAGTTCAAACCTACCCGGTGACAGAATTTCACAGAAGAAGGCTCACCACCATGTTCACCACAAATACCACATTTCAGATCCGGACGGATAGCACGGCCCTTTTCTGTAGCCATACGTACCAACTGTCCCACACCATTCTGATCGAGAACCTGGAACGGGTCTACTTTCAAAATCTTCTTTTCCAGATAAACAGGAAGGAAAGAAGCTATATCATCACGAG
>PPYE01386851.1_pt1 | contig 12556 bp, 10 predicted proteins | sample 1559881 | NCBI WGS metagenome assembly PPYE01 (sample SAMN08240022, study PRJNA423297) | Human gut metagenome, whole genome shotgun sequencing project.
AGGCAAACTGATCCACCATGGCCTGCTCCTCGGGGCTCAGGTGAACCTGAGCCCCGAGGAGCAGGCCATGGTGGATCAGTTTGCCCAGAAGATCGATATCACCAACAGCCAGCAGGTGCTGCAGTACGGCTCTGCCTGCCAGAAGAAGATCGGCGATTTCTCCGAAGCAGCCCTCTCCAAGGTGTCCACCAAGGATCTGGGCGAGGTGGGCGATATGATCACCAACCTCATTGGCGAGCTGAAGAGCTTTGATGCCAACGAGGAGCAGCAGAAGGGCATTATGGGCTTCTTCAAGAAGAAAACCAGCCAGCTGGATGCCCTCAAGACCAAGTACGACAAGACCGAGACCAACGTGGAAAAGATCCAGTCCATGCTGGAAGCCCATCAGGTGCAGCTGCTCAAGGATATCGCTATGCTGGACAAGATGTACGAGCTGAACATGGCCTACTTCAAGGAACTGAGCATGTATATCCTTGCCGGCAAGAAAAAGCTGGCTGATGTGCGTGCCAACGAATTGCAGCAGGCTATGGACAAGGCCAAGGTCTCCGGTCTGCCGGAGGATGCACAGGCCGCCCGCGACCTTGCCGACCAGTGCGAGCGCTTTGAGAAAAAGCTGTATGATCTGGAGCTGACCCGCAACATCAGTTTGCAGATGGGCCCACAGATCCGTCTGCTGCAGAACAACAACACCATGATGGCGGAAAAGATCCAGTCCACCATCGTGAACACCATCCCGCTGTGGAAGAACCAGATGGTGCTGGCACTGGGGCTGGCACACAGCCAGCAGGCCATGCAGGCCGAGCGCGCCGTGACCAACATGACCAACGACCTGCTGAAGAAGAACGCCGAGGCGCTGAAGCTGGGCACCATTGAGACTGCCAAGGAGAGCCAGCGCGGCATCGTGGATATCGAGACGCTACAGCAGACCAACAAGAGCCTGATCGAGACGCTGGACGAACTGAACAAGATCCAGAGCGAGGGCCGCGCAAAGCGCGCCGCCGCCGAGCAGGAGCTGACCCGCATCGAGGACGAACTGAAAACCAAAATGATGGAGATCCGGAGCTGAAATGGCAAACGCTGATTTTTCTCAGAACAACAAACAAACCGCTCCCGGCGGCTTTGACGCGGGCAGCTACCGCGAAAAAGCAAAGCCGGAGCAGGCCGTAACGCTGACCCCGCGCCAGCAGAAGCTGGCCGCACTGGAAGCAAAGCTGCCCGCTGCGCTTTCCACCCGGGCGGCGGCGCTGGCCTTGAGCGTAGTGGTGATGCTGGCCGCCTTTTTCGGCTTTGGCAGCGCCAAGCTGCGCGGCAAGTACAACACTGCCCGTCAGTGGTTCACCGCAGGGGTCGCCGCCGACAACGGTTATAACCTGAGCGAGGAGCTGACCACCCGGGAGAATACGGCGGCGAATATTCTGACCACTGCCTCCAACACCCTTGGCGCAGACAGCGCCGAGGTGCTGGCTGCACAGACGGCGCTGAACGATTTCTCCGCTTGTCTGCAGGCGGTGCAGAACGGCGGTAAAAGCCAGTCGCTGACCTCGCTGCCCTATTATCAGGGCAGCGCGATGCACGCGCTGTATCAGGCCGATCAGGCACTGGGCGCTGCCATCGACCAGCTGTATGCAAAGTTGCAGGAGCAGGCCGCCGACCCCATGAAGATGGGCGCGGTGCAGGGGCAGTACGGTCAGTTCAACAGCGCAGCCACCATCATTGGTACTTTGCAGTACAATACGGCGGTGTATGAATATCAGAAGGAAGTCGGCGGCTTCCCGGCCAGTGTGCTGGGCGCTTTGTCCGGCGTGAAGGAGGTTGAACCCTTCGCATGAAAAACTTTGCAAAACGTATCAGCGCACTGGTGCTGGCCGTGGTGCTCAGCGCGGCGGTGCTGTGCCCGGCGGCCTTTGCCGCCCAGCTGCCCAGCCTGCCCAAAGATCAGTGCGTGGTGGATGGTGCTGGTGTGCTGAGCAGCAGCACCGTGCAGACCATCACCGAACTGAACGCCCAGTTGGAATCCAGCTGCAGCGGCGCGCAGATCGGTGTACTGACAGTAGAATACACAGGCAATGATTCCACAGAGGATTACGCCACACAGGCTTTCAACGCCTGGGGTATCGGTTCGTCCTCCAACAATAACGGTGTTCTGATCCTGCTTGTGATGGAGTCGGCACAGTATGCGGACGGCGACTACTACCTGACCTATGGCGACGGCTTCCGCAACACCACGCTGGCAAAGCAGTCCAGCGCCATCGCCCAGACCATGGAAGACCAGTTCGCCGCAAAGAATTATGACGGCGCGGTGACCACCTGTGCCCGCAACGTGGCAAACACCATCGCGGATATTTACGGGGTCAGCCTTTCCGGCGGCACCGGCAACACCGTGCAGCCCGGCTATCAGGGCAGCCAGAGCCGCGGCGGCAGCACCCTGACCGACATCCTGACCCTTGTGGTCAGCGTTGTGTTGCTCATCGTTATTATCCGGTCGATGGCCTATGTTTTTGCCAGTCCCTGCGGCTGGCTGTGGTGCTTCGGTGGGCCGCGGCCTCCCCGTGGACGGCGGCGCGGCCCGCATAACCCGCCCCCGCCGGGCGGCTTCTACGGCGGCTTTGGCGGCATGGGCGGCGGCTCCTTCGGGGGCGGTGCCGGGCGCGGCGGTTTCGGCGGCGGCAGCTTTGGCGGCGGCTTCGGTGGCATGGGCAGCGGTTCCAGCCATGGCGGCGGTGGTGGCCGTGGGCGGTAATGAGAATAAAAAGAGAAAGGCGGTGGCTTTACCACTGCCTTTCTCTTTTTTACGCCTTTTATCGTGAATGGAATTCATTTGACAAAACAATTTTTGTAACTTATACTGGATGACATCACGAAAAATAAAGGAAGTATCTGTCATGCTGACTCTGGATAAGATCTACCACGCCGCCTTTGTACTGAAGGACGTAGCGCGCAAGACCGACCTCATCGAAGCCCCCAAGCTGTCCAAGGACTGCCAGCTGTACCTTAAGACCGAGAACCTGCAGGCCACCGGCAGCTTTAAGGTGCGAGGCGCTTACTATAAAATCAGCCAGCTTTCTGAGGAGGAGAGCGCCAAGGGCGTCATTGCCTGCTCTGCGGGCAACCATGCGCAGGGGGTGGCGCTGGCGGCTACCCGGCGCGGCATCCGCAGCATCGTCTGTATGCCGGACGGCGCACCCCTGATGAAGGTGGAAAACACCAAAAATCTGGGCGCGGAGGTCTGTCTTGTGCCCGGCACCTACGACGAAGCCCACGACAAGGCCGTGCAGCTGCAAAAGGAGTACGACATGACCTTTATCCACCCCTACGATGACGAGCAGGTCATCGCCGGGCAGGGTACCATCGGCTTGGAGATCCTTGACCAGCTGCCGGATGTGGACGCTGTGGTGGTGCCGGTGGGCGGCGGCGGACTGATTTCCGGTATTGCCTTTGCCATCAAGACCCTGCGCCCGGAGGTCAAGGTGTACGGCGTACAGGCCGAGGGTGCCCCCAGTATGTACCGCAGCCTGCACGAGCACAAGTACCAGACCCTGAAATCTGCTTCCACCTTTGCGGACGGTATTCAGGTCAAGACCCCGGGCGAGCTGACCTATCAGCTATGCGAGCAGTATGTGGACGATATCGTTACCGTGACCGAGGACGAGACGGCGGCGGCCATTCTCTCCCTGATGGAGAACCAGAAGCTGGTGGCTGAGGGTGCAGGCGCTGTGCCGGTGGCAGCAGTACTGTTCCACAAGCTGCCGGTGGAGGGCAAAAAGGTGGCCTGCGTCATCTCCGGCGGCAACATTGATGTGAACATCCTGAACCGCGTCATCACCCGCGGTCTTGTGATGAGCGGCCGCAAGGCAAACCTGACCATCGCGCTGGAGGACAAGCCCGGCCAGCTGAAAAAGGTGGCCGAGGTGGTATCCCGCTGCGGCAGCAATGTGGTGTCGGTGCAGCATGACGGCTCCGACCCCAATATGCCCATCTCCAGCTGCTTCCTCAAGCTGACGCTGGAGACCCGCGATGCCGCCCAGATCGAGCAGATCCGCACCGAGCTGACCAAGGCCGGTTTCCAGCTGGTCACCGAGCGGGTGTAAACTTCATCGTTTGCAAGAGTGAAAGCCTTCCCCCGGACGGGGAAGGTGGATGCGAACGTAGTGAGCAGACGGATGAGGGCGCAGGCAAGCAGCAGCTTACGGGAAATTACCCCCTCGTCTGGCTCTATCCGAAGAAAAAAGCGAATTTGTTCTAAACTTGATGTAATATAAAGGAGAAAATATACTATGAAAGTCGTATCTACCGCCAACGCACCTGCCGCCATCGGCCCTTACAGTCAGGCACTGGATCTGGGCAACATGGTGTTTGTTTCCGGGCAGATCCCGGTAGACCCCGCCACCGGCACCATGGCCGATACCGTGGAGCAGCAGGCCGCCCAGAGCCTTGCTAACCTGAAGGCGATTCTGGCCGAGGCGGGGCTTTCCATGAACAACGTGGTCAAGACGGTGATCTTTCTGGCCGATATCAACGATTTTGCCGCAGTGAACGCAGAGTACGCCAAGGCCTTTGCCGAGCCGTTCCCCGCCCGCAGCTGCGTGCAGGTGGCAGCCATCCCCAAGGGCGCAAAGCTGGAGATCGAGTGCATCGCCGTGCGGGACTGAGCGAAAAATAAGACAAGAAAAGCGGGACACCGGAGCATCTGCGGATGCTTTGGTGTCCCGTTTTTGATAACGTTTAAAACTGGTGCATTTACTTCTGCACACCGGCCTCGCATTGCTCGATGAACTGCTTGGCCACCCGGGGGCTGCGGCCGCCGGCACGCAGGGCAAAGGCCTCGGCCTTGAGCAGCAGCTGCTCGGTGGGCATCTGGATGTTGTGCTGCTTTGCCAGCTCCTCCAGAATGGTCTCGAACCGTGCCTTCTCCGGCCGCTGGAAGGTGACCGTAAGGCCGAACCGGGCGGAAAGGCTCATCAACTCCTGCCGGGTGTCGGCTTCATGGATGTCGTCGCCGGTGCGGTCCGAGAGGGTTTCCTTGATGAGGTGGCGGCGGTTGGAGGTGGCGTACACCGCAATGTTCTGAGCGCGTCCGCCTACGCTGCCCTCCAAGATGGCCTTCAAGGCGGCAAAGTTGTCGTCGTTGGCGGTAAAGCTCAGATCGTCGATGAACAAAATGAACTTGAGCGGGTTTGCCGCCAGCTTGTCCATCAGGTCGGGGATCTGATACAGCTGGTTCTTTTTTACCTCTACCAGCCGCAGTCCCTCGGGCGCAAACTCGTTGGCAATGGCCTTTACCGCGCTGGATTTGCCGGTACCGGCGTCACCGTACAGCAGCACATTGTTGGCGGGCATCCCGGCTAGCAGTGCCTTTGTGTTGGCAATCACCTTTTCCCGCTCCTTCTCGTAGCCGGGCAGCTCGGAAAGGCGCTGCGGGTCGGGGTATTTTACCGGCACAAGCTGGCCGTTCTCCACCGTGAATACATGGTGCTTTGCAAACATACCGTAGCCCTTTTTGCCCACCTCGCTCATGCGCTGGGCGTAGGCGGCGGCAAGGTCGAGCTCACAGGTCTGCCACCGGGGCAGGAAAGCCAGTTCCGGCCGCTGCGCCTGCTCCGAGTAGGCGGTCTGGAACAGCTCGTCCAGCGTCAGCCCGCACAGCTGCTGCAAAAACTGCAGCTCGCTGTCCAAGGCGCTTTGCAGCAGCGCGTCCAGCTGCCCGGCAGCGGCCTGCCGCACGCAGATGGTCTCGGCCTCCAGCACAGCATTGCTCAGGTAGCTGCCCCAGTTGGTGGTGTACTCGAACAAAGCGGCCTCAAAGGCGGCTACGGCATCGCATACCGGGCCGTAGGAGGAGCAGCCCGCCTCCATGCGGTCGGTCAGGTCTAAAAGCTTTGCCACAACAGGGTCGTTCAGCAGGGCGCGGAACACAACAAGCCCATGCAGATGGGCATTCCATTCTCTTAATTTCATAGGTCGATCCCTTTTCCTCTCCAATAGCACATACCCTACAAAACGCAGGTACGCGGATATCAAAAGTATACAGCGGTTCGGGCGGGGATGCAAGGGGTGTTAAAAATGCTTCATCTTTGGGCTGATTCAGGTTACAAATTGTCGATTGACAAAAGCCCGGTTTATAGTATAATTTACATCAACAAATGCGCAGATGGGAAAAAGTACCACACGATCCCCACTGTTCAGAGAGCTGCCGTGGCTTTGTTGGAAGCCCGTGAGAGGGTGTGCACAGCACGCCAACGAGAGTGGTACCGCAGAGAGCTTGATGTTACAAGGTCTTTGTCTCTTGAAGAAAGCAGGGGACAAGGGCTTTTTCTTTTTCAAAAGCTCTCCCTGAGGGAATGGATAAGAAGTGGAACAGGAATAGGAGCAACACCATGCAGTTGAATGGTTCTCAGATCTTTGTAGAGGTCCTGTGCGAGCAGGGAGTGGACACTCTTTTTGGCTACCCCGGCGGCGCTGTGCTGAACCTTTACGACGAGCTGTATAAGAATGCCGACCGCATCACCCATGTGCTTACCGCCCACGAGCAGGGCGCAGCCCATGCAGCGGACGGCTACGCCCGCGCCACCGGCCGCACCGGCGTGGTGCTGGCCACCAGCGGCCCGGGTGCCACCAATCTGGTCACCGGCATTGCAACCGCCTATATGGACTCGGTGCCCATGGTGGCCTTTACCGGCAACGTGCCCACCAGCAGTATCGGCAAAGACGGCTTTCAGGAAGCTTACATCGAGGGCATTACGGTGCCCATCACAAAGCATAACTTCACGGTGCGCCGGGTAGAGGACTTGGCTGACACCATGCGGGCAGCCTTCCGCATTGCGCAGAGCGGCCGCAAGGGCCCGGTGCTGGTGGATATCCCCAAGGACGTGACCGCAGCAGTGTGCGAGTTCACCCCCAAGCAGCCGGAGCCCATCCGCACCGTAACTACCTATAATGAGGAGCAGGTGCACTGGGCGGCAGACCTCATCAACGCCGCACAGCGCCCGCTGGTGTACTTTGGCGGCGGCGTGCGCAGCGCAGCCAGCTGCCAGCCGCTGCGGGATCTGCTGCACAAGGCGGAGATCCCCGCCACCTACACCCTGATGGCCGCAGGCGTTGTGCCCTATGGCGACCCGATGAATCTGGGCATGCTGGGGATGCACGGCTGCTACACCTCCAACCGGGCGGTGGCAGAGTGCGATGTGCTCATCGCGGTGGGTACCCGCTTCTCCGACCGTGTGGCGCTGAACCCCAAGACCTTTGCCAAAAACGCCACCATCATCCAGATCGACATTGACGCCAGCGAGCTGGGCAAGAACGTGGACGTGGATCTTTCCATCGTGGGCGATGCAGCCTATGTGCTGAACGCCATGCTGCCCCAGATCAAGCCCGCCAAGCACCCGGACTGGATGACGATGATCCAGAGCTGGCAGGCACAGGATTACCATCCTGTGTCCGACCCCACCCGGCTGATGCCCCATCAGGTCATCGGCGAGGTGTGCAACCAGTGCGGCCCCGACGCCGTGTATGTTACCGATGTGGGTCAACACCAGATGTGGGCGGCGCAGTACCTGCGCCACACCAAGAGCCGTGGCTTTATCACCAGCGGCGGCCTTGGCACCATGGGCTTTGGCTACGGCGCTGCCATTGGTGCCCAGATGGCACTGGGACGCCAGCAGCGTGTGGTGATGTTTACCGGTGACGCCTCCTTCCACATGAACCTGAACGAAGCCTGCACCGCCGTCAGCTACGAGCTGCCCATCATCACGGTCATCTTCAATAACTCGGTGCTGGGCATGGTGCGCCAGTGGCAGACCAGCTTTTACGGCAAGCGTTACAGCCAGACCGACCCCCACCGCAAGACCGATTTTGTCAAGCTGGCAGACGGCTTTGGCCTGAAGGGCTACCGCTGCACCAATCTGCCGGAGTTTCAGGAAGCCTTTGCAGATGCCTTGCAGCAGAAAGGCCCCACTTGGATCGAGTGCATCATTGACAAGGACGAAAAGGTGCTGCCCATGATCCCCGGCGGCGGCGATATCAACGACATCATCATGGAATAAGGAGGACACAGCATCATGGAATCTGATCAGCGTAGGGTCATCAGCCTGCTGGTGGACAACCAGAGCGGCGTTCTGGCCCGGGTGTCCAGCCTGTTCTGCCGCCGCGGCTTCAATATCGACAGCCTTACGGTGTCCGCCACCAACGACCCGGCAGTTAGCCGCATCACGGTGACCATTACCAGCGACGAAAAGGCCTTGCAGCAGCTGGTATTGCAGACCGAGCGGCTGGAAGTCACCCGGCAGGTGTTCGTGCTGGACAGCGAAAAAGCGCTGGAGCGGGAGCTGCTGCTGCTCAAGGTGGAATCGGACGTGCACAACCGCACAGAGCTGCGGGAGATCGCCTGCATCTACAAGGCAAAGATCATCGATCTTTCCCCGGACAGCATGGTGTTTGAGTTGATCGGCCGGCCGGACAAGCTGGACGCATTTTTGAAAATGTTCGAGGGCTACAACATCCTTGAGCAGTGCCGCACCGGCGTTACCGCACTGGAGCGCGGCGGGATGCACCAGCATATCCAGAAGCCGCCGCAGGAGGTGCGCTCCGTCCAGCTGCCTCCGCCGGGCGCAAGACGGGCATAATTACATTGCTTTTCCGCTCAGGGTGAGCGAAAGATAGAACAGAGCATACAAGACCGGAAGATAAACCAACCAGAAAAGGTAAAAGGAGACTAACGATTATGGCTATCAAGAAATACTACGATTCCGACTGCAACCTCGGCGTGCTGGACGGCAAGACCGTCGCTGTTATCGGCTTCGGCAGCCAGGGTCATGCACACTCTGAGAATCTGGCCGAGAGCGGCGTCAACGTTGTGGTCGGCCTGCGCAAGGGCTCTGCCCACTGGGCAAAGGCTTCTGAGTTCGCTGCCACCCATGACAACTTCAAGGTGATGGAAGTGGAAGAGGCTGCCAAGGCCGGCGATGTTGTCATGATGCTGGTGCCCGACGAGCTGTGCGCCGATATCTACAACACGCAGGTTGCTCCCTACATGACCGAGGGCAAGGCACTGGCCTTTGCACACGGCTTCAACATCCACTTCAAGACCATCACCGCTCCCAAGAACGTGGACGTCATCATGATCGCTCCCAAGGGCCCCGGCCACATCGTGCGCCGCCTGTACACCGAGGGCGAGGGCTGCCCCTCTCTGATCTGCGTGGAGCAGGACTACACCGGTAAGGCCAAGGATATCGCACTGGCTTATGCTTCCGGCATCGGCGCAGGCCGTGCAGGCATTCTGCAGACCACCTTCAAGGAGGAGACCGAGACCGATCTGTTCGGCGAGCAGGCCGTGCTGTGCGGTGGTGTTTCCGAGCTGATCCACGCCGGTTTCGATACGCTGGTGGAGGCCGGTTACGAGCCCGAGATGGCCTACTTTGAGACCTGCCACGAGATGAAGCTGATCGTTGACCTGCTCAACGAGGGCGGCTTCTCCAAGATGCGCTACTCCATCTCCAACACTGCCGAGTACGGCGACTACCGCACCGGCAAGCGCCTGATCACCGAGGAGACCCGCAAGGAGATGAAGAAGGTCCTGACCGAGATCCAGGACGGCACCTTTGCCTCCGAGTTCCTGACCGAGATGAGCCCCAAGGGCGGCCGCAAGGTGCACTTCCTTGCCAAGCGCCGTATGGAGGCCGAGCTGCCCATCGAGAAGGTGGGTGCTGAGCTGCGCAGCATGATGAGCTGGCTGAAGAAGTAAGAGGAAAACCCTCTCAGACCGCTTTTCGGCGGTCAGCTCCCCCGAAAGGGGGAGTTTTTGTTGAAAAGGGAACCTTATAGCTCCTCCGCGAAAACCTCTCCCCCTCGGGAGAGGTGGCACGGCGCAGCCGTGACGGAGAGGGCTTTATCAGAAAAGAGGATTTGCAATGAGAAGTGACAACGTGACCAAGGGCTCGGAGCGCGCGCCCAACCGCAGCCTGTTTTATGCGCTGGGCTACACCCCGGAGGAGCTGGAGCGCCCCCTCATCGGCGTGGTAAGCGCCTACAGCGAGATCGTGCCCGGACACATGAATCTGGATAAGATCGCCGAGGCCGTCAAGGCCGGTGTGCAGATGGCCGGCGGTACCCCCATCCTGATCCCCGCCATTGGCGTATGCGACGGCATCGCTATGGGTCATGTGGGCATGAAGTACTCTCTGGCCTCCCGCGAGCTGATCTGCGACAGTGTGGAGACCATGCTGATGGCACACCAGCTGGACGGCCTTGTGCTGGTGCCCAACTGCGATAAGATCGTGCCCGGCATGGTGATGGCAGCGGTGCGCATGGATGTGCCCGCTGTGGTCTGCTCCGGCGGTCCCATGCTGGCCGGTACTTACGGCGGCGAGGAAGTGAGCCTTTCCAAGATGTTCGAGGCCGTGGGCGCTTATAAGGCCGGTATGATCACCGACGAGCAGCTGGAGGACTGCACCTGCAACTGCTGTCCCAGCTGCGGCAGCTGCTCCGGTATGTACACCGCCAACAGCATGAACTGCCTGTGCGAGGCCATCGGCATCGCACTGCCCGGCAACGGCACCATCCCGGCTGTGTACTCCAAGCGTCTGCAGCTGGCAAAGCACGCCGGTATGGCTGTGATGGAGATGGTGCGCAAGGGCATCACCGCGCGCCAGATCATCAACGAGCGCTCCATCCGCAACGCACTGACCTGTGATATGGCGCTGGGCTGCTCCACCAACACGGTGCTGCACCTGCTGGCTATCGCCTACGAGGCCGGTGTGCCCATCGACCTGAAGCTGTTCAACGAGATCAGCGCCAAGACCCCCAACCTGTGCCATCTGGCACCGGCAGGTCCCACCCATATGCCGGATCTGTACGCAGCGGGCGGCATCCCGGCAGTGCAGGCGGAGCTGGCCAAGAAGGGCCTGCTGGATCTGGATGTGCCCACCGTCACCGGCAAGACCCTTGGCGAGAACATCAAGGGTGCCCATATCCTGAACGAAAAGGCCATCCGTCCCATCGAGAACCCCTACTCTGAGACCGGCGGTCTGCAGATCCTGTGGGGCAACATTGCCCCGGACGGCTGCGTTGTCAAGCGCAGCGCTGTCGCCCCGGAGATGCAGCAGCATTCCGGCCCGGCGCGGGTGTTCAACAGCGAGGAGGAAGCCATCGCCGCCATCTACGCGGGCAAGATCGTCCCGGGCGATGTGGTGGTCATCCGCTACGAAGGCCCCAAGGGCGGCCCGGGTATGCGGGAGATGCTCAACCCCACCTCTGCGCTGGCAGGCATGAAGCTGGATAAGACAGTGGCCCTCATCACGGACGGCCGCTTCTCCGGCGCATCCCGTGGCGCCGCTATCGGTCACGTCAGCCCGGAGGCGGCCTCCGGTGGCCCCATCGGCCTGATCGAAGAAGGGGATACCATTACCATTGATATCCCCAACGCCTCCATCACGCTGGAGGTCAGCGATGCAGTGCTGGCCGAGCGCAAGGCAAAGTACGTTGCGCCCGAGCCCAACATCAAGACCGGCTGGCTGAGCCGTTACGCCCGCATGGTCACCAGTGCAAATCTGGGTGCGGTGCTGAAATAAACGTAACGAAAGCGCCTGTTGTGCGGATGCACAACAGGCGCTTTTGTCACTCTCCATATTTCATGAGCATGGCGCGGACGGTGAGGAAGATGATCTTCCAGTCCACCCAGAAGCTGCGCTCCTGGATGTATTTCAGATCCAGCGCCACCCACTCGTCAAAGCTCATCTCGTTACGGTGGGGTGCAATCTGCCAGTAGCAGCTCAGTCCGGGGGTGACGTATAGCCGCTGGCGCTGGTAGTCGCTGTATAGCTCTACCTCCCGGGGCAGTGCGGGGCGCGGCCCCACGATGCTCATATCGCCCTGCAGCACGTTGAGCAGCTGTGGCAGCTCGTCCAGACTGGTCTTGCGCAGAAAACGTCCCACCCGGGTAATGCGGGGGTCGCCCTTGATCTTGAACACCGGGCCGTCCATCTGGTTCTGGCTCAGCAGCTCATTCAGCTGCTCCTCGGCGTCCGGGCACATGGTGCGAAACTTATACAGCCAGAACAGCTTGCCGTCCCGTCCTACCCGCCGCTGCCGGAAAATAGCTCCGTCTCCGGGGCTGTCCAGCACGATGGCAAGGCTGATCAGCAGTGCCATCGGCGCAAGCAGGATCAGCGCCAGCAGGGAGAACACGATGTCCTGTGCACGCCGCAGCACCCAGTAACGCCGGTGGCTGCGCAGCGTCTTTTCCCGGTCGATAGAAATTTGCGGGGCGGCGCTGATTGTTGACTCCATGCAATGACCCACTCCTGCCTGTAAAATGTGTAGAATCTTTACCTTATTTTAACATAAAACAGGACGCAATTCAACCGAATGAAGCGCGGCGGGCAGGGGACTGTGAGCCTGCTGAAAAAAAGTGAAAAAAGGTGGTTGACAAAACCCTTTTCTCATGCTAAAATAAACAAGTCGTCCGGTGCACGGATGCACAACAACTGAATATGGGCGTGTTCCCGAGTGGCCAATGGGGACAGACTGTAAATCTGCTGCTTTCAGCTTCGGTGGTTCGAATCCA
>PPYE01257507.1_pt1 | contig 12555 bp, 10 predicted proteins | sample 1559881 | NCBI WGS metagenome assembly PPYE01 (sample SAMN08240022, study PRJNA423297) | Human gut metagenome, whole genome shotgun sequencing project.
ACGCGCTCCTTGGCGACATTATACTCGAAATACAGGAACCGGATCTTCCGATTACTTGAGATGCCGTTATGAATCTCATCGACATTATAGTAGATGGACTCATTCATCGTCTTGATCCTGTTCTTCACGAACACCTGCCGGTTGAGCAGTTGTGCGCTATGAATGCTGGCCAGCTTTTCAATCTTTTTGATCAGGGACAGCGTTTTCTTATGGGTAATAAATTTCGAGGATTGGACGCTATCCACGAGGAGCTTGAGCTCCGGTAGTTCAAAGTCACGGCTTGCCACGTAGTAGCCGTGATTATTCCCCTCAGATACCTGGATGATGTCCAATCCAAAATCTCGTAGAGCATCGATATCACTATAGATCGTCTTTCTCTCCGCAGTAATATCATGAGACTTCAGGTAGGCAATGATCTGGCTGGTGGTTACGGCATGGTCTTCATCTGAGTTCTTCAGCAGGTACTCCATGATGTAGATAATCTTCAGCTTCTGAAATGAGGAGCGAGGCATATGTTCATCATCCTTTCAACCTGGTCGAACCAATTTCTGTAAAGCAATTATATCATAGCATAAAACCTGTCCAATAGAAAGGACAACCTTTGCCTAACACGGTTAAGCCTCCGCTTCAAGTCTGACTTATCCGACAGAACTCAATATCCCGTTTTAGAGCTATTGCATTTTGCGTGCAATAGCTCTTTTTACATCCGTTCACAAAAAGTTTACAAATTTCTTTTCAAAGCGACGGGGGGTACCCCCCTGTTTTTTGAGTGAACTCTAGTAGAACGCAAAAAAGGAGATGACCATTTTGAAAAAAAGAAAGACCCGAGCCCAGCGCAGTAGATCCTTCCGCTGTCCGCATTGCGGGGCGGCCATGATCCTGAGACCTGCATCCGAAATCTATCATGATGCGAAATCTGACCGAAAGCTCTATGTATGTCACAACTATCCCGCCTGTAACACCTATGTTGCGGCACACCCGAATACTGACAAACCAATGGGTGTGCCGGCGAATGGGGATCTCCGGAATCTCCGTATTCAGGCTCATCGAAAGTTCGACCTTATCTGGAAGAACGGGATCATGACTCGTGAAGAAGCTTATCGCTGGTTCGCGGATTCATTCGGACTTAGCCTGCGTGACGCTCACATCGGCATGTGCAGTGAGTATCGATGCCGTGAGCTGATCCGCCTCTGCAATGAAGTACTTGCCAGAAACAACTGTGTCGCATAAAGGAGGTGCTCGACATGACTGATTATCAAGACGCCCTGGTGCTGGAGAATTTGGACCTGGTCAACTGGGTCATCCGCACGCGCATTTCCATTCCGAACCGTCCGCTCCTGACCTATGATGACTTTTACGCCATTGGTTGCGAGGCTATCTGCAGAGCGGCGCTGAAGTATCAGCCGGATATGGGAGCTTTTGCACCTTTCGCCTGCCGGTACATTTACAATGCCATCGTAGATCACTGCCGCGCAATGAACTACCGGCTGGAAAGAAATGTAGAGATCAGCGAAGATGAAAATGCCTCTCTTCTCGATATGCTGACTTGCACTTCAGTTGACTTTGATGAGACCGTAACGGATGCCACCGCTATGTCTGCGCTTGCTGCCTGTAAGGAGAAATACAATGGCGTTGCTCGGAAAGGTGTGGAAGCCATCGAGCTGAAGCTAAAGGGCTATGCTGATGCCGCACGCAAGAAGGATATCTGTTGGGATGTCATGCGCAAGATCGCTGTCAATGCGGTCGAGAAGCGGTATCAGAAGTGCGTAAAAGCATTCGAGACCCAAGACCTCACCGACTTCGGTCCTCTGTGCAGGATCCTTGATGATGGCATTGCAGCCTGGGGCGAAATGCTGTATCTGAAAGGTGAAACTCTGGATGAGTATAAGGTGCGGAAAGGCGCAACTGGTCAGGATCGATACATGTGCCACACATACGCATTTGTTGATCGCAATGGAGATTGGGCCGGTTCCGGTGACATGGGCTGGTTTGGGATCTCCAGTAACGATAAGGACGAGCGAGCCTGGAACGATGAGATCCAGAAGCTCATGAATGAGGCGAAAGATGATGACTTCCTTGCCATCGTCGATTGCCATATCTGATTTTTGAAGAAAGACCCGGAGACGAGAAGTGCAACAGCACCTCGCCTTCGGGCCTTCGCATTATGTATGAAGGAGGTTATTTAGAATGGCTCTTACCTATGTGTGCTCGCCCCTCTCCGCCCCTACGCGGGCTGAGATCATGGTGAATGCCCAAAGAGCACGCACTTATATGGCAATGTGTGAGCGGGAGTTCGGCTGCCGTGCAGTTGCCCCGCACGCTTATTTGCCCTATCTACTCGACGATTCCAATCCGGAAGAGCGAGCACTCGCTCTATCTTTTGGCGCAAGCCTACTTGCCCTGTGTGATCGCTTGGTCATCTATGGCGACCGCATCAGTAGTGGCATGAAGGAGGAAATCCAAAGAGCACAGGAATTGGGGATCCCTATTCTCAATCGGCAAATACAGCTGTCGGATGGTTCATCCGATCCAGTCATCGTTGGCCGGTACATTAATGGGATATCCCTGAATGGACTCGAATACCTGAAGAATGATGCGGATGAAGTGATCTACTTCGCAGGCGTTGAAGCAGCAAAGGCGTACTTGCGCGAGCATGGTGTAACCGAAGACGAGATGGAAGATATGGTCTTCCGAAAAAACGTCGGCACCTGCTTCCGCTGTGGCGATCCACTCTTCTTGAGTGACATCCCAGAATACACCTGTCAGTGCTTCCGCTGTGATGAAGACTTCTACTCCATCGAGCAAGATGTCAATTGATGATCAAAGAAAGGACGATACGTTTATGAGTATCAATCGTGGAGATATTTTCTATGTCAATCCCAGTGAAACGGTTGGATCCGAGCAGCGATCTGGTCGGCCGGCCATCATCGTATCTAATCCGCTGTGTAATGAGCATAGCACGGCGCCTTAATGTCTATCTGGAGCAGTTGCCTGAATACCAAGACCGTATCAGTTTTGTATTCGAACGCAAGTGATCCTCAAAGATAATCTCGGTAGAATATAGCGAGGTGCATATGGCAAAGAACATCAAAAAGCGTTCAGCGAGTCATATCTATTTCGGCGTCAATAAGCTAACCGGCGAGTTGAAACATATCTCCGAGGTGCCCAGCGGTCAAAAGTGCAACTGCATCTGTGCAGCTTGTCTGCAACCATTTGAGGCACGAAAAGGAACGCGGCGGCGCCACCACTTTGCTCATGTTTCAAATTACGAGTGTATGTATGCAAGCGAGGTGGCCATCTATAAGGCGTTTGCCGAAGCGTTGAAACAGAGTGGCTTTTTGGCGTTGCCCCCAGTGATGTTGCGGTTCCCAGCATGGCATGATCCAGAACTTTTGCAGGAAGCGCGAAGATTGAAGATTGACTCTGTCGCTTTCGAGTGCGAACCCCTGTCTTATCCGCCGCTGCTGCGCGTGACCATGCAAGGGACACCGTTAAGAATCCTGTTGGATTTTGACCGCTATTATGATGACGATGATAGGGTGGAACTGGCAGAAGAAGCAAAAGCGGAGGACTACTCGCTTTTGTTAATCTCCATGCCGAAGATTGACCAAGATACGGAGTTTACCCCGGATAGGCTTCAAAGCGTACTTCAAGATAACGACCGTACCGAATGGGTCTTCAGCCGTCTGGAAGAACAGTGGAAGCAAAAGTACTACGCTGTAGCGGTTTCGCCCCCGGAGCATGGAACCGGCAACCTGTGCCCGATTTCATTTGGAAAATATAAGGGCAAGTATTCTGCTCGGTGGATCGATTGTGCCCATTGTCATTTCAATGTAGCGCAGCCACCTTGCTGCCTCTGCGTTGCAGGTGCGGGAATTCAAAAGAAAGAAGACTTCAAGAGAGATTTGCAAGATCGGCTATTCGACATCGATAAGATTAGGAGAACGAATGAAGAAGAGATCCGGCTGCGTGAAGAACGAGACAGATCTTTCGAGCGAAGATCTGTCTATCCTCGTCCAACACCGTATGCTGCTAGGCCTGTGGTCCCAGCCGGTCCTACGCAAGAGGAGCTGGATGCGGAATATATCCGGATCTGCCAGAGCTATGACCCGACCTCTGATGAATGGACAGTGGATCGCTACAATCGGCGATGGATCATGTGTACGGTTTGCGGCCGAATTAAGCAGGAAGCGCAGATGTCCTATTACGGTGGCAAGGGAGGTGCAAACCGGGGAGTCTGTGCCGATTGTTCACGAAATGGTCGTAGCTAATCCACATAGCTGGCTTGATATTATTCGCATGATGGTGTATTATTAACTTGATACTTGATAGTTTTACAGCTGCGTACTTTGGCAGCCATTTAGAGGTTCTGCCACGACAGGACCTCTTTGTTATGTGTGAGGTGTCGAGATGGATTATATGACCATAAGCGAAGCAGCAACTAAATGGAACCTATCTAACAGGCGTATTCAAACGCTTTGCTCTCAAGGGCGGATACCGGGCGCAGAGCGTGCTGGTTATTGTTGGCTCCTTCCGAAAGGCGCAGAAAAGCCAGTGGATGCCAGAATAAAGAGCGGAAAGTATATCGGTTACTCCGAGAAATATAAGAAACCCAGAAAGAAGAACGCCACTGATGGGCTGGAGGGTAAATCATGAACGGTCAAGGGAAGCTTTTAACCCATTATTTGAAAAATGCAGATAAGCTAATCATCCCTGTTTATCAGAGAAACTACGACTGGCGAGAGGAACACTGCAGGAAACTGTATCAGGATCTTGTTCGCACCATTCGTGATAGAAAACGTTGGCATTTCTTTGGAGGAATTGTCTCTGTTAGCGATCCTATGGGGAGCAGCTCTGATTACCTCGTGATTGACGGTCAACAGCGAATTACAACTGTTTCACTACTTCTTCTGGCTATGGCCAATCTGATCAAAGATGGAAAGGTTGTTCCTGAGGACGATACTCTTTATGCGCAGATCACCAAGAAATACTTGGTGGATGAGATTAACCCTAAGAACCGAAAGGTCAAATTGAAACCTATCAAGGGTGACCAGGATGCCTATGATCGCCTGTGGGGAGATCCCGAAAACTTCGCACGCTCTTCAAACATCACTCAGAACTATCTATTCTTCTACAATGAGATCCAAAAGCAAGCCATTACAATCGACCAGCTCTTCAAGGCCGTTGAAAAGCTGCAGATCATCGACATCACGCTGACACCTCCTGACGATGATCCTCAGCTCGTTTTTGAGAGCCTCAACTCTACCGGACTCGAACTGAATGAGGGCGACAAAATCCGGAACTTCGTCCTGATGGGCCTCGACATTGAGGAACAGGAGCGTTACTACGATAGTTACTGGAACCCCATTGAGAAGAATGCGGGCTACGATAAGCAGAACAATTCCTACGATGTCAGCTCATTCATCCGTGATTACCTGAGCATCAAACAGAAGAAGATCACCGGGATGAAGGATATCTACACCGAGTTTAAGGCATATGCCGAAAAGATGCCCGGTGAAATGGAATCTATCATGGAAGATCTCCTAGACTATGCCAAGCGGTATAATAAGCTCCTGTTTGGGCATCCCAGTTTTCCAGCGAAATTGAAAGCATCCCTTTTCCGCTTGAATCGTTTTGAGAGTAGTGTCACAAGGCCGTTTCTGATGGAAGTAATGAGGCTACAGGAAAGCAGCCTCTTGACCTTGGATGAGGTTGCCGAGATTTGTAGAATCGTAGAATCCTACCTCTTGCGCCGTATCATTTGTGACCTGCCTTCTAATACACTTGCAAAGGTATTCCTTACAATGAGTTCCGATATCAAGCGATTTGACGGTACCTACAGCAATTTCATTGAAAAAATGAAATATGTACTGACCTCCAAAAAGGAAAAGGCCGCATTCCCTGATAACGAGACTTTTGCAGATTGTCTGCGGACCAAGAATATCTACGCTATGCTCCCACGTTACAAAGCGTATCTGTTTGAACGCCTGGAAAACGGTGACAGCAATGAGTATAAGGACGTCTACGGGCGCCTCGATAGCGGTGAGTACACAATTGAACATATTATGCCTCAGAAATTGACCCCCGCTTGGACTAGTGAGCTTGGGCAAGATGCAGAGAATATACATGGAGAATGGCTGCACACGTTGGCGAATCTGACACTTACAGCCTATAACTCGAAATATAGCAATGCTCCCTTTAGCGAGAAAAAAACAATGGAGGATGGGTATCTACAGAGCGGTATCAGAATGACTCAATGGGTCGCACAGAAAGAACACTGGGGGCTTCCTGAACTTGAAGAACGCTGTAAATACCTTACACAGCAAGCTGTGATGCTGTGGCCCTATGCTGATAGCTGCTATACTCCGCCACAGAAGCAGTATGAGGAGGTATCGTTGGATGATGATATCACACTTACCGGTCATAGCATCGTGAAGTACCGCTTCCGTGGTGTTGAGCATGAAACAACTTCGTGGGTAGAAATGTACACTGAGGTTCTAAAAGAACTGCATAATGGAAATAAGGCATATCTCAATTACCTTGCCGATGCCGATGATAGTGTAGATCTGTCGATCCAGGTTACCAGATCACCAGATGAATTCTCCAGCAGTGTAAAAATTGATGACGATATTTATATCTGGACTGGTACCGCAACTCAGTATAAAGTCAATCTACTGCGGAAGTTCTTCGAACAGTATAAGCAGGATCCGTCCGATCTCGTATTCTTCCTCGATGATAGTAGAGGCATTGGTTCAGATGAGGAGATCGAACGCTACAAGATTCGTCGGAAGTATTGGGAGAGTGTCCTTCCATCACTTCAAGAGGCAACGGGTACTTTCTTAAATATTAGCCCATCTAAGAATAACTCTATCATGGGAGCCACGGCACGTAGTGGTGTTTACCTTTGCTGCGTAGCGAACTATGACTCTGCCCGTGTCGAAATATTTATTGATCAGGGTGATTATCAAAAGAATCGGGCGATCTATAATCACCTTGAGCAAAACCGGGATGCAATTGAGGCTGCATACGGAAAAAGCCTGCATTGGATCTGCCAAGACGATGTTAGAGCCTGCAAAGTCTACGATGAGATTAAAGAGGTCAGCATCAAAAATGAGGAAGACTGGCCAGTAATGAGCGCTTTCCATATTCAACGAGCAAAGGCCTTGTTTGCTGCGACAAAGCAGTTTCTGGGATAATTCTTATAAGAAAGCTGCGGGAAGTGCACTAAAGAAGTTAATACGATATGTCACAATAATAGGTTATCCATTTGTCTGCAGTTTTGCTGGTGATGACATTATTGAGCTGGATTCTACAACAGATGAAATCAAGATGCCACCCTTTCGGATGGCATCTTTTTTATCACCTTTAATCAGCGCAAGCCGGTTTAGTTTTTTAGCTCAAACCCGAAAGAGAGCGCATCACCAAGTCGATGTCTTTGTTTTCAAGTTCCTGAATGATGTGCAGATAGGTTTTTTGCGTGGTGGTCATACTCGAATGTCCAAGACGCCGGGCAACGCTCGCAATGGAAACGCCCGTAAATAACAGCAAAGAGGCGTGTGTATGCCGTAATCCGTGGACAGAGATGACAGGGATGTTACAGGCTTTGCAATGCCTGCCGAGAATGTCGTTCACCGTCGAATTGTAGACAGTGGAGTTGACAAAGATGGGCTTATCTTCGGGAAGGTGCTTTACCAATTCAGAAAATTGAATGACGGTTTGCCAGTCAATTTGAATTTTCCGCACAGACGACTTATTTTTCGTAGGCTGGAAGCCGCCCTTTCCCTTGTAGTCCCAAGTCTTGCTTATGGACAGTGTTTGATGGGCAAAGTCGAAGTCTTTCGGGGTAAGAGCCAGTGCTTCAGAAAAGCGCATCCCCGTCTTTGCTACCAACAGGATAAAGTAGTCCCAATTCACCTTATCCTTCAGGTCAAGCGAGATCAGCAGCGTGTGTAGCTCAAACTGATTGAGATACTTAATTTTCTTAGCAACCGGTGGCTTCCCCTTGATGATTGCCTTGCGAGTAGGATCTCTTTCAATCAAGCCCTCATCAACAGCATCAAGAATAGCTCCCTTGAGCTGGTGGTGAAAATCCATCGTTGTTTGGCGCTCGTGGAACTCAGCATAGTCGTTCAACAGCTGCTGATAAGCGATTCGGTTCATATCACATACTCTCAGGTTCGGGACGAGCTTAACGAGCCATTTCTGCGTCATCAGGTACTTATCCATCGTCACCTTTCTGATTGCGCCCTTCTTATACACCGTAATCCATTTTGCATAATATTCACAGAACAAGTCTGTTCGTTTGGTTTCTGTTAGCATCAGAAGTCCTCCATTTCATTAAAAATGGCTTACGCTGATGAAGGGTGATAAGGTTGTCAAGGTGATTGAAATAAGCTCCAATCTGCTCTTGCTCTAAAAGACTCGGCAGGTATATTTCCATTGATTCAACATCTCCGGCATTGTAAGACGGTAACGCTCCAACTTGAACCAAGGAAGTCAAATCAACCGTTCCAAACAGAGCCTTTGCAAAGTCTGCGTCCCACTTCGTTGGGCTGAGAGAATATGCCATTGTGTTGTTGTCCAAAAGGAACGGAAAACGGCATAAACGCTTGCGATTTAGCATTACAGCAGCTCCAACCTTTGCAAAGAAAATTGCTGGCAATTCCGTAATAGGCGACCACCGGTGATCAGCAATCTGCTCTGCTGTAACATAGTTATTAGCAACAGTCATTTCATTCTCATTGCCATCCGAGTTCATATCGGATACTTTGAAGAACGGTACACCGGTTAACCCGCCTTGGTCGGCATCGGGAAAGCCTACTCCAGAGCGAGCTTTACCAATATCTCCGAGCTTACGCTGTTCCCAAGAAGAAGTAATTCGCTTTTTGTTTACGGTCGAGATAAGCCTACCCGCCCTTACAGTAAAAGAAATGCACTTACGCTGATGAAGGGTGATAAGGTGGTCGAGCTGCTGAAAGAAACCTCCAATAGTCTGTTGTTCTCGCATCGTTGGCGGCATCATCAGCTCCATTACAGCCATTTGCTTTCCCGAAACCTCGACGAAAGTTGATCCAGCCCCAACAAGCTCTCCATATCGTTTTAATTCTTCGGTTCGAGAAAAAATGAAGTAAGAGTCAAGCTCTCCACGATGTGGGACAATGGACTGAAATCCCTGATTAGTACAGCCTTTTCGGGTTAAAATAGCTGTTTTCCCGATCCCTGCACGAGATGTAAACAGGACTGTACCGGGAGGAAGCATTTTGGCTGAACTATTCTCATAACCCAAGCCGGTTATCTTTTTCTGACTCGAATTTGCATAAATTTGATCCGCAATTTCAGCAGGTGCATACCAATCAATATCACCGTCCCAATAGCTCTGATTTCCTGTACTTGGGGTTCCACCACCCACAATGTCAGCAATATCTCCGAGCTTACGCTGTTCCCAAGAAAAATCAAAAGAGCCAAGGAAACACCTTGGCTCTCTTGTTAAGACCGCATATTTTTTCATTTTTCGGCTTGCTTTAGCGGTGATGGCACTCATTACGGCATATCAACCTCAAATCCACCGGTAAGAATGAACTGCCGCAAAAGCTGATCCGTTTTCATGTTGACCTTGGGCGGAATCAACTTGGTTTGTTCATATGCTTCAAAGAACGCTTTTGCTTTGGACTTATCGACGCTCTTTTTCAGCTCGTCAAACCTGCCAAACTCATTGATAGTCGCTTCATTCAAGTTAAGCCCCATCATATTCCTGAGTTTATCCTCATCAAGACCGAAGATAGTCGCAAAACGATGAATTTGGTCATCTTTTGCTCTAAACTGATACTCCGTGATGTAGTCACGAAGCGTTTTTCCGTCCTCGGCAATGACATCGCCTCGCTCAATGTCGTGCAGAAAGATATTTGCGTATTTCTGCTCCTCTTGCGTTAGGGCAGCAAAAGTCTTGTGAAGTTCTGCCTTTGCTTGCTCAATAGATTCCTCGGAAGAACCTTCCTGTCGAATCAATTTGAGGTACTTATCGAAGCGACTGTTCATATAATCGGCATCGATAACCCCTGTGTCAATTTCAGTCAGGTATCCAACAAGATCGTATGGTATATCTATGTCTTGTGATCCGGGATCATCGGGAGAAGCAGCGGAAAGCTCTTTATAACGCTGTGCCAAAATCAAAAATGCGTTCTCATCGAACTCCATTGTAATTTCAATCGAATTTCCGCTTTCCTCGTCCTTGAATGAGTAGGTGTGTTTGTCCCACCTAAATCCTTGGATTTTAGCAGCTTCAAGGTATCCGTTGAAATCTCTAAACAGCGAGGCGAACTTAGCTCTTACGGCTCCGTCCGCAGGCAGCTTTTCAAAGTCAGGGATACCAGCATTCTTGAACAAATAGGCAATATCATCAAACACAGCGTTGAGCTTTCCGAGGTTGTAAGACAGTTTTTCAACGAACAGACCTATCGGTCTATCGCCGGAATAGAGCTTAACAGCTTTGCTCACATTCTGCTCCATCGTATGCGGCTTGCGATAATATCTGATGATGCCAAAAGGCTTATCGGGTCCGAAAAGTCTGTTGGTTCTGGAAAATGCCTGAATGATGTTCTCATACTCCAGTATTTTGTCCATATACAGCGTGTTGACCCACTTAGAGTCAAAGCCGGTAAGCATCTGATCCACTACAATCAGGAGGTCGAGCTGCTTCTCAGGCTCTCTTTCGACCCGCTTATATTGCTCTTTGTGGGCAAGGCGTAGAGAAAGGTCTTTTTTGAAGCGAGCGTGTGTAGCAATCGAAAAATCCTGACCAAACATCATATTATAGTCAGTAAGGATTTCGATTAAGCCTTGCTCTTTATAGAAGGCAATCGGCTGCCCCCTGTATTCTTTGTAATCCCCATCTTCATTGCTGATATTGGGGTCAAAAAGGCAACTGATCCTTAGCTCCGGCATTGCAGCCTTCAACAGTCGATAGTAGTCTATTGCTTCGGGGATGCTGCTCGTTGCAAAGATTGCGTGGAATTTCCCGTTATGGCTCAAAGTAAGCCAGTTTTCTTGAATATCCTCAACAACCTTGCTTTGATGCTCCGAGGAAAGGTACTGAGTCTTTGGAAGATAATCTTCAATGCCCTTGACCCATTTACCGTCATCGCCTAAGAAACCAGCCATCTTGACGGTGGAGGAGTCCATATACTCATAGAATATTTTTGCCTTTTTCGGATCGCTGATTGCTTCTTCTTCGGTTGCCGCTTTTGCTTTTTCCAAAGCAACCACCTTGCGAACATCCTTGTCACGGAATGTCAGGACTTTATAAGGATCAAATCCAAGCACATTCTTATCCCTGATACCATCAGCAATGCTATATCTGTGGAGTTCATTGCCAAAAACATCTGTTTGGGCATTGTTTTTCTTTGCATTCTCCTCAAACACCGGTGTGCCGGTAAAGCCAAAGAAGATGGCATTGGGGAATGTTTCCTTGATGATGGATAGCATATCTCCAAAAGTTGAACGATGAGCTTCGTCAACAATAAAAACAAGCCGTTTACCGTTGATTATTTCAATGTCGCTTGCATTAAGTCCTCCGCCCTCATCTCGGATATTGCTCATCTTCTGAATAGAGGTAACAATTAGGGTATCTGCCGTTGCGTTGCTTTTCAGCTTAGTCAAAAGGACATATGTGTTCTCTGTTGCCTGCACGGTTTCATTCTCGTCCGCAAATGCCCGATATTCCTTGAGCGACTGCGTTCCTAACTCAATACGGTCGGTAAGGAAAATAACCTTATCAGCATCATTGGAGTTTGCAATCAACTGAGCCGACTTAAAGCTCGTCATCGTCTTGCCTGAGCCGGTGGTATGCCAAATGTAGCCACCACGCTGCTTACCGCTGTCCCACTTCGTTTTAGACACAACATCGGAAATTGCGCTGGCTGCGTAATACTGGTAGCTTCGCATTACCTTCAGAACACCGTCAGCATTGTCGGCAACAGTATAAAACCCAATGAGCTGGTGCGCCATAGGAATGGACAGCAGCGAGGAGGCGATAGCTTTCCAATCGTTGATAGGCTCATTATTGAAGTCAGCCCAATGGAAATAGTAATCAGTATTGAACTTTCCGTCAGGTCCGGGATTCGCAAAATAACGAGTTTCTTCAGGGTTCATTGCTACAAACACCTGAACGAGCGAGAACAATCCGGTAAAAACGCCCTCATATGAGTATTTCTCAATCTGATTATATGCTTGACTGACGGGGACACCGCTGCGCTTCAGTTCGATATGTATGACAGGCATACCGTTGATAAGCAGCATCAAATCACCACGACGATCATTCAACATTTTTGACTTGCTCGGAAAAACTGGCTGTTGTACGATCTGATACCGGCTCTGTCCAGCGGCGATTTCCCTGCGATCATATATTTTCAAGCTGATTTCAGTGCCGAAATGGAGCTTATCATCAGGGTTATCACGCTTGATGGACACAGTTTTTCCGTTGATAAAGCCATTGAGTTTCAACGGGGTTCTAAGTTCCGTGATCTGCTCAATAATCTGCTGCATTTCGCCATCCGTAAG
>PPYE01662422.1_pt1 | contig 12553 bp, 10 predicted proteins | sample 1559881 | NCBI WGS metagenome assembly PPYE01 (sample SAMN08240022, study PRJNA423297) | Human gut metagenome, whole genome shotgun sequencing project.
GCTCTGCTCACCCTGGCGGCGGCGGTGGCACTGGCCCTGTTCACCGCCTGGCTGGAGACTCGGGCCATCCGGCGGGAGCGGGCCTTCGTCCGGGGGGCGGCCCATGAACTCAAGACTCCTCTGGCGGTGCTGCGCACCCATGCCGAGGCCCTGCGGGAGGACATCGACCCCGCCAAGCGGGGCCAGTACCTGGACACCGTGGTGGCTGAGAGCGACCGGATGGCGGCCCTGGTGGGGAGCCTGATGGACCTGGCCCGGCTGGAGAGCGGCGGCAAGGTGGAACGGGAACCCCTGGATCTGGCTGCTCTGGTGGAGAATGGTGCTGCACGGCTGTCCCTGCTGGCGGAGGAAAAGAACATTGAACTGCGTACTCAACTGGCCCCGGCATCCATGCTGGGGGACCGGCTGCGGTTGGAGGAAATGGTGGACAATCTGGCGGACAATGCCCTGCGCCACTGCACCCCCGGCGGCGCGGTGACCATTTCCCTGGCCCAAAAGGGACGGCGGATCACGCTGACCGTGGACAACGACGGCCCCGTCATCCCGCAAAAACATCTGGATCGCCTGTTTGAGCCCTTCTACCGGGGGGATGAGGGCCGCAGCCGGGCGGACGGAGGTACCGGTTTGGGCCTGGCCATTGTCCGGGCGGCGGTGGAGGCCCATGGAGGCCGCTGCTGGGCGGTCAACCGGACGGGGGGCGTGACCTTTACGGTGGTGCTGCCCGGGTTGCAATCGGAAACATGATGTGGTATCATTTCCTCAACAAGGTAGAAACGATTGTGAGGGAGTACCATGGGATATAACCGTCCTGAGTCCAAGTGGCTGGCACGGGATGCCATGCGGGGGGCCTATCCCCACCCCATGCTGGTAACGCTGGTGTATGTGCTGCTGACCGGTGTACTGAGCAGTGTGGTGCTGAATTTTGTATCTGAGCCTTTTCAGGCTGCCTATTTTTATCTAACAGAGACCAACTATGAAGTGGAAGAGATCCTGACCGCCATTTTTACCCCCCAGCGTATTGCAGTGATTTTGGTCATGGAGCTGCTGCTGGCGCTCTATAGCTGGGTGATGGATTACGGATATACCTCCTATAGCCTGCGATTGGCCCGGCGGGAGGGGCCCAGCTACCGCAATCTGCTGGATGGCTTTTATACGATAGGACGGGCACTGGCTGTGAATTTCCTGTCGGCCCTGTTTGTGTTCCTGTGGGGGCTCATCGGTATGGCGGTCTATGTGGGCTTTGTGTTCCTGGCCTATCTAATGCACAGCGTCACCCTGATCCTTGTTGGCGCTTTGATCATGCTGGTTTGGATGATTGCCATATCCTATCGTTACCGGCTGGCGGTCTACTTTCTGCTGGACCACCCGGAGATGGGCGCCCTGGAGGCCATTGGCCACAGCCGCAGCGCCATGCGGGGCAATATCATGGCACTGTTCGTACAGGACCTGTCCTTCCTGGGATGGCTGATTTTGTCTCCCTTCACCCTGGGTATTCTGAGCCTGTGGATCGGCCCCTATATGGGGGCGGCCAATGCCAATTTTTATAACTGGGTGGTGTATGGAGCCTTTCCTCAGCGTCCTCAGCCCGGCGGGTGGAACGGACCTTACGGCGGGATGTAACCAAAGTAGGCATTGTATTTTCGGACGAAGATGATATAATAGAAACAACAACTGAATCCAATCAGCGGTTGGTAGCTATCCGTCCTCAGAGGCGGAGCTTTCAATGGGAATGCGGTGCAAGTCCGCAGCAGCCCTCTCTACTGTAAGGATGACGAGCGCTCATAAGGTCACTGTCCGGGTACGGATGGGAAGACGGGCGTAAGGTTGAATCCAAGCCAGGAGACCAGCCAGCCGCGACGGTAACGCGCATATTCGGCGGGGAAATGGCGCGTGACAGCACAGGCGTTTGAGCTGATGAAAAAAGAGTTTCCCGTCCGGGAAACTCTTTTCTTTTGCTATGGTCTGGGCCATAGATGTCCCCGCCGGAATCCATTTGCAGCGGCAGGGAGGTAGTAAAGCTATGGAACGGACCGGAAAGAACAGATTGTCCCAGCGGGAATTGAATGAATATCGTCAGTGGCTGGCGGAACTGGAGGAGGAAATGGCCGATACGCCCGGATTATCTCAGCAGCTGGATGGAGATCTTACCCTCTATTTTTCCCCGGAATGTCCCATTGGCAGACAGGTGTATACCAGCTTTTCCGACGAAGAACTATTGGAGTCACTGGTGGAGACCATGGAGGGGCGCAATGGTTCGCCCCGTCCGGATCGGCTGCTGTGCGTCTACCGCTGGTATCTGGAAAAGCGCTTTGGTTCCCTCCATCATGCCTGTTGGCGGGCCCGGGGCAGGAGCCGCCAGCAGGCGGCAGAGCGGATGTGGCCGGCGGACTGGCCCGAGCGGGTGGACACCCTGCCCTTCCTGAAGCGGTGCGCGTCCCGGGGTATATGCTTGGATGAGGATGCCCGACAAACACTGGGGGAGTACTGCGCGGCGGTCCGACGGACAGGTCAGCCTCCCTGCCGGGAGGAGCTGCCCGGGGAGCTGGATGTATTGTTCAGACAAGTGGGCTGCACCTGGCAGACCGGACTGGAACTGCTGGGCATTCCTGCGCTGAGCAAGTCCGTGCGCCGACATATGCGGCGCTATTGGGCGCGGAATGTTAGCCATGCCTGAAGCCGGAGGGGAAGGACCTTCCTAATACCGCCGTCTCAGAAGGATCTATATCCTGCTGGCTTCTGCCGAGGGGTATTTGACCTCGGCGCACATAGCGGTCACCATTGTGAGGTGACCCGGCGGGCTTTTCTCTTGTATGGGACGGAGAAAGCTGGTATACTATAACCTGAGATTTTATGTCCGGTGTGCCGGACAGCAGGAGGTCCTTTCATGAAGCTTATGGTCATTGACGGCAATTCCATCATCAACCGTGCCTTTTACGGCATCAAGCTGCTCACCACCAAGGACGGCACCCCCACCAACGCCGTCTATGGCTTCGTGAACATCCTGCTCAAGCTGATAGACGAGGAACAGCCCGACGCCCTGTGTGTCACCTTTGACCGGAAGGCCCCAACCTTCCGCCATCTGGCCTATGAGGGCTACAAAGCCCAGCGGAAGGGAATGCCGGAGGAACTGGCGGCTCAGCTGCCCATCCTGAAGCAGGTACTGGAGGCCATGAACATCCCTCGCTATGAGATGGATGGCTGGGAGGCCGACGACCTCATCGGTACCATCTCGGTGAAGGATACCGCCGCCGGGTGGAATACCGTCATCGTCACCGGCGACAAGGACTCCCTCCAGCTGGTCACCGATACCACCCGGGTGAAGCTGGTGTCCACCCGTATGGGCCAGACCACCACCAAGGAGATGACCCCCGAGGCCTTCCGGGAGGCCTACGGCTTTGATCCCATCCACATGGTGGACCTGAAGGCACTGATGGGGGATACCAGCGATAACATCCCCGGTGTCAAGGGGATCGGTGAAAAGACTGCCATGGACCTGATCCAGCGCTACCACAGCGTGGAAGCCATTTATCAGGATCTGGACAGCGTAGAGGCCAAGCCTGCCGTGCTTAAGAAACTGACCGAAGGGGCAGACCAGGCTAAAATGTCCTACGACCTGGCCCTCATCCACTGCGATGCCCCCATCGACTTCACCCCCGAGGCCAACCTGCGGAAGGAACCCAATGCCGCCGTCCTGTACGAGCTTTTCCTCAAGCTGGAGTTTAATAAGCTCATCGACAAGCTGGGCCTCAGCGCTCCTCAGGGGGAGGTGCAGCAGGAGGAACAGTTTACCGGCACCTGCACCAGTGAAGATGTCACCGATTTGAACCGGGCAGAGGAGCTGTTGTCTATCTGGCGGCAGAAAGACAGCGTGGATGTGCTGGCCCTGCCCTCTCTGGACGTGGTTGTGGTGGAGCACTGGGAGGGTGAGCAGGATAGCCACGCCGCCATTCTCCGGGCTGACCAGATGGAGGGATATAACGACGTTCTCAAGGCCCTCTTTGCCCCCGATATCAAGAAGAATACCCACGACGTCAAGACCCTGCTGTCCAGACTGCTGGACGAGGGCATCGAGGGAGGCGGCTTTGTCTTTGATACGGCTCTGGCGGCCTATCTGCTGGCTCCCACCGACGGCAGTTACGAGCTGGAGACTTTGGGTATGCGGTGGTTCAACCATGAGTATGCCAAGGCCAAGGATACCTACCTGGCCAAGGATGCCTTTACCCCTCTGGCCGATCAGGCAACGGTGCTGGGTGCCTTGTTCTCCCACTGCGCCCTTATCGGCGCGTTGAAGGAGGCTATGGCCCCCCGGCTCACGGAGCTGGGTATGGATAAGCTGTACTATGAGGTGGAGCTCCCCCTGTGCCCGGTGCTGGCGGAGATGGAACACGCCGGGGTGCTGGTGGATCGGAACGCCCTCACCGCCTTCGGCCAGATGTTGGATGAGCGGATTCAGGCCGATGAGGCCCTGATCTACGAACTGGCGGGGGAGCAGTTCAACATCAATTCCACTCAGCAGTTCGGCAAGATCCTCTTTGACAAGCTGGGCCTGCCCCCGGTGAAAAAGACCAAGACGGGCTACTCCACCAATGCCGAGGTACTGGAAAAGCTGCGGGACAAGCACCCCATTGTGGCGGCGGTGCTGGACTACCGGCAGCTGGCCAAGCTGAAGAGTACCTATGTGGAGGGCCTCACCAAGGTGATCGCCGCCGATGGGCGCATCCACACCTCCTTCCAGAATACCGTTACCGCCACCGGGCGGCTCAGCTCCACCGAGCCCAACCTGCAAAACATCCCTGTTCGCACGGAGCTGGGGGCGGAGCTGCGGAAGATGTTTGTGGCTCCGGCGGGGAAGATGCTGGTGGACGCCGACTACTCCCAGATCGAACTGCGTCTGCTGGCCCATATTGCCGGGGACGAGCATATGATATCCGCCTTCCGCTCCGGGGAGGACATCCACACCGTTACCGCCTCTCAGGTGTTCGGAGTGGCTCCTGAAGATGTGACCCACGAGATGCGCCGCCGGGCCAAGGCGGTGAACTTCGGTATTGTCTACGGTATCTCCGACTTCTCCCTGTCTCAGGACATCGGGGTCACCCGGGCGGAAGCCAAGGAGTATATGGAGAAATATTTTGAGAAATACTCCGGCGTCCACGCCTATATGACCCAGGTGGTGGAGCAGGCCAAGGCAGACGGCTATGTGTCTACCCTCATGGGCCGCCGCCGGTGGCTGCCCGAGCTGAAATCCTCCAACTTCAATCTGCGCTCCTTCGGGGAGCGGGTGGCCCTGAATATGCCCATCCAGGGTACCGCCGCCGATATCATCAAGCTGGCCATGATCCGGGTGCGTGACAAGCTGCGGGTCGAGGGGTTGGAGGCAAAACTGATTCTTCAAGTCCACGATGAACTGATCGTTGAGTGCCCCGAGGGGGAGACCGAGCGGGTCAAGACCCTGCTGGAGAACGAGATGGAGCAGGTGGTGCAGCTGGCCCTGCCCCTCATTGCCGAGGCTCATGCTGGGAAGAGTTGGGCGGAGGCCAAGGGCTGAAAGGAGCAGTTATGGAATTGCGTCCTGTGACCGGCGGCGCACTGCGAGACTGGTATGACCAGGAACTGACCCAGGCCTTTCCACTCAATGAGTGTAAGCCTTTGGCGGACATCAAGGCCCTGATGGACCAGGGACGCTATGAGGTGTGGGGCCTCTTTGACGGTGAGACCCTGCTGGGCTACGCCACCCTTTGGATGGAACCCGCCGATAAAAGCTGTATTCTGCTGGACTATCTGGGGGTGACCGCCGCCCGGCGGAATGGAGGCCTGGGCAGTCAGATTGTCCGGATGCTGGCGGAGCAGCTGGCGGGAAAGTCTCTGCTGCTCATTGAGGCGGAGCGGCCAGTGGAAGGGGACGATCTGGCGGAGAATGCGCTACGGCAGCGGCGGCTTCGGTTTTATGAGCGGTGCGGTTTTGTGCCTGCCTACGATATGGCCACCTGTGGGATGAGGTTTACCACCTTTCTGCCGGAACTGCCCGCAGATCTGGCCCCGGTGATGGCCCTGCACAGGGCTATTTACGGCCCTGACCGCACCGATGTGAAGGTGCCTCTGGGGCCGGATGAGTTGCCGCCCGGCCCACCGGCGTGGATGGAGAAAGGAGAGACGGAATGGAGCGTTTGCTGATGTGCCTGGCTGCGTTGGCCTGCATTGCCCTGGGTATTTTTATGCTGGCCAAGCCGGAACTCTGCTGGAAGCTGGAACATTTTCTGGATACCATAGGCGGAGAGCCATCTGACTGGTATCTCACGGTGACACGACTGGCGGGCGTGCTGTTTCTCCTGCTGGGTGTTGGAATCCTGCTGTTTCTGCTGGTTGAACTGATCTGCAGTTTGGCGTTTTAAGGAGCGGATACTGTGAATTATAAACTGGTCCCTATGGACAAGTCCCACCTGAGCCAGGTGGCGGCCATCGAGCGGGAGTGCTTTTCCCACCCCTGGTCGGAGGCCCTGCTGGAGCAGGAGTTGTATAACGATATGATCTCCCTGGTGGTGGCCGAGGGGGAGGACGGCACCGTGCTGGGCTACGGAGAGGTGCGGGCCGTGCTGGACGAGGGTACCCTGGAGAAGATCGCGGTGGCTCCGGCTTACCGCCGCCAGGGGGTGGCAGAGGCCATCCTGGGTGCTTACATCCGGTTTGGGCAGGCCCACCTGGCCTTCCTCACTCTGGAGGTGCGGGAGAGCAACGTCCCCGCCATTGCCCTGTATGAAAAGCTGGGCTTTCAGACGGTGGGTCGCCGGAAGAACTACTACCGGGAGGAGCATGAGGACGCCCTGCTGATGACGGTGGAGTTTGGAGACCATGCCTGAGCTGCGGCTGCTCACCGACAGCCAGCTGCGGCAGGTTTACCGGATCCATGTGAAGCGGGATTTTCCCCGCAGCGAGCGGCGGCCTTTTACCTCCATCCGTAGCCTGCGCCGGGCTGGACGCTATGATACCTGGGGTGTCTTTGAGGGGGATGCGCTGCTGGCCTATGCCTTTTTATGGCGGACGGCGGAGGGTAACTGTGCCCTGCTGGATTATCTGGCTGTGTGTCCTGAGGGACGGGGCCAGGGATTGGGCACCCAGGCACTGGAACTGCTGAAAGCCCGGTATGGACCGGCGTGTACCCTGCTGGCAGAGGCGGAGGCGCCGGAGCCGGGGATTTCTCCAGAGGAGGACCGGGTGCGCCGCCGCCGATTGGCCTTTTACCAGCGGGCGGGGTTCCGGCTGATGACTTATCAGGCGGATATTTTCCACGTGCGCTATGCCATGCTGGTGTGGTCAGAGTCCTATGTACTGGACGAAGAGACTCTTCAGAATACCCACCGGGGGCTGTATCAGAGTCAGATGCCCCCTGTTCTGTTTCGCCGGATGATCCATATTCCGGCGGCTCACTGCGGAAAGAAGGAATGAACCATGAATATTCTTGCCATTGAATCCTCCTGCGACGAGACTGCCGTGGCAGTGGTGCGGGACGGCCGCACCGTCCTGTCTGACGCCATCGCCTCCCAGGCGGATATGCACGCCATTTACGGCGGCGTGGTGCCTGAGATTGCCTCCCGCAAGCACATCGAGGCCATCGCCGGGCTGGCCGATCAGGCCCTCCAGCAGGCGGGGATCACCCGGAGCGACATCGACGCTGTGGCGGTGACCTACGCCCCCGGCCTCATCGGCGCCCTGCTGGTGGGCGTGAACTTTGCCAAGTCGGTGGCCTACGGCCTCAATGTGCCCATCATCCCGGTCCATCATGTCCGGGGCCATATCGCCGCCAACTACATCGCCCACCCCGACCTGGAGCCCCCCTTTGTGTGTCTCTGTGTCTCCGGCGGCAACACCATGATCGTGGACGTAAAGGGCTACACTGATATGGAGATCCTGGGTGCTACCCGGGACGACGCGGCGGGGGAGTGCTTTGACAAGGTGGCCCGGGTGCTGGGCATCGGGTATCCCGGCGGGGCCCCTATGGACAAGCTGGCCCAGGGCGGCGATGATACCCGCTACGAGCTGCCCCGGGCCCATGTGGCGGATGCCCCTCTGGATATGTCCTTTTCCGGGCTTAAGACAGCGGTGCTCAATCTGGCCCACAACACCGCGCAGAAGGGGGAAGAACTGGACATGAAGGGCCTGGCGGCCTCCTTTGCCGCCGCCGTTAGCGATACCCTGGTACCCCGTACCATGGAGGCGGCCAAGCGCTGCGGCTATGGCAAAATTGCTGTGGCGGGCGGCGTGGCGGCCAATTCCCGTATCCGGGCCGATCTGGAGACAGCCTGCCGTCAGTCCGGCGATCAGCTGTTCCTGCCTCCTCTGTCTCTGTGCGGGGACAACGGGGCCATGATTGGCTGCCAGGGCTACTATGAATATCTGGCGGGAAAGCGGGGCGGCATGGACTTGAACGCCTACGCCACCCGGGACATTAAAAAAGGTTAATTGGATTTGAATCAAAAGCGGCGGTTTTTTGTAAAAACCGCCGCTTTTTGCTGTCTTTTCTGAAAAGAGGATAGGATGGGGGAGAAAAGGGTATGCTACAGACATCATGTACAGAAACTGTAATATAATTTTAAAAATTATATTACCATTTGCTGTTGACAATATTATAAGATTAGAACTATACTATAAGAGAAGAAAAAATATCTCCTATCAGCTTTGACAGAATGGCAGGTGTATGGTATGAATCAGGAGAATATTTTAAGAGGCAACCCTTCTGCCCTCTATTATCATCCCAAGGCTCGTCCGGTCCGGAAGGTGAAACAAGCGCGGGACCCCTATGACGGTCTGCGGCCCTGGTCGGCCATTACCCACGGCATGGGCGCGGCGCTGGCCGCCGTGGGCACGGTGCTGTTGGTGGCCCGCTGCCTGCTGGAGGAGCTGAGCGTGTGGCATCTGGTCTCCTTCCTGATTTATGGGATCAGCATGGTGGGCCTGTATACCGCCAGCACCCTGTACCACTGCATCAATACCAGCGTGGCCGGTCGTATCGCCCTGCGGAAGTATGACCACGCCTCTATCTATTTTCTCATCGCCGGCAGCTACACCCCTGTGTGTCTGGTAGCCCTGCGGGAGATGGGCGGTTGGGGCTGGAGCCTCTTCGGCGTGATCTGGGGGCTGGCTCTGGCGGGACTGGTGCTCACCTTGGTATGGCTCTCCGCCCCCCGCTGGCTCACCTCCGGCATCTATATCGCCATGGGCTGGCTGGCCATCATTGCTTTGGTGCCCCTGATGCAGGTGCTGCCTGGGGCGGGAATGTTTTGGGTGCTGGGCGGCGGTGTGCTCTATACCATCGGCGGTGTACTCTACGCCGTCAAGTGGCCTGGCCGCAATAACCCCAAGTTCGGCTGCCATGAGATCTTCCATGTGTTTATACTGGCGGGCTCCCTGTTCCACTTCATGCTGATGTATCAGGTAATCGCCGCGCTGTAAATCAAGCAAAAGCCCCCCGGCTTGGCCGGGGGGCTTTCTTTATAGATTGGTGTATCCCATCAAATACTGATCTACGTCCCGGGCGGCCTCACGGCCCTCCCGGATGGCCCACACTACCAGAGACTGGCCCCGGCGCATATCGCCAGCGGCAAAGACGCCGGGTACGGTGGTGGCGTAACCGCCTTCCGCCGTTTTGACACAGGAGCGGGGAGTGCGTTCCAGTCCGAAAAGCTCGGGTACATAGTCCTGGGGTCCCAGGAACCCGGCGGCAATGAGGAGCAGGTCGCAGTCCAGCACCGCTTCGGTGTCGGCGATGGGCTGGTGGTCGGGACCCAGCTTGACGGTTTTCACCGCCTTCAGCTTGCCGTGCTCGTCACCCATCAATTCGGCCACAGTAGTCTCATAGACCCGGGGATCGTGGCCAAAGAGGGCGATGGCCTCCTCCTGTCCGTAATCGGTCTTGCACACCCTTGGCCACTCCGGCCAGGGGTTATTTTCTGCCCGTTGATCGGGGGCCTTGGGCATCATCTCCAGCTGGGTCACGCTGGCGCAGCCGTGGCGGATGCAGGTGCCAACGCAGTCGTTGCCGGTGTCGCCGCCACCTACGATGACAACGTGCTTGCCCTTGGCGGAGGGGTAGGTGCCCTCGGCCAGGTCGTGGGTCAGCAGGGAACGGGTGGTCTCCTTTAAAAAGTCCACCGCGAACCACACTCCGTCCAGCTCCCGGCCGGGAACGGCCAGATCCCGGGGCTGGGCAGCGCCGCAGCACAGCACAACTGCGTCAAAGTCCCGCCGCAGCTGCTCCGGGCTGAGGTCCTTGCCCACATCCACGCCGGTACGGAACGTGATTCCCTCAGCGGCCATCTTGTCCAGCCGCCGCTGGACCACCGGCTTTTCCAGCTTCATGTTGGGAATGCCGTACATCAAAAGGCCTCCGGGCCGGTCCTCCCGCTCAAAGACGGTAACGCTGTGGCCCCGATGGTTGAGCTGGTCGGCACAGGCCAGACCGGCAGGGCCGGAACCAACCACCGCGACCTTTTTGCCGGTGCGGGCTTTGGGAGGACGGGGGGACATGAGGCCCCGGTCCCAGGCGTCCTCGATGATACCCAACTCATTGTCCTTTACGGTAACCGGGTCTCCATGGAGACCGCAGGTGCAGGCTGCCTCGCACAGGGCGGGGCACACCCGACCGGTAAACTCAGGGAAGTTATTGGTCTTTAAAAGCCGCTCCAGTGCATGGGTAAAGTTGCCGGTGTACACCAGGTCGTTCCACTCGGGGATCAGGTTGTGGAGGGGACAGCCGGACACCATGCCGTTCAGTACCGCCCCCGACTGACAGAAGGGTACGCCGCACTCCATGCACCGGGCGCCCTGCCGCCGCCGGTCGTCCCGGCCCAGCCGGGGGTGAAACTCGTTGTAGTGCTTGATGCGCTCCAGAGGGGTCTCAGAGGGATTCCCCCTGCGCTGATATTCCATAAATCCTGTGGGTTTTCCCATGGTTATTCCCCCTTCTGGTGGGTATTGACATAGAAGGCCTCTACCTGGGCCTCCTCCCGGCTCATGCCCTTCTCCTCATACTGGGCGATGGTGCGCAGCATCCGGTCGTAGTCGTGGGGCAGGATCTTCTTGAACAGAGGCAGATAGTCCTCAAAGTGAGCCAAAATATAGCTTGCCTTGGCCGAGCCGGTGGCGTCGGCGTGGGACTGGATCAGTTCCCGCAGTTCGGCGGCGTCGTGCTTCTCCGTGACCGGCTCCATGGATACCAGAGCCTTGTTGAGCCGCAGGTACAGGTCCCGGTGCTCATCCAGCACATAGGCCACGCCGCCGCTCATACCGGCGGCAAAGTTCTTGCCGGTGGGGCCCAGGATCACCACCCGGCCGCCGGTCATATACTCGCAGCCGTGGTCGCCCACGCCCTCCACCACGGCGGTGGCGCCCGAGTTGCGGACACAGAAACGCTCGCCCGCCACGCCGTTCAGGTAGGCCTGGCCGCTGGTGGCGCCGTAGAGGGCTACGTTGCCTACCAGGATGTTTTTCGCGGGATCAAAGGTGCTGTCCTTGGGGGGATAGACCACCAGACGGCCACCGGAGAGGCCCTTGCCCAGGTAGTCGTTGGCGTCGCCCTCCAGCTCCAGAGTCAGGCCCTTGGGCAGGAAAGCGCCGAAGGACTGGCCGCCGCCGCCGGTGCACTTGACCGTAAAGGTGCCGCCGGGCAGGCTGTCGCCGTGGAGACGGGTAATGTCGGAGCCCAGAATGGTGCCCACCGCCCGGTCGGTGGAGGAGACCGTCACCTCCAGGCGCTTGGGAGCGCCCTGAGCCAGTGCGCTGCCCAGCTTGCGCTCCAGCACCTTCAGGTCCACAGTATCCTCCAGATGGAAGTCGTAGACGTCGGCGGGATCGAAATGGGCCTTCTCCGCACTCACATAGGGGTTGTCCAGAATGGCGGACAGGTCCACCGTGGCGGCCCGGTCATTGACTGCCGGGGTGCGGACGGCCAGAAGGTCGGTGCGGCCCACCAGCTCCTCCACGGTGTGCACACCCAGCTTGGCCATATGCTCCCGCAGTTCCTGGGCGATGAAGCGCATAAAGTTGACCACATATTCCGGCTTGCCGGCAAAGCGCTTACGCAGCTCAGGGTTTTGGGTGGCAACGCCTACAGGGCAGGTGTCCAGATTGCACACCCGCATCATGACGCAGCCCATGGTCACCAGGGGAGCGGTGGCAAAGCCGAACTCCTCGGCGCCCAGCATACAGGCAATGGCCACATCCCGGCCACTCATCAGCTTGCCGTCGGTTTCCACCACCACCCGGGACCGCAGGCCGTTCTGGATCAGAGTCTGATGGGTTTCCGCCAGGCCCAGCTCCCAGGGCAGACCGGCGTTGTGAATGGAGGTGCGGGGGGCGGCGCCGGTGCCGCCGTCATAGCCGGATACCAGTACCACCTGAGCGCCGGCCTTGGCCACGCCAGCGGCGATGGTGCCCACGCCTGCCTCGCTGACCAGCTTCACCGAGATGCGGGCCTGACGGTTGGCGCACTTCAGGTCGTAGATCAGCTGGGCCAGGTCCTCAATGGAGTAGATGTCGTGGTGGGGCGGGGGAGAAATCAGGG
>PPYE01208508.1_pt1 | contig 12552 bp, 10 predicted proteins | sample 1559881 | NCBI WGS metagenome assembly PPYE01 (sample SAMN08240022, study PRJNA423297) | Human gut metagenome, whole genome shotgun sequencing project.
AAGTATTCCAATGTGAAGCCACTTGGATCACTATTGATTTGAACCAGCGCATCTACACTCGTCTGGATCGGTCCAAAGCGATCATTGATTACAGTCTGCTGACGATAGTTGTGCATAACTGCCGCGATATAGATCGGTATCAAGCCATAGCGCAGACCAATATGGTATTCTGGAGAGGTTAAACGTTCATAAAGCACGGCAAAGCAGATTTTTCCATTCTGACGTGACTCAAGAATAAAGGTTTCAATTACCTCCAGCAAATTACGCATTGCAGCGTTTTCTGGATGGAGATTTAACTGGGGGATACCACCATCTTCATTCCAGATTCCAGTCCGTAAAAGGGTGCTGCGCATAATCGAGACTTCTTGTCCAGTACCGGAAAGGCCAAGATTCGACTCGAGTTCACTCCTCAGAAGCGCACCGACAATTTTATTACGACTGTTTTGAGCAATGCTTGTGATATCGTTTTTGTTGACCGACTCATTGTTTATCACCGGCGTTAAGTTATATACAGTATCGCAAATTTGAGACATTTCTTCAGTGAGTCCAGACTTCCGGCGCACATGAAGCTCGTCCCCGTTATGGATATAAACCGAGCGATAGTTCTCCGGGTGTGTGTATGTGCTGATGAATTCCTTTATGATTTCTTGCAAATCTTCGAACACGACTTCGTATTCATCGAACAGCACAGGATCATCAACTGCACAATCTCTCAGTTTTGTAACTGCGGCATATTCCTGGGTTACCGCGTCGACATCCCTATAATGCTTGGGAAGCACAAAGATGTATCTCTCACAACCGACGCTTGTTTCTTTAACAGTTTCAGTGAGCTTCTTAAGCTGAGATTCACTTTCAGGTATGATGCCATAAACTATACCGTCAGCATCAATCGTTTCGCTCTTAATATTCCAATCAATATTCTCATTAACTTCTGAGCCGGAAATAAATTGGAACGCAAAGAACCTAGTCATCTCATATGTGTCATTATAGCGAGATGGATACATATAGTTATCAAAATTAGAGGCATTGAGAATATCTTTTGTGGCAATTTTCCCTGACTGAGATTCCACTTGATCGTGAATCATCTGCTGAATATCAACGCCGGACGTATGCTTAAGCCGGAGATAATCATTACTCCGTTTGATATAGATGACGAATTCCTTTTCGATCAAATCAGTAATTGCCTGCTCTATCTCTTTTACGTCATAGGTGCCAGCATAGATACCAATGAGCTGCTCTTTTGTCGGATTCAAACGTTCAAACTGTCCGAGGATATAGATCAAGGAGATCGTCTTAATAATCTTACTACCAAGTGTATCCTCGGGAATCTGATTAAGAATCGTACTTGTGAGAACAAAGGTGTCGTGGATATCGCCCGCATATACTTCTTTTTTTAGTAATGGCTCAAAATAGTCATAGATGCCTGGGCAGGATAAAGGTAGACACTGGATGGAGGGGGAAGCATCCTCTAATCGCCGTCTCAATCTCGCCCTGCGCATCCATAAACATCTGATGCTTTTGATAGCGTGAAAACAGCGCCTCAAAATCGCGAGCATGTTCATCGCAGAAAGTCCCCCAGATCGGCTCCTTATGCTGGATGACAGAGGATATGATCTCATAGGTCTGAGAGAAATTATTGTTCATATGGATGTGCTTAAAGCGTTCTGATACGCCACGCCATCCATCAGTTTTCTCTTTCGGGAGCTTATCAATATAATTTGAAATTTCCTTATGGGAAATCAGCATCAGGTGAAGCTGAAGCGACCCGCTCCGGCAACATTTCTCCGCAAAATCCTGAAGCATTTTTGTGTCACTGACCGAGGCATCGACGATATTGGCCTCAAGGAATTTGCTAAACTCGTCGTAGACAACATAGAGACCGGTATAGCCCTTGGACTTGAGGCTTTTTGCCACGCTCTCATAGAGCTCAACCACGTCAAATCCAAGAAATGGATTGAAAGCACTTCCAGCCGTAAGTGACGGGTAAACCTGTTCAAAAGCTCCATAGGCGGCGACATCATAGTTTCCCAACCGATCTATAAATACTTCCACCGGATCGTCGATCCCGTTCAGAAATTTTTCAAAGGTTTCCGGGAAATCCTTTTGCCAACGTTTGATTACGCTGATTGCAGCTTTATAGTTGGTCTCTGGCATGGCGCTCAAAAGGTCATGCTCAGAAAGGGTCCTCTGCAAAGATAGCAGGAACGCTTGGGTAAGGCTAGTATTGCTTCCGCTGATTACCACTGGAAGAATCTTGTTTTCACTTTCATAGTAATTCTGAATAAGCTGATAAAGCCTCGGATTCTCTTCAATCTTCGGCATCAGTTTTTCGAACAAAGTCAAGTCCCTCTTCATCAAAATAGAGAGGATCGTCAGCACGATATGAGACTTGCCCTTGCCATATGCACCAATCAAAACCCTTGCGCGATCCGATGAGGTCGGATTGACGCTCAGGAGAATGTCCTCCAACAGACTAAGCGCAGATTTTGTCGGTATGAAGCTTTTGAGTTTATTGTCGCTTCCAAGATCGTACCCTATATTAACGGAGTATTGGAATCCTGATGCGACAGAAATCATGTCTCTCATCTTTCGTTCTCCTGACCCTGCTCATCGATTGATGCATAAAACCGTTCCACGCAGTCATAAAAATCAAGCTCTTCCTGTATGGTAATCACATCCAAACCAGACGTGCGATTGATTTTGATTAAGCCCAGCTTCTCTATACGGTAAAGCACATCCAGCATTGTAATTGAGTCGAGATTATATACTTTCCCGATGTTTTTCGGTGCTGTTAAAAGTTCATTCAAGCTGATTTCTCTTCGCCCATCGGCATTTTTTACGATAACCGCAAGAATAACGTAGGGATTGAGCATATCACTAGCAGGAACGCTCTTTTTATAGGTCTTTTTTCTCCTGTTGAGAATATCGACCAATCCAAGCTCACCAAATGGACAATCGATATTGTTCTCTGGTGATACCTTAGTTGGATTCGATTTATAGCGCGGAAGATATGTATTTATTATGCATTGGAAATCTTCATTCAACGAGCGGATTGCATAGTCGGTTTCGTTGTCGCGCATTTTTATGTACTTTTGTAATGCAGAAACGAAATCTTCCCGAGAAAACTCTGACATAGAAAACTCATTGAAGAAGAAATACCATGCAGTGGCCTCATCTTCTTGTGAGGCAAGACAATACTGCAAAAGGCAAAGCGTACCGAGCTCTTCAATATAGGTGTCATGCTGATAGATTATTTCACCAAGCCTGGTGAATTGCTGCATCCTTCTCCCTCTAGGCGGTTCCTCTGTAAGGCCAACTGCTTGAAGCCAATATCGAAGTGCCTTTACCATGTTCGCACCGAGGCCTAGTACATCCATCGGATTTTCATCACGGGAAATAAAAACAACTGGATTGTTGAAGACACAGCGCATTCCTTTGCTGAGCCAACCCTTTCTTATGAAGAATGTATCATGAGCCCTAAATTTCATTGGCATTGCTGTGTCCTCCAAACTTTACTTTGTCCGCAGATATTTTTCCATCATGCAGCCGCCATCGAGATACTTAGCAGTCATGCACATTTTACAGTGGACGCACTTATCTGGGTCAATATAATAGTTATCTCCAATAATAGAGATAGCACCTTGTCTACAGATCGATTCGCATTTGAGACATTTTCTACAGGCATTAAACTTTCTTATTTGGTATCCAACCATCCGTTGAAGATCATCATGGTCCGCTACATTCATCGTCCTGACCTTTACCGCGTAATCGTAGCCATCTTGATTAAAAGGTTGGATTGACAGTATAGGCACATTAGACCGAGTCTCAAGGACAATGGTTTCCCGAAGGAGCTTCTTACCAAGCTCTGGGGCAATTTTTCCAAACGGGACGAACATTCCGACTAGTTCGTCATCGAATGGACGCACCAAGCGATAAATCTTGGCATGATCCTCGGTGGTGCAGTTTGTGAAGCGAATCTTTACATCTCCTGCCGAGGCAAGACCGTTACCGCCCTGACGAGCTTTCCATTTCCCGTCGTCTACATAAATCTCCGGATCGGGTTTGCCGATCTTTTTTGCAAAGCCAATGAGAAACTCTCGCCATTTTTTGGACTCGTCTGGCATATAGATCCTGGAAAGAAACTGTGCACGCTGGTTGTTATTCGGGCAACACCAGCAACCGACGCGATCATATCCCAGTCTATATGCGGAGTTGAAATCCACATCTTCGGCTAACATATAGAGCCAAATGTCGATGTCTTTCCAAAAGAAGATCGGCGATGCAACTGTCTGTTGCTGGATTTTGACAGACTCGGCGTCATCTTCAATCCGATTATATTTACTTCTGCTGACAGACTCGGACTTTCGGATACCATAAAAGGTCAGGATTTGCTGGCTCCGGTACATGCTATTGATTACCCTAGTAATAGGGCCAGTTTTGAACATGGAGCAACACCAGCGCATCATTCTCGCTGGAGGGCCAATGTCCTCGCAAACATCATAAAAAACTTGTTCATCATTTTTGGCAATCTGGAAGATTGCTAGCGGATGGGAATCGCGATATCGGTTGGCATATTCAAGCGTCGTAGGGAATTCAAGCGTCGTATTGCCAAAAATATGAACTAAGCTCGGATTGCTCAACGCCTTTGTGACAACATCGGCTGTAACAGTTGAGTCTTTGCCGCCGGAAAAGGAAATAACTATGTTCTCTTCCTTATATTTTGCTGTTGCTTGCCTCACAAAGGAATACGCTTCATCCTTTAGGTACGATAATCTGTGTTCATTTGCTTTGACAAAGCAAGCAACATTCTCGTTAAAGAAGTTATAGTCGATTGAGTCCGATAAGGAGGTAACTCGTTCCGCAATTCGATCAGTATCAGCCTCCGCATACGTTTTTGAGGAAATAGAGAGTGCTTTTCCATCGATGTAATATCTACTGTTTGCTGCCCAAACCGAGCAATTCATATAACAAGTCGGCTCTTTATCAAGCAGAATTGCCAGAAGTAACCGTTCCTCAGGAAAGACAGGTCTGAGATCAGAGGATAAGTATCGAGTTTTTTGGCCACAAATCGGGCATATGCCTTTGTCTGCTGCCGAAGATAAATGAATAATCGGTGTAGCGCACTCCTTGCACCAGTAAATCTCTACAGGGACGTCCTCGACTGTTCCAGTGCCACAGACCGGACATACTTTTTCGTTAGTTTCAATATTACAATTCTTGCACCACACGATCGTCACCTCCTTCAACATCGTTTTTGGTTCTTACTATGCCACTATTATTTACTGTTACTGTAGCAAAAGCATTGTCCTATAAAACGGACTTATATCATCCATATAGGAACAATCAGATTATTGCTGTCAAAGACACTGAATACATCTGCCATACAAAGGACAGCACCAGTCCCAATCTGGAGCGGGGATTTATCAATTACTTTGAAAACGCGGGTTAAACGCTTGTCCGGCGTGGCGGTTTTCTTGATCTCCAGCGGGCTGAGCTTGCCATCGCCCTCCAAAATGACGTCGATTTTCTTGGCGTCACGGTCACGGTAGAAGTAGAGATACGGCTCAAGTCCCGCGTTCTGATAACTCTTCATGATCTCCGACACGGTGTAGTTTTCCAGCAGAGCGCCGCTCATGGCGCCGCTCTCAGCCACCTCCGGCGAAGACCATCGTGTGAGATAACAGACGAGGCCGGTATCATAGAAATAGACCTTAGGCGTCTTAATGGTGCGCTTGAGAACGTTGTTGGAATACGGGTGCAGCAGAAAGATGATCCCCAGCGTTTCGAGGATGTTAATCCATGCCTTGGAGGTTTGGATGTCAATGTCAGCGTCCTCTGCTAGCGCATTGTAGTTCAGAAGCTGCGAGCAGCGGGCAGCAACAGCGGTAACGAAACGGTTGAATTTCAGTGCATCCACGCTGCCGGAGAGGACTCGAACGTCCCTCTCTACGTAGGTGGAGAGGTAGGACGAATAGAAGACATTCCGATCTGGTGTCTGACCGCTGATAAGTCCTGGCATGGAGCCGCGCCACAGGCGCTCGAACAGCTCTGGCGTGGTGACCGGAGCAATCTGATCTCGCTCGTCGAGCAGCCGTTCCATATCCGTGGTAAACGGAACACAGGGTGACCCGACGATCTCACGCTGCGACATGGGAGACATGTGCAGCAACGCCACACGTCCTGCCAAAGATTCCTGCACACCCCGCATAAGTCGGAAGATTTGCGAGCCAGTCATCCAGAAGTCGCCGGGTTTGTGATGCTCGTCGATGTGGATCTTGACGTAGGTGAACAGCTCCGGGGCGTACTGCACCTCGTCGATCAGCACCGGGGGTTTGTGAAGCTGCAGGAACAGCGCGGGGTCATTCTTCGCTAAATCTCGTTCAGAGAGATTGTCTAGCGTTACATAACGACGGCCGATATTCTCCTTCTCTGCCAGTTCACGCAGCATGGTTGTTTTTCCCGCTTGCCGGGGTCCCGTTAGCAATATCGCAGAGTATGACTTGCTCAACTCTAAGATACGATTTTCCATATGTCGGCTGATGTATTTCATAATGCACCACCTAAAGCGTTATATGAGCTTGCTCCTCAAAAGAAACATCGCATGATTTCAGTGTAGACACTGGATACAGCATAGTTCTTGAAACAGACTCCAAATAAGGTACCAATGGTTCGAGGGATCTACACTTATTGGTAATATGTAGCGTTATTAAACTTTTCGACTAGTTCAAGCCCATCTTGCGGCCGTTTATGATAATCGTTCGAAATAGCTTCAAGTATCAGTTCTTTAATCAAAGGAGTAGTATCAATATCTTCTGCTGAGAAAATTCCTCCAGGATACTTATGGGTTAATACGAAAACAAAAACTAAACAGATCTGAAACACGTCAGAGTATTTCCCGATCTCTTTACCACCAAAATAATAGCAGTCAATCGCTTCTGGACTCATCCAAAACATTGGCCCGACTTTCTCATTGAGTTTTGTGATATCCTGATGATCTTCTGGTGACAAAAAAGAACACAAACCAAAGTCACTTAGCACCCAAGTTTCGCCCTTTATCAGAATATTCTCTGGCTTGATATCTCGATGGATAGCAAATTGATGTAATACTGCTAGTGCTTCGCATAAGCCCCTAAATTGAGGGGCATATTCCTCATACTCTGGTTTCTCATTGCTTTTCATGTAATCCAGTAAATTTCGATCTGCCTTCTCCATTATGACAAAGTCAATTTCCACGATATTCTTATACCGATTGTTTTCTACTGCCTCTACCGTACCATCAGCAATGTATCTTATGAGATGAGGGTGGTTTGCTTTTTGCATCAGGAGTACTTCTTGAGAAAAGCGTGTTTTGCTTTTTTGTGATAACGAGAGGAGAAACTTTACTGCATAAACAGAGCCTGCTCGATCAATGCATTCGTATACTACTCCATTTCCTCCACATCCAATTCGATCTAACACTTCATAATCATCGCCGGTTTTCGAAATTATCCTCTCGTCTATTCTATAAGACCGTTGCGGATTATTAAGAAATAAATCGATCATTTTATGCCTCTTCTTTATAACAGTCTTCCAGCCTTGTTTTCAGGAAATTGATCCTCCATTGTCTGTTGGCTATTGAATTTGCATCGCTTAAACAGCGTGTTGCATACTCTCTATAATCGTCATCTTCACTCTGTGGACCAATTTGCTCATTCATTTCTTGCAGAGATAGTCTTACCGTCTGCAAACGATCTGTTTTTATTGTGCCGCACTGCTGCAAATCAGCAATACAAGCAAACAACGAGTAAAAGTCGGATTTCTGCCTAAATCTTGTCTCTCCTATTGGCATAATGCTTGGATCAAATATGGTCTGAATATCAGTTATGATACTAGTAAATTTCTCTGCTATTTCGTCTGCATTATCCATCTCCATATACTTCTCACAAACATCATCAAGGTATTCTTTCTTGTCTTGAACGCCATCTGTCAATATTGTAAGCAGCTCTTCAACATACTCAACGTCTAGCATTCTCCTGCGTTGTTTAGTCGAAAAGATTTTTGCGTCCTCAAAAAACTCAGACTCAGACAACTCTTCGGCAAGTTTGATAAACCTGCCCGGGAAATCCGCTCTGCGGAGTTCTTGCTTGTTTAGCTGCACAGTGTACTTATTAACTCTAGAATAAAGATCACGAATTTCCTCCTCGGAGGGATTGAAGATTTCGTTGATATCAATTTTATATCTGAGTATCTCGTTTTGTACCTCATCCGGGAGATCAGAAAAAAGGCAACCTTCGTAGTCTCCGGAATAAGGCTTGCTTAATCTAAGTTTATTTTTTACAAATTTCAAAATTGCAAGTTAAGCGTTGTTGTCCATCAATTACAACACGATAAGTATTACCATTGTTCATGATAGATTTTATATAGATTTTGGGGATAGGAATACCTTTAATTATCGTGTCAATTAGCATGATCTGAGCTGCACGACTCCAGACCTCGTTCCTTTGAAAGTCCGGCTTTAGTTCAAGCCGATGATTGTTATCCCAGTCCCGAATATCAGAAATCGGATGAGAGTATGATTCCCACTTCATATTCTTTACTCCTCCTTATTATTTTGTTATAGATTATAACGACCATCTATAAGGTGGTTACTATTCTTATCTTACATATTGTTGGTTGATTTTCTCAAGAATGAGCATAGCTTCCCCCAAAACTCAACGGTGTGATCGACTAAAGAGATCGTACCTATAATACAATGTATATTATAACCGAATAAGCTCCCAAAGTCAATAAAAAATCGGCAGATTTTTATTTATCTACAAAATCTGCCGTGTGCGTTATCTTCCATCTCCGCTCCTCTTTTCTTTGTCTACTGCGGTGCAAATTTTGACTTGAATCAGGAGTTGTTCAGAGTTATAATAACCGTATAAAAAGCAATCGCCTCTCGAGTAAATGCGAGAGGCTTGTAATGCGTATTATTCTGCGGTAATCCCCCTGACCACACAGCAGACCACCTACCGTTCCGGAGCACTCGGAAACAGTGGATTGGGGAGTGCCGAAGAGTATGGTTTTCCGAGCGGAAAGGGGCGGAAAAAGCCATTTTCGGCGGAAAGTGCCATCATAAATGCGTTTGGGAGCAGGATGCCGCAGGTTCGAGTCCTGTCACCTCGACCATAACAGGACACCGATTTTGATACAATGCGTATCTTGATCGGTGTCCATTTTCTTTATCCGAAAGTCCTTGTTTAGTGGGATTTATCAACACAATTTAACAAAAGCAGGCTCTGCGATGACTGAAAAACGGTCACGACAGAGCCTTTTCTATTTTTTACCTTTATACTATTTAACGAAAGGTCGTGAGGGTGTGCATTTTCGGCAAGGGGGTGTGCACTTTTTAATTATTCCTAAAATTAACAATAAGCCGCAGAAAGCCGACCTTTGACCTGTAATAAGCAAACCACTATACCGTCCCGGTTGCAATCTGCTCGAAAATATGATATAATAACCCCAGACATAAAATCCGCTGAAAGCGGATTTTGCCGTGCTTTGCACGGCTTGCGGAGCACCGCAAGTCTGAGAATATTTTTCCGTCAAATCCTTTTGTCTGTTGACAAAAGCACGGCGTTCCGCCGTGTCGGCTGGCGCCGATTTGATTTGTGGTATAATAACATATAATAATTCCGAATTTGCAGGTGAGAAGATGGACGCATACCGTATTGCAATTTGCGATGACGATGATATAATACGAGAAAATTTATGTTCTCTTTGTAGTGATATTTTAACTGATGACAGTGTTGAATATGAGCTTGAGCCTTTTTGTTCGGCTCAAGAGCTTGAAAAACGGCTTAACAGCGAAAACTGCCCCTTTGACCTGCTGATATTGGATATTCAGATGGACGGCATGACGGGTATGGAACTTGCCCGTTCTTTAAGAGAAAAAGGTAATCGGGTGTCGATCATTTTTGTGACAGCGTGTGAGGATTATCTTAGCGAAGGATACGGCGTTCAACCTATTCATTTTCTCTTAAAGCCTGTACGGCGGGGAGCACTGGCAAGTGCGATCTACACTGATCTGAAGCTGAATTACATACCGAAAACCGTTGTGGTTCACATCGGAAATAAACTGGTGCATTTATCTTTTTCGGACATACGATATGTCGAGAGCTATAATCACAGCATAGTAATCCACCAAAGTACAGGTAACAGCACCTATTATTTTTCGCTTTCGGATTTTGAAAAACAACTTCCTGCGGGGCAATTTGCCCGCTGTCATAACAGCTATCTTGTGAATTTGAATGGGGTGCGTGAGATCGGTAGAACGGAGCTTTCTCTGCAAAGCGGCGAAACGCTCCCGGTGGGAAGAGCCTATTACAAAGCCTTTCAAAGCGCATTTGTGCGATATATAAATCAATAACAAAGAGGTCACCGCTTATATTCGGCGGTGACCTCTTAATATTTATTTTTTAGGCAGCTTAAGTGCTGTCTGCACGGTGAAGATCCGATCCTCCGAAGTGAAAATATCCAGTATGCTGTGGTAACGCACGGCGACGGTGTTCATCAGCTTTAAGCCGAAGCCGTGGGTTTCGGCATCATTTTTGGTTGTGAGATAGTTGCCGTCTGCGTCTTGTCTACGCTTGCCGGAATATGAATTCTCACACTTGACGGCAAGAAAGCCGTTCTTTGTTTCAATTTGAAAGCGGACAGACCGTTTTCCGTCGGTAACCTCCGCGGCGGCTTCTAACGCATTATCAAGCATATTCATCAAAAGCTCGCATAAATCGCTTTCGGCAACAGTCAGCTGCGGCGGAACAGAAACGAGTACATCAAAGCTGATGTCGGATCGTGCCGCACGGTAAGCGGCGTCCTGCAAGATCGTATTGACTGTGAAATTTTCGGTAAACTGCGTTTGTGCCAAATGATCGTTTTGCTGTTTTATATCTCCAATCAGCTGTCCCAGCGTCTTATAATCGCCCTTCTGATACAGTGCGTCAAGGGCGATTATTTTATGCTTCATTTCATGGCGAATGGCGGCGCTGTCGGTCACCTTGCTTTCTATCGCATGATAGCTGTTCATGATAAGCTCGTTGCGCAGATGGAGCGTTTTGGCTTCCATCTGCTGTGAAATGATCGAACGTGTTACGGCATAGGCGGAGATGACCGCACATACGGCGACTGTCCAGACGGTGATCCAATACAGAAGTCCTGAATAATCATAAAGTTCCGTGACATCTGAGATCAGTCTGCCGATATATTTTGAAAGGCGGCTGTTTGTGAAAAACGATACCGTGTATGCGACAGCCAACGTAACAGCACTTACGGCAGCTGAAATTCCAAAATATTTCCAGAATTTACGTTGCCTGTTCATCACAAGATAGACTACCAAAAGTGCAAGCAGTAAAATGCCTATTTCCTGCCGATTAAGGAAATCGACCAATCCGTCATCAAGGAAATGATGTCCCATTCCTTTGGTGATCCATTGCATAGTAAGCCCCACAGAGGCAAGGAAAAGCGGTATCAGGCTCCAATCTGTTTTTTTGCGCACAATTCCCAAAAGAAACAGACCTGCAATCATTAGCGATATGAAAGCGGTCGCACCCGCCGGAATGCTGTAATAGTTTGCGTAGGCGTAGCTTTCGATTTCTTCCGCATCTACAGGAACAAAGCGAGGAAAAGGCGGGAAAACAATGCTTGTCGTGTCGGTCACCGTGCCGATAACGGTAAGCTTACATTCGGTATTAAGTGGCAGCGGAATAATCGCCTGGGCCTGCCCTGCCGCTCCCTCAGGCACAAGGGTATCGGACTGCCACACCGCTTTTTCGTCTATGCTGACAGTCAGATCCATTCCTGCCGTTTCAAATACCAGATTACCGTATTTGCCGCTTGCAGGAATGACTGTTTCAAGCCGAAATCTGTCACCTATTTCGGGTGGTACGGAATAATCAAGCTCGGTGAGCGAATCGTCCTGTCCGATTTTGACGGCAGTTTGCCAGTCTATATATTGTATAGATGTATCAAGCTTAGTGAAATTCTGCAAAAACCATATCATTCCGATGCAAAGGATCGGAAACAGTGCTGTGCATATCCACCGTAAAGATTTTTGTATATTGCTCTCCATTATGACGAGAAACCTCCCGTTTGCAGTAAAATTTGTTGTGCCGATTGTCCGTATACTTATTTTACATTAAAATCCGTCGTTTGACAAGCGATATTTTGTCTGTGTAATTCTCTGCGACGTAAACGACAACAATACAGCGTAAACGACACGCCCGAAATCTCCGCATTATGATATAATATTTAATAAGAGCTATATGACTCAATTTTTTATTTTCTATTCTGCCGCTGTATGCGGTAAACCCGATTTTGAAGGAGTATGAACTATGAACAAGAAATTCATTTTTCGACGAGCGATAAGTGCGGTACTGGCTGTTGCGATGATAGCCGCAAGTCTGCCGTTTTCGTCATTTGCCGAGGACGGCTCTGACAGTCCGACCTTTTCATCTGATGCGGCAAATTCACTGATGAAAAACACCGTCCCCGCGGGGTACGACAAGACGACCAACCCCTACGGATACGATG
>PPYE01683970.1_pt1 | contig 12549 bp, 10 predicted proteins | sample 1559881 | NCBI WGS metagenome assembly PPYE01 (sample SAMN08240022, study PRJNA423297) | Human gut metagenome, whole genome shotgun sequencing project.
ATGCAGAATGGTATCGGGAATCATCCGCTTCCCGGACTCTTCGTTCAGGATGGCTTTACCGGCACGGTCGCGTAGGGTCACCTGCTTCTCGTAATGTATGCCTTCCTTCAGCCCTTGGCTTTCCAGCAACTCGTCCAGAATCAACTCGCCCCAATTCCCTTGCACCTTGTTCTCGTTGCGCAACGCCGAAGCCAGCTTGTCAGCCTCAGCCCCGATTTCACGCGTACGCCTCATCACTTCCTCAATGGCTTTCTCCAGTGAAGCCGTATTCTTATTATGCGTGTCGCGGCTGCTGTCCATGGCCGTACGCATTTCCCGGATGGTCTCTTTCAGCGGGTCTATGATAGCCGTCATCTGCACCGTGTTCTGCTGCGAAAGTTCACGGGTACGCTGTCCCAATATTTCACGGGTAGCGTTCTGCAACTGCTCTTGCATGAGATTCAGTTGTTCCTTGAAACGGCGGTTGCGCTCTTCGCCCTCGCGCACCATCTGTTCGCGCACCAACACCAATTCTTTTTCCAACGTCTGCTTGTCGGCAGCCAGCCCTTTGTTCTCGCGATTCAGCGCCTCGCACCGTTCCTGCAACGCTGCCAAATGGTTCTCCATGCGTTCTTCGCGTTCCTTGAAATCCTGCGACTGCCGTTCAACTGATTCTTCCATCTCGCTCCGGCGTTTTTCCATCTCTTCCTCACGGACCTGCAACAGGGTTTGCAGGGAAGACATACGCGCCTTCGTCCACAAAAAAACAACACCGGCACCACATATCAAACCGGCGAACAGCCATAAAAGTTCCGTCATTTCTTCTTTTTCCTTACGTTTTATAACAAAATTACGTTTTTTTGTGGATAAAACAAAACGATCTTTGTATTTTTGTGACCTATAATCTAAAAAACAAACAGAATGGAACTTATACCCGTAAAAACGACAGACCCGTATTATGCTGAAGCCGAACGGCTCATGACGGACGCTTTCCCGCCCGAAGAACGACGCCCCCTGGACCGACAACGTCAATACACCGACCACAATCCGCTTTTCCACCCTCAGGTCGTTGTAGAAAACGGGACGTTTGCCGGACTGTTCAACTATTGGACCTTGGACGGATTCCTCTACGGAGAGCATCTGGCCACCTGCCCTTCCCTACGCGGCGGCGGATTGGGACGACGCATCCTCGACACTTTCATCCGGCACGCCGGACAACCCATCGTGCTGGAAGTGGAGCCGCCCACTACCGACATAGCCGCACGGCGCATCGGCTTTTACCGCCGTTGCGGTTGCCGGTTGTGGGAACATCGCACCTATATACAGCCTCCTTACGCTGCCGACCTCTCGCCGCTCCCCCTGCTCCTTATGGTGCACGGCGATTTGGACGAAGAGAAAGACTTTGAACATATCTGCCACGAAATCCATACGAAAGTATACGGATGGCAGGGAGGTAAACTGACCAACGACTGAAGATAACCCATATGGCAGAAACACTTAGCGCACTCATCAAGTCGTGCAGCGACTGGCTCTGGGGATGGCCCATGGTGATTATCCTGTTAGGCACCCACTTGTTTTTAACCGTACGGCTGCGCTTTCCGCAACGCAAACTGTTCAAAGCCATCCGGCTCTCGGTACAGTCGGACAAGTCGGGGCAGGGAGACGTCAGCCAGTTCGGCGCGTTGGCCACAGCGTTGGCAGCCACCATCGGCACGGGGAATATCGTAGGCGTAGCCACGGCCATCACGTTAGGAGGACCGGGCGCCGTATTCTGGTGCTGGCTGACCGGCGTGTTGGGCATCTCGACCAAGTATGCCGAAGGACTGCTGGCCGTCAAATACCGCATCCGTACCCCGCAAGGCAAAATGCTGGGAGGCCCCATGTATGCCTTGGAACGGGGAATGGGCATGAAATGGCTCGCTGTCTTGTTCTGCATCTTCACGGTGTGCGCCTCGTTCGGAATCGGCAATCTGGTGCAAAGCAACGCCATATCCATGCTGTGCTACGAGACATACCGTGTGCCGCAGGCACTTACCGGAACGGCAGTAGCCGTATGCGTGGCTTTGGTCGTCATTTTCGGCGTGAAAGGTATCGCACGTGTCTGTAGCGCGTTTGTCCCCCTGATGGCCGCACTTTATTTCTTAGGATGCTGCTACATTCTGTGGGTCAATGGCGGCTATGTGTGGGACGCGGTGAAACTGATCGTGGAATCGGCCTTTCGTCCCGAAGCGGCCGGAGGAGGTTTTGTGGGTGGTTCCGTCATCATGACCGCCCGTTACGGCATCGCCCGCGGACTTTTCAGCAACGAAAGCGGCATGGGTTCCGCCCCGATTGTGGCGGCTGCCGCACAGACCCGCAATCCCGTGCGCCAGGCATTGGTGTCGTCCACCGGCACATTCTGGGACACGGTGGTCATCTGCGCCCTTACCGGCCTGGTTCTGGTATCCAGCATTCTGGCCTATCCCGACATCTCATACGCCGACGGACCGGCTCTGACCAAAGTGGCTTTCGACAAGATTCCCTATTTGGGCGCTCCCCTGCTCACGTTCGGCATCGTCACTTTTGCTTTCTCCACAATCTTAGGATGGTGCTACTACGGCGAAAAGGCCATGGAATACCTGAGCGGCAAACGGTGGACCTTAGTCTACCGGGGCGTCTTTATCGTCGGCGTATTCTTCGGTGCCATTACGCAGTTGGCCGTGGTGTGGAACTTTGCCGACCTGACCAATGCCCTCATGGCCGGTGCGGCGGAAAGCTTCCGCCGCACCGGATTTTCTTACCGGCATCCCGTATTCCCGGGTCAATCCGTCTCGATACTGTTCAACAAGTCAGCCTTTCCCTCGTTGATCAGTTTCAATATCAATTCGCCGAACAACGTGTTTTGCCAGGCAAACCATGCACGGGTAAAGTTCTTCGGGTCGTTCTTATGAAAAGACTCGTGCATGAATCCCGTACCGGCATCCGTATTCACCAGCATTTCCACACAGGCTTTGATTTCCTTGTCGTCACGGCTCGTAAAAGCTTTCATCATGATGCTCATCGGCCAAATCATATCGTAACCGACATGTGGCCCGCCGATACCTTCGCCCGCCGTCCCCTTAAAGAAATAAGGATTGTCCTCGCTCCATATCAGCTTGCGGGTATTCTGATACACCGGATCGTCTGCCGGCACGTCACCCAGATAGGGCATGGCCAACAGACTGGGCACATTGGCATCGTCCATGAGCAAACGGTTGCCGAAACCGTCCACCTCGAAAGCATACACTTTTCCGTAACGGGGATGATCGTATACGGCATATTTCTTCAAGGCGGTCTCCACTTCATCCGCCAATTCACGGCATTCTTTAGCCAACGTTTTTTCATGGTTCACCTCGGTCAAAATCTCGGCTGCCTTACGCAAGGAAGTCACGGCAAAGAAATTGGAAGGCACCAGAAACTGAAACGTGGTGGCATCGTCGGAAGGACGGAAAGCCGAGGCTATCAACCCCACAGGCTTCACCGGATTGCCCCATCCGTTATTGGTCACGGTGTCGAGCGCACGCTCCGTCTTGCGTTGGAAGTGATAGGAGCCGTTCCCCTCCTTACGCTGCTGTTCCCGGAACGTCTGTAGAATGTATGCCACGGCTTGCAGCCACTCGTCGGAGAAGACACTGGCATCTCCCGTCACCTTCCAATAATGGTAGGCCAGACGAATGGGATAACACAGCGAGTCGATTTCCCATTTCCGCTCATACACTTCGGGCTTCATATCCGTCATGTCGGACGCCCAATAGCTTCCCGTCGCCTCCTTATTGAAGGCATTGGCGTATGGGTCGATGTTGATACACTTGAACTGACGGCGAATCACTCCGGCCAACATTTTCTTCAGTTCAGGATCCTCATTGGCCAACTGTACGTAGGGCCACACTTGCGCACCAGAATCCCGCAGCCACATGGCATGGATATCACCCGTGTACACGAAGGTGTCGTCCGCCCCGTCGAAGTGGACGGTCGTATCCAGCGTATTCGGGAAGCAATTCTCAAACATCCATGCTAATTTCGTATTCGTCAACAGTTTCTTGGCACGTTGTATCTGCTCCTCTACGGCTTTGGAAGTGAACAAACGTTTTTCGGGCCGATGGCTCTTCCACACACTGACCTGAGTATTGTCCCGTTCGGCTACATACTCCTGCATTTCAGCCGCCCGGGTCTCTACCGTCATTCCGGCAACCCCTACGGCCACTCCTACAATTTTAATAAGATTTAAGTTCATAGCATTTATTGTGAATTAGTATTAAGTTGGGTTATCTTATAAAATAGATTTCCACCGCATGGAAACCCAAAGCACGGAACAAGGCCGTGAACTGATTGCGTGCATTGGCTTCCGCCCGACGCATATTCGACGGCGTCAGGCATTGACGCAACATCTTCCCGTAAGCACGGTCGTACAAATCGCGGCGTGCGCCATTCGGCCATTTTCCACTCTCATAGAACACCTTCGTACGGGCTTCGTCGATAAAATTCTTGTCCAACAAATGCACGGCAGGCAAACGGAGAGTCACGGTATCGCCATGCGCCTGCGCCCATTCTCCTGTCACCCGGTTCATGTCGATCCCGATGCGGGGAACTCCGGTGTACACAGCCACCAAGCGGTCGTCGGTAAAGAACCCTTTGCGTAACGTATCGGCCACGACTTCAGACTGAACTGACAAAAATTCCCATTGTCCGATTTGTTCGATACGGCGTATCTCCTGAGAGGTCAGCTTGATACGGTCATCAAAACCGACCTCCACCGATATGCCTCCTTTACGATTCCATTTTATCAGCAGCCCGATAAAGACAGCCAATACGACGGCCACGACCAGCCACTTCAGTGCACTCAACCATTTTCCCATTTCATTTCAGTTTTTCAGTCCGGCCTTCACGTTCCAACAGCAACGGCATATCCGCCGTCGTAAAATCCTTACGGAAGGAAATCACTATATTCCGCTCGTCATAGCCTAACCTCGTCAACATCGGCACCAACACGTGAGCCGCATTCTCACGAGCCATCTCCAAAATGCCCAACTGCGGCACGGAAGCCAGAATCTCGTCTTCCCCCTGACGCGTAAAATCGGCCAACTCCGCAGAAGTGTAGTCCGAACGTGTCAAAGACACAAATTGCTTCACCTCATCGTGATTGATGCGCGAGGAGGTCACGACCACCCGTGGGTCGGGCAAAGTGACCACAATACGGTCGCCCGAACGCAACACATTCTTCTCGTCGAAGCCCGTGAAGTCAATATAAGCTTTCAGAGTTACATCGAGAGGTATCATGACCTTGCGTTCGCCGATAGGAACTTTTACGTCGAACGCCCGCTGAAAAAGATTTCCTTTCACCCGCAAAGGGTCGTCCTTCAACACTAATTTATGGACTTCATATTCGGCCGTATAAAGACGGGCACACTCCTTTACCTGCATAACCAAAGAGAGCGTATCGACCCGGACGACTTCTGCTTGCGTCTCTTCCCCGCGACAAGCCGACAAAAGAGACAGGCACAAAACTATGACAAAGTAAAATGTTGTTTTCATTGCAAATGCTTGGGGACTTCAAAGATAGACATTTATGGAATAACAGGCAACAAAAGAAGACCTAAAAATATAATGAACCGGCTTGTCCAACTCACCTTTTTTTTGTTCCTTTGTGAAACTGTTGAGAAAAAGAAGAAAATGCAGACACATTTCAAATTCCTATGTATGGCATGCACCGTATTGCTGTGCTACAGTTGCGGCGGAAATAACCCGCAAACCACCAGCGGATACAGTGAATATGAAAAACCGGACACGACAAATTCCGTGCAGGAAATGAAAGACTATCATTACAGTGCAGAAGTCAAAGTCGGACAAACGCGATATACGTACGACATCGTACGGGAGGTAAACGATACGCTTCCGTTAGTGACGGGGGACGACGGCGAACGCTATGCCGACAACTATATCCGGCTGCGCGTGAACCGCGAAGGAAAAGAAATCTTCAATAAAGTCTTTACCAAAAACCACTTCAGAAGCTATATGGAAAAAGGATTCATATCCCACGCCATTTTGGAGGGAATGGCCTTCGATAAAGCGGACGGCAACAACCTGCGTTTTGCCACCAGTGTCAGCTACCCGGCTTCGGACATCTACATCCCGTTGTCCATCACCATCTCGCCCGACGGCAGTTATCAAATTACAAAAGATGAAGTCCTGGACACAGTGGTAGCCACAGACTCTACGGAAACGGAAGAATAATCCGACAAACCACGATGCCCGGTCCAAGTAAACTTAGGCCGGGCATCGTGGCTGTTCCCTCTCAACAAGAGAAGGGAACGTTATTTCATCAACTTTTCCAACTGTAATTTCAACTTCGGATCGGAAGGTCGTTTCGCATAGGCATCCACGATATGTCCATCCTTATCCCCATCTTTTTCCACAGTGCCATCAATTGGTCGCCGGTATCCAACGAAACGGACAGGAATTGAACCGGACGGTCTTTGAATGTTTCTGCCAGACGGTCGAAGTAAGGCATTTCCGCACGGCAAGGAATACAGCCGGTGAACCAAAAATCTATGACTACCACCTTGCCTTTCATGTCGGATAAGGTATAAGCTTTCCCGTCTTGGGTATAAGCCGTAAAGTCCGGCATTTCCATCCCCCTGAGCAAGTCTTTGTTTTTTTCGCGCAAGGTAAGGTACTGTTTTTCTATTTCCGCCAAATCGTCCAAAGCTTTCCTGTCGGTTATCAACGGGCGCACATCATCTACATATACATTGAAATCGTCAGAGAATCCCTTACGTAAAGTGAATCTCAGCATCTCCACCAGAAATCTCGAGCGTAGCTTCTCGTCTGTAATGCGCTCCGCATAAATCGGAAGATAATGGGTGGCGGAAACCGTCAAAAAGCCTTGTTTCTCCATCTCTTCCATAGCATCTTTCATTACGGAGAACCATTTGGGCAGGCAAAGAATAAGGGAATCTCCGAAGGTAAGCGTTTTCAAAAAGTCATAATAATCCCGACCTGCATCGGCTCCATGTCCGAACATTTGCATGGTACGGGCATTCAATCTGAGGTTCAGAAACACAAAACGAAGATATTCTTTGTGAACCGCCACAAAGTTTGCAGGCAAACCGGAGCGGTCTAATAGACCGTATAGCTCTCCCAACTTCTCTTCATTATAACGCACCCACTCTTGAGAATAAGTTTTTATAGGTTCCGGAGCACGGCCTATATAACGATGTTCGTCCAGAAAAGTCTGTACCCGGGCTTTCGTACCGCTCCAAGAAAGTTTTTTCCCGTCATACAGTAATTCCAACGTGTCTCCCGGTTCCACGTATAAAGAGTAGAAATTGGAATTGGCATCCACAAAGCGATAATAACAAGCACCGTCCACGACCGGTTTCATTACGGTGGTTCCGGGAAGAACCTTACGATACCCCGTCGTATCTTCCGGTTGCAGAAACACGTCTTCCGTACTTTTATTCTCGACCGTTATATACACTTCTTGCGCTTTGCCCCCTACGGTCCCTATTACCGTCAGGCATAAACCGCCGACTAAGCTTATCAATCTTTTTCTTTCCATCGTCATTTACTATTTTGAATCAAATTACTCGTCTGCATAGCCTTCAATGGGAACGGATACGTTAGCAAATGAGACGCAGGAGACAAGGTATAGGTTTTCCCTTCAATCACACGTGTCTGCGTCTCGTTGAACTCCGTAACAAAACGTCTGAGGTCAAAGAAACCGTTACAAGTGAGGAAAAGTTCACGTTTACGTTCCTCGCGTACCAAACGTAATGCTTCTTCCGCATCGGTCGGTGCAAAAGGCTGATAGCGACCGGGAACCATACGGCAGGCACGCAATGTTTCCATATATCCCATGGCTTTAGACAGATCTGCCGTGTTTCCCTTACGGGCATAACATTCAGCCAACATCAGATAGACTTCGGACAATCTCATCCCGCCGGGATTCCACTTGACAGCCAACGTTGAAAAATTACTGTCACCCGCCGGAGCCGTCTCGTGCTCGGCCTTGTAACGGATGCAATAACGATAGCGCAAATCCGCATCCTTCTGGAAAAGATCCAGCACTTGCTTGGGCACGTACATAGGATAAGGATCGGTATAAGTGGAACCGAACTGATACAACAGTTGTTCCGGGGCATCATACTCAAAAGGTATTCTCGTTTTCCATACATTCTCGACAAAGTCGTTCACTCCCGCATACTGAGGTTCGTCTATCGCCATTTCGGGGTACCCTGCCGCCACAAGCATCGGAGCAAAAGTGTTATAGCCTTCCGTCATATCCCACAACTCGTGCCCGGCCCGGGCGGCCTCCGCAAGTGCGGAATCGCACGCTTCTATACATTGTTCGAACTCCCGTCGGAATAAATGTACCTTGGCTTTGAAAGCGTATCCAAAAGTCTTGTCGGGACGAAACGAATTTGTAGCCTTATGCGGCAAATCAGGTATAGCCGCTTCTATGTCGCGCTGTATAAAATCATAGGTATAGCCTACCGACTGCTGTATCCCCACATCTTCCAAACTCTCGAACATCTTTTCCCTGACAATGATACCGTGAGTCTGATAGGCCGTAGCAGGATCATAAGGGCGGGCAAAAGTGTTTATCAAGAAAAAGTAATTGTATGCTCTCAACACTCGTGCCTGAGCTTCTCCCATCCGTTTGTCCTCTTCCTTTCCCTCGGACGAGGCAATACCGTCCACCACGACATTGAATTTCGTAATACGGTCATAACATGCATTGTAAGCTGCATTCTCTATCATATCCCCGGCACGATCGTACGACTCGTCCCAGAAATAGGCTACCGAGTTCAACGGATTGGTATAACTTTTCAACTCTTCGGCCTTATACCAACTGGCCTCACCGGCCAAAATCCAGCTATTCATCATATCATATTCGGGCGACCTGTCCTCTATCAATCCCAAATAATCTTCGGTAGATTTCAGCAAAGCCTTACCTTTGGGCGTAATATCCAAATAGTCGTCGCAGGCCGCCAACGTTACGACCATGCCGATACAAGCCGTCCAATTTCTTATTATATTCCTCATCATTTGTTCTTTTTAGAATTTCACATTAAGCCCTAAAACATAGCTCGGCATGATAGCGTCCGTACGGGTTCCAGTATTTGCATTGAAAGCCTCGGGGTCAATATCACGCTTGTTGGCAGCCCAATAACACAGATTGTCCACCTGAGCCTTCACTGTTATGCCTTTCATTTTCAGTTTCGACACAAGTCCCTGAGGCAAAGTGTAGGACACTCCGATATTCCTCAGTTTGATGAACGAAGCGCTCTCCGTATTCACATCGGCATATTTCCAATGATAGTTGCGTTCCCCTACATTGGTATGCAGTCCCATGGCCGGAATATCGGTATCCGTATGTTCCGGAGTCCAGCGGCGTGAAATATCTTCGTGAATCGCTCCTCCCTCGATAGCATTGTATGGATCATAAAGCGTTACCACATCGTCACGCAGAGCATGGCCGGTATAATAAACGACTTTGGCAAACACATTCAATCCTTTCCAACGGAAGTCGAGCTGCAATGCACCATTCCATTTCGGAGTAAGTTGCCCCACACAAACCACGGCATTCACATTACGCACCTGTTCTATGGAAATGACATTGCCGTTTTCATCGTAAACAGACGGGTCACCGGTTGCTGTCAAGCCCGCATAACGATAGGCATAAAGAGAGTTATAAGTATCTCCCATCTTATAGTTGGATGTAGGCTCACGCATCATATCCAATGCATCGGTGGGTTCATAATCTACTTTCTTGATTTCATTCTTATTGTAAGCTGCCGAGAAAGAAGTGGTGAAAGACATATCACGCTTCTTCAACCAATCGTAAGAAAGAGAGAGTTCCACACCATTATTCTGCATCTCTCCGTTATTGGCACGTGCCTTTCCATCGAATCCCAACGAAGGGTCTATGCTTTTATTGACCAACAAATCCGAACTATAACGCCGGTATACATCAAAACTTCCCGTCAATCTGCCGAGCAACATGAAATCCATACCGAAGTTCAGCGTAGAGGTCTTTTCCCAACGCAACGAGCTATTGGGAGGAGTCTGCAACGTAGTAATGGGTGAATTCGTATAAAGGGAAGTAAGGTAGTAAGCCAACAGATAAGGAGACGAGGTCTGGTCTACATTTCCCGTAATACCATAAGTCAGGCGCAGTTTGAACATGTCCAACCAATCCATTCCCGCATCTTTGACAAAACGTTCATTCGTCACATTCCAACTGGCCCCCACCGACCATAAGGGACGATAACGATATTTGGGGTCCGTACCGAAAAGATCCGCCTGTTCCACACGCACGCTCCCGTTCAGAGAATAACGGGTGTCGTAGGTATAACCGGCATTGAAATAAGCTGATACATAGCGATGCATTTCTTCATAGACGTTCAAGACCTCACTTCTGCGCCGCAAAGCGGAATAGAGCCCTCCTTCCACTCCGTCTTTCGACAGCGTGGCCCAATCGACCATAGAATATGTCAGGCGCATGTCATCATAGCCGTAACGTTCGCTACTTGCCGAACGGTTCTTGTCCTGCCGTATTTCTCCTCCCAACAAAGCAGAAACATCATGCTTTCCGGCAAATTCTTTTTTGTAATTGAACTGCCCCCGCAAGTTATAGTAACTGGCATTCGTATTACCCGTGAGCAAATGTCCCCCGCGTGGAATATGATAAGTCAGCGTACCGTCATCGTTGCGCGATGCAAATTCGTTGAGGATGGAACGCATCATATAGGAATTTTCCTCGTCATACTCATTGGTTTCGGCATGGTTTCGTTCATACTGGAATTTCAGCTCCAAATCCAAATCCTTGGTAATGTTGAAATCCGTATGCAAGAACAGTTTCAGATATTGGCGGTCGGTCTTCTTGATGTTATGCTTGGACTCTTCCGCTGCGTTGAACCCCATATCGTAATATCCGTCCTGCGTGGCCAACTGTTCAGCCAGCACTTGATTATAAATATAACGATTCACCGGCTGGCCATCGTCGTCGTAAAGACGGTCATAAGGCATGGCGCTGGTATATCCCATTCCGGAAGCCTGACAAAACTCACTTCGGTTGAAACGGGTATCCATCCCTAACGTAAGTTTCATCCAGGAAGCTACCGACAACGTATTCTTCAGATAAAGTGAAATGTTACGGGCTTCGTCGTACCGGTTGTACTGTCCGAGTTCCTGATAGCGCGCCGAGAAAAAAAGGTCGTTCTTCCCCCCGCCTTTCGAAAGCGTCACGTTGTAATCCTGCGTCAGATTCAGGTGTTGCAGCTTTTTGCGGTACTCCCGGCGATAGTCGTTACCACGCAAACGGTCCAGTCCCGCATTCACCTCTTCCTGTGTGATTTCTCCCATGGCCATACGGTAGTAAAGCATGTCCACTTGTGTCATATACGCCGGACTCGATTTGGCCGTCATCGTTGAGAAATAAGCTGTAGGGCTCTTGATATATTCCGGGTCGGACAGCAAGTTGTCGCGCTCCAAATCAATGATGTCGCTCGTCGAAGCATAGTGCATGTAGTCGAGCGACGGCAAAGGTTTGAGGTAGTAACCTAACGACACATTGACATTGAACTTGTCGTTTTCAGCCTGCTTGGTCGTCACGACAATGACCCCGTTGGAAGCACGCACACCATATAGCGACGTTGCCGCAGCATCCTTCAACACCGTTATGGTTTCCACCGTCTCCGGATTCAAGTCTTCCAAGGTCAGACTGCTCGGTTGCCCGTCAACCACGAGAAGCGGAGTCGTGCCCACGGCAAACGACGAAACTCCGCGAATGCTCAGTTCATTGTTATAGGTACTCAGGCCCGGAGCAATACCTTCCAGTTTCGCCACAAGGTCGGGCGCCAGCACTTGGTTTAAGTCTTCGCTATTGACAATTACGGCCGAACCGGTAGCACGCTCGCGCGAAATCGTCTGGAATCCGGTCACAATAAGCTCGTTCATTATACGCTCTTCTTGTGCCATACGGATATTCAATTTCTTTCCCGGCACAGCCTGGCGTTCTATACTCTCCATTCCTATATAAGAAACGACCAGAGTAACTTTCCCCGTGCCATTGACCGGGATTTCAAACGTGCCATCCATTCCGGATATGGCACCCGTATCGGTCCCTTTTATCCGGACCGAAGCACCGGGAAGCGGCTCTCCCATGTCATCAATAATCGTTCCTGTCACTTTATACCGACTTGTCTGGGTAACTTGTCCCGCCATTTCCGGAGTTGCAGCCTGCACTACGGAACAATACGGGTGTCCCACCCACAAAGTCAACACGCACGCGGCATGGCCGCAAAATGGTAAAAACCTATTCTTACACATCTTAATAATTGTATGGGTTAAGGTATCACGATTTCTTTTATTTGCACACGGCCTCCCGTTCCAATCCGAACAAAATACAGTCCGGAAGGCAAGTCTTTCACGGAAATATCTGTTTTGATTCCGGCCGCAAGAGAAGCGTTACGCACCACCATACCCGACAAGCTGACGATAGAAACTTGTCCGGCTTGGGGCACACAGAGTGTCACCTGAGCTTCTGAG
>PPYE01208334.1_pt1 | contig 12546 bp, 18 predicted proteins | sample 1559881 | NCBI WGS metagenome assembly PPYE01 (sample SAMN08240022, study PRJNA423297) | Human gut metagenome, whole genome shotgun sequencing project.
ATATATTATATCTTGCAGCGTTACCACAAAAGTAGAAACCTTTTTGTTTTTTCTATATGCTCTAAAAAAATCAAAAATTATACCTATTATTCCACCAATTAAAACAAATTTTAAAAATTCCACTATATGACTTGAAAAAGGCATATTATCCCCTCTACTCTATTTGAATAGTTTATTCATAAATCCACTTTTTTTACTACTTACTACATCGCTATATGCTATAGCAGAAATTTGACCTTCAACTATAAGTTCATTGTTTTCAAGATTCAACTTATTCATTTTTAAGTCATCCCCCTTTATAGTTATAATTCCAAGATCAGTTTGTGCTAACACTAGTTCATCATCAAAGCTGTGAATATCAACAACACCAGTGACAGAAAGCTTTTCCCTGTTTTCTAAAATAAGATTTTGATTTGTAATTTTATTTATCTTTTTTTCTTCCATTTTAAAAACTCCTTTTATCTTTTGGTATTTTATACCTCTTCTCTATAATTAATATATATTCCCGTGTTAAAAATATATTCAAAAAATATAAAAAAATACATATAATTTTTTCAAAACTATATGTATTTATATTCCTCTAAATATATTTACTATCATACTTATAATAAGTAATAAAATTATCGGTATTGCAAATTTTTCTAAAAACTTTAGTACTTTATTTTCCAATGTCTTCTTATCTAATACAATATCATATATAATTGACACAAAGCAAAAAATAAAAAATAGAAAAAGTGGAATTCCTAAAATATTATAATAAAATGCACCTATAAAATCAAAATTAATAATTCTAAAAAATGCTCTTGTCATACCACATCCAGGGCAAGGTATTTTAAACAAAATGTAAAACATACAAGGTATGCTAATAAATCCAAAATATATTAGCATACCTATAGTTATACTTAATGTCAATATAAAAATTTTCTTAAGTCTGTTATTCATAAACATTAATCTTTAAGTAACTTTCCACTAGCATCCTTTGAATCTTTTGAAGAAAGTATCATGATTCCTTCAACAAGTCCCCAAATTGAAGATACTCCTGCTAAAACACCACATGAAAGTATTGATATTAAAAGTTGAGCTACAGCCTTACCTATATATCCTAAATAGAAGTTATGAACTCCCAAAGCTCCGAAAAATATTCCAAAAAGTCCAGCTGCAAGTTTAGATTTTGTTGAATATTCTTGTTTATCTGAACTATATGAAGTTTGATAATTTGTATTATTTTCCTCTTGTGTACTTACCACCGTTATAGGTGTAGTTTCTGTATTTACATCAGGTTCTACAACCTCATTAGTAGTTTTCTCTACCTCTTCTACATTTTCAACTTTTTCAATAACTTCTTCCTTTTTTTCTAAATTTTCTTCTACCTTTGCTCCACAAGAGCTGCAAAATTTTCCAGATTTAATTTCATTTCCACAATTAGTACAAAACACACTAATTCCCCCTTTTATTTTAGTATACTACTTTATCTTATAAATTTCAATATTATGCATTCTTTGTCATAGGTGGTATTATTTGTTTCTTTCTTGAAATAACACCAGGTAAAAACACAAGATTATCTTCTAATTTTTTATCAAAAGCTTTTTCAAATATATCGCATCTATCTCCTAAAACTAAAGCCTCAGAATTACTATTTAATATATCTGTTATTAAGAATGCAAAAATCCCTAAACCTCTATTAGAGATTTCTTTATTAATTTCTTCTGAAAGTTTGTCTTTACGTTTCAAAACTTCATCTATATCAACAGTATTAACTTGTGCTACTACTGCCTTAATATCACCAAGCATAAATTCTTTTGCATCTAAATTTATTAAATCTTTTTCACTATAATCAGAAAGTGCAGTACCTGCTTTTAGCATATCAAGTCCATATTTTTCAATATCTACCCCACAAATATCTGCTAAAGTTTTAGCCACTTCAACGTCCTTTGTAGTACAAGTAGGAGATTTGAAAAGTAAAGTATCAGATATAATTGCACTCATTAGAAGTCCTGCTATATTTTTATCGATCTCTACACCATTTTCAAGGTAAAGAGTATATATTATTGTAGCTGTACATCCTACAGGCTCTGCTCTATAGTATAGAGGCTCTGCAGTTTCAAATCCTTTTATTCTATGATGATCTATTACCATTTTTATATTTGCTTTTTCTATTCCACTAACACTTTGAGTAAATTCATTATGATCTACTAAAATAACACTTTGTCCCTCATTTACGCTTTCAATTTTTCTAATGTTATCAACTCCAAAATATTTAAGAACATACTCTGTTTCTTTATTTAGCTCTCCTAGTCTTACAGCTTCAACCTGTTTACCTAATTTACTCTTTAAATTTGCAAGACAAATACTTGAAATTATAGTATCTGTATCTGGACTTCTGTGTCCAAAAATCAATGTTTTTTCCATATAAAAATCTCTCCTTTACATTTTAAATATTTTTTCTTGTCTTTGACATATTCTTTTTATGTTGTTTCTATGCTTAAATAATATGATAAACGTAATTATTGCAACTGGAATGGTATACTCAAAATCCATTACCAATATTAATATAAAATATAGTATTATTCCAAATAAAGTTGCAACAGAAGGTATCCTTGTAAAAATATATACTAGTGCACAAACTATAATGCATACAACTGCACATCTATAATTTAGCAAAAGAGCTAGAGTAGTTGCAACTATTACACCTTTTCCACCTCTAAATCCATAATACACTGGAAAACAGTGTCCAAGTAATGCCCCAAGTATAAATGATGACATTAAATATCCTTCAAGTGATTCTCCAAACATTTTACTTATAAGAACTGATGCTTCAAAACTTACTAAAACTTTAGAAACATCTAGAATAACAACAACTGTTCCAAGTATTTTCCCAAGTACTCTCATAGCATTTGCACTACCTGCATTTCCAGAACCAAGTTTTCTTATATCCTGTCCTGTTTTTTTCTTGCATATTATTATGGCAGGATTTATAGAACAAATTAAATAAGATACTACAAAAGTAATAATTACAGATAATTTTAATATTTCTCTTATCATTACTTTTCTTTTCTCCTTTCTCTTATTATAAAATGAAGTGGTGTACCCTTTAATTCAAATTGTTTTCTCAAATGATTTTCAATATATCTTACATAAGAAAAATGCATAAGTTCTTTGTTATTTACAAATATTACAAATGTTGGCGGAGCAATACTCACTTGCGTCATATAATATACTTTTAGTCTTTTACCTTTATCTGAAGGTGGTTGAGTTATAAGTATTGCCTGAGACAATGTATCATTTAACATAGAAGTTGGTATTCTTAAATGATTAGCCTCGTAAACATTATTTATCATAGCAAACAAATTATTTACCCTCTGTCCTGTCAGGCTAGATATAAATAATATTGGAGCGTAATCAAGGTATGCTAGTTTCTGATATACTATTGTTCTATATTTTTCAAGTGTACCATTTTCTTTTTCAACTAAATCCCATTTATTTATTACAATAATAACAGCCTTTCCGCTCTCATGCGCTATTCCAGCAATCTTTTCGTCTTGCTCTGTTACTCCCTCTGTTGCATCTATTATTAACAAACATACATCAGACTTTTCTATAGAGTTTTTTGCCTTTATTACTGAGTATTCTTCAAGTTCTTCATAGATCTTACTTTTTCTTCTTATACCAGCAGTATCAATAAATAAATACTTTCCTTCCTTATTTTCATAAAAAGTATTTACAGCATCTCTAGTAGTTCCTGCTATATCAGAAACAATTACACGTTCTTCTTTTAATATCTTATTTAAAAGTGAAGATTTTCCAGCATTAGGTTTTCCTATAATTGCTACCTTTTTTACATTCTTTTCCTCTTCAACTTCTGCAACATCACCAAAATTGTCATATATTGCGTCTAGCATTTCTCCAATTCCAAGCTTCTTACCAGCTGAAAGTGGAAGTGGATCTCCAATTCCAAGTTCATAAAACTCATAAATTTCTGGAGGAGGCGTCCCTACTTTATCGCACTTGTTACATACTAAAATCACAGGCTTTTTAGTCTTTCTTAACATACTTGCAATTTCATGGTCTACATCAGTTACTCCAGCTTTTACATCGGTTAGAAAGACAATTACATCTGCCATATCCATAGCAAGACATGCTTGACGCCTCATTTGCTTTAAAATTATATCTTCTGATGATGCTTCAATACCACCAGTATCAATCATTTGAAATGTTGTTCCTCTCCATGAACAATCAGCATAAATTCTATCTCTTGTAACTCCTGGCATATCTTTTACTATAGAGATTTTTTCACCAGCTAGTGCGTTAAAAAGAGTAGACTTTCCAACATTGGGCCTTCCTACTATTGCAACGATTTTCTTATTCAAGGTTTTCCCTCCTTTTTTTGTAATAATCAACATAATTATTTTAACATTTTTTGCGATAAATGTCAAAATTTTATTGATTTTTTTATTTTCAAAATATATAATTCTAACCAAGAGGTATTTATATAAATGAAAAAAAGATTTTTAATACTACTAATAGTTATACTAATATGTATTTTATTTCCGCTTGTTTATTACATAATTAATATTACAAGAGCGACAGATAGCATTAATATTAATTTATCTTCACTTGATTCAAAAACTTTCAAATATGAATATGAATCCTTAAATGATACGTTAGACGAAAATGGTGAGTATAAATATATACCAATTTCAATAGCAGAAAATAATAAATTTAAATATGTAAGCTACGAAAAACTAACATCTATTATAGAGGGAAAAACCGGAGTAATATATCTTGGATTTCCAGAGTGTCCTTGGTGCAGAAGAGTTCTCCCAATACTCTCAGCCAGTTGTGAAAAATATAAATTTGATAGTATATATTACTATAATGCACTAGATATAAGGGACGAGAAGCACTTAAATTCTTCAGGTGAAATTGTTGAGGACAAAGCCGGAGATGAAAAATATTATAAGTTAATTTCTCTACTTAAAGACTACATCGGTGAATACAAAGGTTTAAATGATAGTAGTATTAAAAGAATTTATTTTCCTACAATAATATTTGTAAAAGATGGTGTTATCCTTGGAGTTCAAATATCAGCCACTGATTCTTACACCAATGCAAAAGAAGAAATGACATCAAGTCAGAAAAACGAATTAGAGCAAATTTTTGATTCTTACCTTGAAAAAATGTATGAAAAAATTCCAAATGATGAATGTAGTGACACTAAAGGAGGATGTTAAAAAATAAAGCCAGTAGACATACTGACTTTATTTTCATTTTATATTTTTTGTTACACTATAGCCCCTTCTATAAAATCATTTAATACTTTTACACTATCTTTTTTTACCTTTATGAGACTCACAGAGTTTACAGGATCAAGAAGTTTTTTCATATAATTTAATTCATCTTTAGAGTTCATCTGCCCACCAACAGAAATTATTGCCACGCTCTTATTTTGATATTTACTTGAAACCATAACCTCACACAAAGGTCTTGAAACTCTTTTCATATATATTGGTGTAATATAACAAATAAACTCAAAATTAGAATAATCATAAGAAGATTCCACTGAAGGAAAATTAACATGTACAGTATAGCCTTTTGAATTTAATTTTCTAACTACATTGTCTTTAACTATAGTAGCACTATCATGTTTTGACGGAACGTATAGTACAAGAGCTTTTTTCTCGTTATTACTTTCTCCAATGATTTCCTCATCTGGTTCAAACTCTCTATTTACTAAATATGTATATGATTTTAAAAATGCTAATATTAATATAAGAACTACTGCCACAACAATAATTAAAATAACTGACAAAACACTCACCCTCTACTTTTTTTCTTAATTTTCTTTATTCTCTTTTCATATTTTTCTATTTCTTCATTTATTTTCTTTGTATTTCTTTCATAATCTTTTTTAGTAAGAATACCATCAACAATATTAAGTACTAGTGCCACCAAAAATAGCACTATAGTAACGATTGGAGACGCATTAAAAATTGCTGTATAAATTGCTGATACCACAGCACCAAGAGAAAATATTATAACTACCCATTTTAAATAACTATTTCCAAACATAATTAAACCTCTATTTCAAGTCCTATAGGACAGTGATCACTTCCATACACATCAGTATATATCATTGCATCTTTTATGTTTTTTTCAAGAGCCTTAGATACTATAAAATAATCTATTCTCCAGCCTACGTTTTTTTCTCTTGCATTTGCCATGTACGACCACCAAGTATATTTATCTTTTTCATCTTTATAAAAATACCTATATGTATCTATAAGTCCTGCATCAAGAAGATTTGTCATTTTTTCTCTTTCTTCATCTGTAAATCCAGCGCTATGATGATTTGTAGAAGGATTTTTTATATCTATTTCCTTATGTGCTACATTTAAATCTCCACATAATATTACAGGTTTATTTTTCTCTAAACTTTTTAAATACCCTTTAAATTTATCTTCCCACTCCATCCTTATATCTAGTCTTTCTAATTGTCTTTTAGAATTTGGGGTATAACAATTCACTAAATAAAATTTATCATATTCTAACGTTATAATTCTTCCTTCACTATCTAGTGGTTCTATTCCGATTTTTGCAAAATCAACACTGACAGGTTTTTCTCTTGACCAAACTGCTGTTCCAGAATATCCCTTTTTTTCTGCACTATTTAAATAAAAATTATATCCATATGTATCAATATCAACTTGATCTTTAGATACCTTTGCCTCTTGTATACAAAGTATATCGGGCATACTTTTCTTAAAAAATTCATTAAAGCCTTTTTTTAATACTGCCCTATATCCATTTACATTCCATGAGATTAATTTCATTTTTTTACCTCCTAAACAAAATTCGTCATATATTTTAAAAATAACATCATATAATAATTACAGGAGGTAATAAAATGAAAAAAAGAATAATTACCACACTCATATCATCTGTTATTTTAGTAACATGTTTTATATTAACAAGAATATAAAACCTATTTTATAAATTCAAATCTATATTTTTGCCCTGTAGGATTTTTCTTATCCTTAGGCACTTCTTCTAAAAACATTTTAATCGGTCTTGCAAACATATCACCATTTTTTACCATCTTATCATCATATAAGGCCCTATATATTACAAGTTCTTCTTCTGTTTCTGTGTGCATAGCTGTTCCTAGCACTTCGTAAATTTTATTTTCTCCTTTAAAATGTCTATATAACCCTTTTTTTATATTATAAATACTTTCCATACTTTTCCTCTTTTTAAAACAAAATATTTATTAAACATATTTTATATATTTTTATAAAAAAAAGCAAGTTAATATCAAAATTATATAAAATAAAAATAAAATGGGGCTTTATTTCTAAAACCCCATTTATTTTTATTTTATGTCATATACATGATACTCTTTAGTACCATCTTCTTTTTTTACTTCCTTAACCTTTTTTTCCAAATTATTTGGAACTATACATTTAATACCTAAAAGTCCTAAAACTATAACAGGCCAAATAACACTTCCTCCTGTAGTTTCAATGAAACTGATGATACCAGAAAACATAATATGGTCCTCCTTTAAATAAAAAATGTACATTAATTATACCATAGATAGCCACATTCGTCAATTATGTAAACTTTTAAATTCTTTTATTATCTCATCTATAGCAAAATTTGTGATTTTTTCTAACTCCTCTTTTTTAAACATTATATAATCATTTCTACTTATTTTTTTGCTTCATCTTCAGTCAGTATATTATTTAAATAATGTACAACTTTTTCTATATCATCTTTTTTTACCTGCATTTCTTTTATGATTTTGGCACTCTTTTCTAATTTGCAGGTCACACAAAAATTTGGAAGTTTCATTCCAAGCAACATTTTATGAGACAAAAGAGCAAAGTCTCGTTGTTTACATATTCTTGCTTCATCACCATTGGCAGATATTTTAGAACCGTCATTTAATATAATTGCAACCGTATTATTCCCACTTTTTATATAATGCTTTCCGAATGCATTATAATTAAATATATGGTCTGTTAAAAGATGGCAAAAATACCCAAATATTAATGGTGAATCAAAATTATTGATATACTTTTTCTTAAATGCAATGTAGTCTGGTAACATATATTTACTAGCATTAATGTCATATCTACTACCAAAGTGAGATATATCATAAATAATAGTTTTAGAAACGTCTCTTACTACCCAACCACTATACATATCTGGCATAATATTCCCAAACAGGAATTCTGCTTTATTATCTATATCAAGTTTTTCTGCTACTTTTTTTGCAATATATAAATGCGTTCCCCAAGATGGCATATAAATTACTCTCCTCCTATAACTTTTTAAATTTTGCCACAAAAAATCCTTCCATATCTTTTGATGGTAATATTCTGATACATTTTTTTGTTTCTTCAGTAATTCCTTTGATGCTGTCTTTTATGTCAATATTAACCTCTTCTAATTTTAATCCAAGTTCATTTATTGCAAAAGACACTATATCTTCATTTTCATACTCATTTATAGTACATGTGGAATATACCAAAATTCCTCCATGTTTTAATGCAACACAAGCACTACTAATTAACTTTTTTTGAAGTTTTGAAAGTCTTAATACTTCTTTTTTAGACCAACTTCTATAACTTCTAGGGTCTAAAGAAGAAAATCGTCCCTCGCCACTACAAGGTGTATCAAGTAAAACTTTATCAAATTCTTCTACGTATTTTTTTCCTAAAGCCTCTCCTCTTCCATTCTCAAGTTTTACTATAGTTGCACCTTGTGCTTCTACATTATATTTCAGTCTTTCAAATCTCAACTTATCTAACTCATTTGCGACTATTTCCCCTTTATTTTCCATAAGACAAGCTATTTGCGTAGTTTTGCTTCCAGGAGCAGATGCTACGTCAAGTATTCTCTCATATGGTTTTGGCGATAACACAAGAGGTGGTATCATACTAGATAAACTTTGCAAATATATATATCCCTTTTTATAGATATCTAACTTTTGTAACTCCTGTTCATTAGCGTTTTTTATTATTAAAGCATCCTTGTACCAAAGTACCCTTTCAAATTTTATATTTATTTCTTTAAAATATTGCATCAAATCATAAATATTGTATTTTAAAGTATTTACCCTTATTGTAGTATTTCTCTTGCTTGAAATTCCTCTTAATATATTATCAACTGTCCCATCTGAAAAGTAAGAATATATTTCTTCTACAAAATCATTTGGAAGTCTATTTTTTATTTCAGTTATTGAAGCCATCTATATCTCCTTACTCTTATTTATACAATCTAATATAAAGTTAACAACTCCATCTATATTTTCTTTACTTTTATATAAATTTCTTTCTTCATCACTTAGCTCAACTAAATATTTGTTAAATTCTGGAATAATACTTATAGAATCAAGCGGATATCCAGGATTTATCTTTGAACATGGAGTACTTACAAAATAGAATTTGTCTTTACTCCAAGTTAGTTCATCACAAGATTTATCTGTAATTACAACCATGCCATATACCCACTTTGCTTGAAGTTTTCCACCATGTTCTTTAACCAAGCGAGTATAATATGTTATCATTTCCTCATCACTAAGTTGTCTTCCTCCTACTCTCCTTACATGAGTTCCTGGTTGCAGACTTTCATCAATTCCATCTATAAATAAATTATTATCCATTCCTATAGTTGGAATTCCTGTTGCATCATAATATGCTTTTGCTTTAATATAAGCATTTTCTATTGCATCTTTTCCATTCTCATCAATATTTAAGTTTATACCAATATCTTTTATAGTAATTAACTCTATTCCATTTTTTTCTAATGATTCTTTATATCTTTTAACTTTAGCTGAGTTTCCAGTAGCAAATAAAACTTTCATATTCTCCTCCAAATTCCTTATAATAATATCACAATTACCTATTTTTCTCAATATTTTTCATTCTAAAATTAAATTTAATAAATACTCTAAAATATATTTTAATACAAAAAGTGAACTCAATAGTCAAATTTTTAAATTGACCTATTTAGAGTTCACTGTATCTTAATAATATACTATATACTATATACTATATATTATTTATTTTTTTCCTTATTTCTTTTGTCTTGAATTTCTTCCATTTCTTTATCAGTAATTAAGCTAACATTATTTTCCTTAGCCCAAGCTACGCATCCTTTTAAAACTGTATTTAAAAATACTCTTGGTACTTTTACGAGCTTTGAACATGCCTCATCTGTAAACTTAACCTCTGGATCAATTCTTGATGCAGCATATTTTACCGTATCAAGACTTATTCCCTTCTCCTTTGGAATTGGTTCAGAAATTGGTCTTTTAAACCTAGTATACCAAAAATCTTTACTATCTCTATAACCGTAATCTACTGGAACTTGTGGAAACAAATTAGCAGATACGCCATTAATTATAGCATTATAAAATTTTGGTTTAATCAATATTTTATCTATTTTCAATATAAAATGTGCACCGAATTTACTAGTTATTCCATTAAAATCATGATATGGTGGTAAATATTCTTCTTTAACCATATCATTTTGTGCACCATCAAGTTCTCTTACCCAACTGCATTCAAAAACTTGAAAAGCTTCCTTTACTATTTTAGGAAATTTTTCATTTACGTTTTCTCTTGCCATTTTACCATCAACTAGTGTAAAAATACAATCCTTCATTTTTTCTTCTGTTGTCTCACCTGGATATCCTAGTCTTACAGCCTCTTTAAAATATTTTCTTTTATCTTCTATAAAATTTATTGTACATTTTCCAGTCCTTAAAACATTTTTAGCAGTATTTGAACTATTTCTGCAGCAAAGAACCATTGCATAATAGTCTTTTCCAGCTATATAATATGGAAAGCAAAGTGAATATGATCCAAGATTCGTCATGCCATTTTCACTTAATGTTCCTATTTCTGTTGTAGGCATAGGAAAAAAACTAGATGTTTGATAAAAGTTATCCACAATTCTTAAATCTTTTCAACCCCTCTTTATTTATTATTTAATTCCTTTTCTATCCATTTCATAATTACCAAGACAATATAGTCTTTTTGCTTACAATCAAGCTCTACACCTGGCTTTATTTTATGCCACTTATAAAGGCACCCTCTACAGCAAGTAGCTGTTGCATGCTGTGCTATAAATACTGGATGTCCTCTCATAGGAGTTTGTTTTCCGTCATTTAAGATCTCTTTTGGAGCCAACCTCTTTTCTATAAAATCATATGCATGCTGTTTTATCTTTTCAATACCTTTTTCATTTATATATTCTATTTCTTTTTCTTTTAATTTAAACTTACTTCTAAAATTAGATTTAGAAAGCGAATTTAAAATATCATTAATTCTTTTATCTTCCATAGTATTTTACCACACCACATACAGTCTTTTCTTCGCATTTTGATATTATTTTTTCAAGTTTTAATAAAGCTATTTTATTCTTCATTCCTCCACCATACCCAGTAAGATTAGAATTTTTACCAATAACTCTATGGCATGGAACTATAATGCAAATCGGATTTTCACCTACAGCCCCTCCAACAGCTTGAGCTGACATTTTACTTATTCCCCTTTTCTTTGCAATAGTATTTGCTATGTCATTATATGTAAGAGTCTTTCCATAAGGTATAGAAGAATTTAATATGTCTATAACTTCCCTCCTAAAAGAAGTTAAGTTCTCTATTCTATACTTTGGGGTAAACTCTGGAATTTTGCCATCAAAATATGTATCTAACCACTTAATTGTCTCTTTAAAAACCGGCAAATCTTTCTCTTCAAAATTAGCCCATTTAGTTGTGTCATCTTTTGAGTTTTCAAAGAAAAGTCCAGTTAAATATTCTCCATCACTAGTTATTATAATATTTGAAAATTCCCTAGGAGTTTTATAACTACATTTATATCTCATATAAAAATTCACCCTCATATTGCTTTATGTACCTTTAACTAATATAATACTACCATAAACTTTCCAAAATTTAAAGTCAAAATTAAGAATGATGTATTTGCTATACAAAGTTACTTACCACATAATTCATAAAGCTTTCTTACAGTATTCAACGTTCTTATTGTAATCTTATCTTTAATATAATATTTTGCAGTGCCTTTCCACCAAACAGATTTTCTATAGTTATTTAAATCAAATGACCAAAAAATAACATTGTTATAATTTTCTATTCTATCAATATTGTCATCAAATTCTCCTATGCATTCTTTTATTTCTAAAAAATTTAAATCTGGAAAAATAAATATAATATTATTATAGATTTCTTTTTTATTTTCTTTCAAAAAGCTAGGACTATTTTTTAGTATATCTCCTAATTCATGATATGTAATAACATAAACTGGAATATCTAAATTAAAATGTCTTTTTATTAAAGTATTAATATTACTTGCAATGTTTTCTTTTGAATCATCAGAATCTAAAATCACATTTCCGCTATTTAAATATGTAACTACGTTTTTATAATTATTATTTTTTAATAGTTCTTTAAGTTCACACATTGCTATTTTGTTTTTACCACTTATATTTATTCCTCTAAGTAATACTACATATTTC
>PPYE01338372.1_pt1 | contig 12545 bp, 13 predicted proteins | sample 1559881 | NCBI WGS metagenome assembly PPYE01 (sample SAMN08240022, study PRJNA423297) | Human gut metagenome, whole genome shotgun sequencing project.
TATTGTTCATCACCGACGACAGGAACGCGGTCAGGAAGCCGGTGCCGAACGTTGCTGCCCATAACCCCTTTTCTGCCAGTAGGTTCAGCACGTCAGACAGATACTCCGTAAGCCCTGCATTGCGCAGGCCATAGACCACCAGGTACATACCCAACGAAAAAATAACGATCTGCCATGGTGCACCGCGGAGGACTTTTCCGGTGTTGATGGCATGACCTCTTTTCGCCACTATAAACAGTATTGCTGCGCCACTAGCCGCTATCGCACTGACCGGGATCCCCAGTGGCTCCAGAATAAAGAAACCGACAAGCAGCAATAACAGGACAATCCAGCCCGCCCTGAACGTTGCCGGATCCTTTATCACACTGGCAGGCGTCTTCAGCAGCGAAACGTCATACGTCGCCGGAATGTCCCTGCGGAAGAAGAGATGCAGCATGACCAGAGTGGCCGCAATCGCTGCCACATCTACGGGGATCATAACGGAGGCATACTGCGTAAAGCCCAGACCGAAAAAGTCCGCCGAGACGATATTCACCAGGTTAGAAACAATTAGCGGCAGGCTGGCCGTATCTGCAATAAATCCTGCGGCCATGACAAACGCCAATGTCGTGCCCTGGCTGAATCCCAGTGCGAGCAGCATCGCAATTACAATCGGCGTCAGGATCAGCGCAGCGCCGTCATTGGCAAACAACGCAGCAACAGCGGCACCAAGCAAGACTATCCAGGTAAACAAAAGGCGACCACGTCCGTTACCCCAGCTGGAGACGTGCAGTGCGGCCCATTCAAAGAAGCCGGACTCATCAAGCAACAGGCTGATGATAATGACCGCAATAAATGCCGCTGTCGCGTTCCAGACGATATTCCAGACAACGGGAATATCTGCGATATGGATGACTCCGGTTCCCAGCGCCAGCGCAGCTCCAATACTCGCGCTCCAGCCAATACTCAGGCCTCTGGGTTGCCAGATAACCAGTACCAGCGTCAGTAAAAATATACTCCCTGCCAAAAACATTTCAGACTCCGTTATATATGATTATGTAAATATGTTTTCCTGCCTCAGCAGGAGGTACAGGCCGACTTTGCCAACCATTCCCGCACATCCTCCCGAAGGCACAGCCAGGATGTCGTGATTGTCTCAGCGGCCCACGCCGGAATATGAGGTGACAGACGATAGTGGATCCATTTCCCTTCCCGACGATCAAGAACAAGCTTTGCCTCGCGCAGGACGGCCATATGGCGTGATATTTTGGGCTGTGATTCGGCGGTAGCTGCACAGATATCGCACACGCACAGTTCTCCGGACTCCCGCAGAAGCATGACAATGGCGAGCCGTGTTTCATCTGACAGGATTTTGAAAAGCTGAACAGGTTGTAGCATTTTTCTCTCCGTTCCCTTTAGAATACACATATGGTAAATCATATGTATCAACTTTGAAATCATCAGCTCTCTCTGGAGGAGAAAAAATGGAACAATTTCCTGCCCTGAATACTAAATGCTTTGATCAACATATCGCTGAACGCCTGAACGTGCAGGAGCCACCACGGATTCTGATCCTGTATGGTTCAGTGAGAGAGCGCTCCTACAGCCGCTTTGCCGCGGAGGAAGCCGGTCGCCTACTGAGGGCGATGGGCGCGGAGGTGAAACTGTTTAACCCCTCCGGTTTACCCCTGCCGGATGATGCGCCGGACACGCATCCCAAAGTCACCGAGCTGCGCGGTCTGGTCAGATGGTGTGATGGGATGGTGTGGAGTTCTCCGGAACGGCACGGTGCTATGAGCGCAGTCATGAAGGCGCAGATTGACTGGATCCCCTTAAGTGAAGGAGCGATTCGTCCTTCGCAGGGCAAAACACTTGCGGTAATGCAGGTCTGCGGCGGTTCACAGTCCTTCAATGCCGTGAACCAGATGCGTATACTTGGTCGCTGGATGCGGATGTTTACGATCCCCAACCAGTCCTCTGTAGCCAAGGCATGGCAAGAGTTCGACGAAAACGGACGAATGAAACCTTCTTCATGGTATGACCGCATCGTCGATGTAGCCGAGGAGCTGTTTAAAATCACGCTGCTGCTTAAGGGACAAACCAATTATCTTGCAGATCGTTACAGCGAGCGAAAAGAGAGTCATCAGGAGCTTTCATCCCGTGTCAATCAGGACAAAATATAACGTATGTTCTTCGTGAATCCATACTGCATGAGCTTACCAATGTCCGCTTTGGCAGATTGATTATGCCGGATGATCTCTAAATGTGAACGGCACGATTATGCGGGCTACTTACAATTGCACATATCAGCAATGAGCCATCGCAGGCAGTAAGTGACGCATCCACAACAAACAACGCCCCCTGAAGTATTCCTTCCCTGAAATGTGAACGCGATGCCCGCATGAAATAAGTCGCTGCGGGCTGGCTGATTAGTTGCTGATCGAGGGAGATTCGTGTTTCAACATAATCTGCCGCAGGTGAAGGAAAGCCCATGTTTATGCCCTCTCTTGAATACCGGATAAAAACACAGTATAAATACTGTATATCCATCCAGCGAAGAGGCGATAAGCAATGTTCGTGGAACTCGTTTATGACAAAAGGAATTTTGATGGTCTGCCCGGTGCAAAAGATATCATTCTGGGCGAATTGACCAAGAGGGTTCACCGGATTTTCCCCGACGCTGATGTCCGGGTTAAACCGATGATGACATTGCCGGCGATCAACACTGACGCCAGCAAGCACGAGAAGGAACAGATCAGCCGTACTGTTCAGGAAATGTTTGAAGAGGCTGATATGTGGCTGGTTTCAGATTAAGTGCGTTCGATTCATCTTCCTTTACCCTATCCCGCCCAACTGTATTCTGCTGCTATACGCAGATAGCTGTCACAGCCGGGATTAAGTACAGCAGTCAGTAATTCATCTGTGTTGAGGCCTGATTAAGCCGTATCGAGGTTAAATAGCCAAGGAACCTTAACTGGAGAAGCATTGATGGAGTGGGTAAACGCGTTGATGAGCCATTTCGCGCTTCATCCTTTCAGCCTGTGGGGCCTGCTTTTTGGAATAGCATTCGCAAAATCTACGTTCCTCATTTCAGCTGTATTACCGCCAGCATCTGTTATGTTGGTTGCTGTAATTTCCGTCGGCAAGGCGACTATTGCGCCATGGGAAGCGGGAATTGCTGTAATGATTGGCGCATGGTGCGGGACAATTGTTAATTATCACCTTGGAATGATGATGGGACATCTACCCTGGCTGGCACGCATCATGTCGCGTCATGCCGATACAGTAGTACGGGTTCGACGCCGGTTGCAAAACAGTTCTGTACCGATACTTTTTACTTCACGCTTTATTGCCGTGCTGCGTTACATTGTGCCATTAGTTGCTGGAATGTTGCATCTTCATCCAGTGAAAGTGTATGCAGTCAGTCTGATCTCTGCGGCGACCTGGTCAGCGCTTTATGTCGGAGGCTTTAGTCTCGTGTTGCCTTTTTTTAGCTAAACCAAACATAAATAGACTACAACAAGCCCTGATACCCCCTGGTACTGGGTGGATAAAAAGACAGGGAAAGAATTTATCAGGCACAAAAAAACGGGAACCAATCGGCTCCCGTTCTCATACAACCCAGAATGTGGATTACATATTTTCGATGATCGCGTCACCAAACTCTGAACATTTCAGCAGTTTAGCGCCATCCATCAGACGTTCGAAGTCATAGGTTAAGGTCTTGGCGTTGATCGCGCCTTCCATACCTTTAACGATCAGGTCAGCCGCTTCGACCCAACCCATGTGGCGCAGCATCATTTCTGCAGACAGAATGATAGAACCTGGGTTCACTTTATCCTGACCTGCATACTTCGGTGCAGTACCGTGGGTTGCTTCGAACAGTGCGCATTCGTCACCGATGTTTGCACCCGGCGCGATACCAATACCACCAACCTGTGCGGCCAACGCATCGGAGATGTAGTCACCGTTCAGGTTCATACAGGCAATCACGTCATACTCAGCCGGGCGCAGCAGGATCTGTTGCAGGAACGCATCGGCAATGACGTCCTTAACCACGATCTCTTTACCGGTTTTCGGGTTCTTGATTTTCACCCATGGACCGCCATCGATCAGTTCACCACCAAATTCTTCACGCGCTAACTGGTAACCCCAGTCTTTGAACGCGCCTTCGGTGAACTTCATGATGTTGCCTTTGTGTACCAGGGTAACTGAATCACGATCGTTGGCGATGGCGTATTCAATCGCTGCACGTACCAGACGTTTAGTCCCTTCTTCAGAACACGGTTTGATACCAATACCGCAATGTTCCGGGAAGCGTATTTTCTTCACACCCATCTCTTCGCGCAGAAATTTAATCACTTTCTCAGCATCGGCAGAGTCAGCTTTCCACTCGATACCCGCGTAGATATCTTCGGAGTTTTCACGGAAGATGACCATATCGGTCAGTTCAGGGTGTTTAACCGGGCTTGGTGTACCCTGATAATAACGCACCGGACGCAGGCAGACATACAGGTCAAGTTCCTGACGCAGAGCTACGTTCAGAGAGCGAATACCGCCGCCAACAGGGGTGGTCAGAGGGCCTTTAATGGCAACACGATATTCACGAATCAGATCTAAGGTTTCAGCAGGCAGCCAGACGTCCTGGCCATAAACCTGAGTGGATTTCTCGCCGGTGTAGATTTCCATCCAGGAGATTTTACGCTCGCCTTTATAGGCTTTCTCGACAGCAGCATCGACAACTTTGATCATCGGTGGGGTTACATCAACGCCGATACCGTCGCCTTCAATGAACGGGATAATCGGATTTTCAGGAACGTTGAGTTTGCCGTTTTGCAGGGTGATCTTCTTACCTTCCGCCGGAACAACTACTTTGCTTTCCATTCACCTCTCCTTCGAGCGCTTCTGGTTCTGCTCGTCTGTCATCGCGCTGCATGTGCGTTTGCGTCCTGCTGCACGAATGCGTTAGAGCAATTTTTTGTTAATGTTTTGTAATGAGCATGTCAATACTACCCTAATGTTCGTCGCCATGAAAGACACTCGTTCTTAGGCTATAATGCGGCAATTGATATAATCTGAAAATACCATGCAAAAAACTTCTTTTAGAAATCACCGGGTTGAGCGATTCAGCTCACGACAAGTCACTAAGCAGCGTAAAGAAAACCAGCCAAAACGCGTGGTTTTGTTCAATAAACCCTACGATGTTTTGCCACAATTTACTGACGAGGCTGGCAGAAGCACGTTAAAAGATTTTATTCCCTTGCCGGGAATTTATGCGGCGGGCCGACTCGACCGGGACAGCGAAGGGCTTTTGGTGCTGACCAATGACGGCGCACTGCAGGCGCGGTTAACGCAACCCGGAAAGCGTACCGGGAAAATTTATTACGTCCAGGTTGAAGGCGAGCCGACGGCAGAAGCGCTGGACGCCCTGCGTACCGGAGTAACGCTCAATGATGGCCCCACGCTACCCGCAGGCATTGAGGTAGTAGAGGAACCCGTATGGATGTGGCCGAGAAATCCGCCGATTCGGGAACGAAAAAACATTCCCACCAGTTGGTTGAAAGTCACCTTATATGAAGGCCGCAACCGTCAGGTACGTCGTATGACCGCGCATGTTGGATTTCCTACGCTGCGCCTCATCCGCTATGCCATGGGTGATTACACGCTGGAAAATCTCGCTAACGGCGAGTGGCGGGAACTGAAATCATAACCGTACGGTTTAACGTGAGTGTTAACAGGGAAGAATGAAAAATATGGATAAACAGCTTTTTGCAGCATTCATCCTGCTCGGCGTGTCACCGTTTTGTTCAGCAAAACTGGACTGTGAGGCGATTGCCGGAATTGCAGCAGGAGAGGCAAACTACCTTTATGAGTCTGCCAAAGTAAAAACCGACTCACGTCTGCATTTCTATTCTGCACCAGCAACAGAGTGTCAACTCCCCGCGTTCATGGTCAATGGCGACACTGTCGAGGTGCTCAGGAGTTCACAGCGCTACAAAAGCATGGGCATGCTTTCCAAAGATGAGCCTTATCGTTACGTACGTTATCGGGACGCTAAAGGAACCTTTGCCACCGGGTGGGTCTCGGCTGATGGATTAACACTGTTATCCAGCCCGCTTGCAGCAAGCGCGTCTTGCCAGTCATGGGCAAATAAAGAGATGTCACAGCGTGGGTACTTGCCCTACTCCTTCGCAAACCACTATCAGGTAATGGGAGACGCCCGCGCATGGTTCTATGCGATGCCAACCGAACAGTGTCGCAGCCCATCCGTATTTTTAGTGCCCGGCGACCTCGTCTCTGTACAAGAACAATCCAACGATGATTTTATGGAAGCGGTCTACTACACCACCGATCGCCATATCGTACGCGGCTGGTTAAAAAAGTCGCAGTTACAGGCTTTAAACAGCGGTGACCGCTATCGCGACGACATCAACCCGCTGTCGACAGACAAGGCAACGAGAGTCGCCACCCTTGGGCTACGTCACGACTATCAATGTATTTTTTATGAAAGCTGGAATGCTAAAAAGGCCATTGAGATTATCGTACGCGAGGATCATCAAACTGCATTGTGTCGCGGAGGGGCCGACCCACAAACGTCGCCTCCTGTGGCTTATATCAGTATCGACAAGACCAGCGGTGAAATTAGCTGGCCAGATGTTGCCGAAGGTTTTGCTGAGGAATAAGGGGAAACATGTTCAAACCGCACGTCACGGTCGCCTGCATTGTACATGCAGAAGATAAATTCTTAGTCGTTGAAGAAACGATCAATGGCAAGGCCTTGTGGAATCAACCCGCAGGACACCTGGAAGCCGACGAAACGCTGGTGCAAGCCGCAGCACGCGAACTATGGGAAGAAACGGGCATTAAAGCACAGCCACAGCATTTTGTTCGTATGCATCAATGGATTGCACCGGACAGAACGCCCTTTTTGCGTTTTCTTTTCGCTATCGAGCTTGCCAATATGTGCGCTACTGAACCCCATGACAGCGATATTGATTGCTGTCGTTGGGTCAGCGCAGAAGAGATTTTCTCTGCGCCAAACCTGCGTTCGCCGTTGGTTGCAGAGAGTATTCGCTGTTATCAGAGCGGCCAGCACTACCCGCTGTCCATGATCGGTGAATTTAACTGGCCATTTACAGAGGGTGTCAAGTAAAGGGCTGCGTGCTAGAATATGCCGCCTTGAAGTTCAATGTTGTGAGTATTCCTATGTCTGAAAGCCCAAAAAAAGTGATCGTCGGCATGTCCGGCGGTGTCGATTCCTCTGTTTCTGCCTGGCTGTTACAACAACAGGGCTATCAGGTAGAAGGCCTGTTCATGAAGAACTGGGAAGAGGACGATGGCGAGGAATACTGCACAGCGGCCGCCGACCTTGCGGATGCACAGGCTGTTTGTGACAAACTCGGCATTGAACTGCATACCGTCAACTTTGCCGCAGAATACTGGGACAACGTCTTTGAACTGTTCCTTGAAGAGTACAAAGCGGGTCGTACGCCGAACCCGGATATTCTGTGCAATAAAGAAATTAAGTTTAAAGCCTTCCTTGAGTTTGCCGCCGAAGATTTAGGTGCCGATTACATCGCCACCGGTCACTACGTGCGTCGCGCAGATGTCGACGGCAAAAGCCGACTGCTGCGTGGGCTCGATGGTAATAAAGACCAAAGTTATTTCCTCTATACGCTCGGCCATGAGCAAATCGCGCAAAGCCTGTTCCCGGTCGGTGAACTGGAAAAACCGCAGGTGCGTAAAATTGCCGAAGACCTTGGTCTGATTACGGCCAAGAAAAAAGACTCCACCGGCATCTGCTTCATTGGCGAACGTAAGTTCCGCGAGTTTCTTGGTCGCTACCTGCCGGCTCAGCCAGGCAAAATCATCACCGTTGATGGTGAAGAGATTGGCCAGCATCAGGGGCTGATGTACCACACTCTGGGTCAGCGTAAAGGTCTGGGTATTGGCGGAACGAAAGAAGGGACAGAAGATCCATGGTATGTGGTGGATAAAGACGTTGAGAACAACATTCTGGTTGTCGCTCAGGGTCATGAACATCCACGTCTGATGTCTGTTGGCCTGGTGGCGCAACAGCTGCATTGGGTCGATCGCGAACCGTTCACCGGTACCATGCGCTGTACGGTGAAAACCCGCTATCGTCAGACCGACATTCCGTGCACCGTTAAGGCACTGGATGCTGAGCGTATTGAAGTCATTTTCGACGAGCCAGTCGCGGCAGTTACGCCGGGTCAGTCGGCTGTCTTTTACAATGGCGAAGTGTGCCTCGGCGGCGGCATTATCGAACAACGATTGCCTCTGCCGGTATAATTACTTACACATTTGATACAAGGAAGCAGTGAACGTGGCAAAGAATTATTATGACATCACCCTCGCCCTGGCAGGCATTTGCCAGTCGGCACGCCTGGTGCAGGAACTGGCGCACCAGGGGCATTGTGATGCCGATGCATTACACGTTTCACTGAACAGTGTCATCGACATGAATCCCAGCTCTACGCTGGGCGTGTTTGGCGGCAGCGAGGCCAACCTGCGTTTGGGGCTGGAAACAATGCTCGGCGTACTGAACGCCAGCAGTCGCCAGGGACTGAACGCTGAACTCACTCGTTACACGCTAAGCTTGATGGTGCTGGAGCGTAAGCTGTCAGCGGCCAAGGGCGCTATGGACACGCTGGGAGACCGTATCAGCGGCTTGCAGCGCCAGCTGGACCATTTTGATTTGCAGTCAGAAACGTTGATGAGTGCGATGGCTGGCATTTATGTTGACGTCATCAGCCCACTCGGCCCGCGTATTCAGGTCACGGGTTCCCCGGCCATCCTTCAGAGCCCACAGGTACAGGCTAAAGTACGCGCTTCGCTGCTGGCTGGCATCCGTGCTGCCGTGCTCTGGCATCAGGTTGGTGGAGGCCGTCTGCAACTCATGTTTTCTCGTAATCGCCTGACGACTCAGGCAAAACAAATTCTTGCTCATTTAACCCCGGAGTTGTGATCTATGGAATTATCCTCACTGACCGCCGTTTCCCCTGTCGATGGACGCTACGGCGATAAAGTCAGCGCGCTGCGCGGGATTTTCAGCGAATACGGTTTGCTGAAATTCCGTGTACAGGTTGAAGTACGCTGGCTGCAAAAACTGGCCGCGCACGCAGCGATCAAGGAAGTTCCTGCTTTTGCTGCCGACGCAATCGGTTTCCTTGATGCGATCGTCGCTAACTTCAATGAAGAAGATGCTGCGCGTATCAAAACCATTGAACGTACGACCAACCATGATGTGAAGGCAGTTGAGTATTTCCTGAAAGAGAAAGTAGCGGATATCCCGGAACTGCACGCCGTTTCCGAATTTATCCACTTTGCGTGTACCTCAGAAGACATCAACAACTTGTCCCACGCGCTGATGCTGAAAACCGCACGCGACGAAGTGGTTCTGCCGTACTGGCGCCAGCTTATCGACGCGGTGAAAGATCTGTCTGTACAGTATCGCGATATTCCTCTGCTCTCCCGTACCCACGGTCAGCCAGCCACCCCGTCTACGCTGGGCAAAGAAATGGCTAACGTGGCCTACCGTATGGAGCGTCAGTATCGCCAACTCAATCAGGTTGAAATTCTTGGTAAGATCAACGGTGCAGTCGGTAACTATAACGCCCATATCGCCGCTTACCCGGAAGTTGACTGGCATCAGTTCAGCGAAGAGTTTGTCACCTCGCTGGGCATCCAGTGGAACCCGTACACCACGCAGATTGAGCCGCACGACTACATTGCCGAGCTGTTCGACTGCATCGCCCGTTTCAACACCATCCTGATCGACTTTGACCGTGATGTCTGGGGCTACGTGGCGCTGAACCATTTCAAACAAAAAACTATCGCGGGTGAAATCGGCTCTTCCACCATGCCGCATAAAGTTAACCCCATCGATTTCGAAAACTCCGAGGGTAACCTGGGTCTGTCTAACGCGGTTCTGCAGCACCTGGCGAGCAAACTGCCGGTCTCCCGCTGGCAGCGTGACCTGACTGATTCTACCGTTCTGCGTAACCTGGGCGTAGGTATTGGCTATGCGCTGATCGCCTATCAGTCCACGCTTAAGGGCGTGAGCAAACTGGAAGTGAACCGCGATCACCTGCTGGATGAACTGGATCATAACTGGGAAGTTCTGGCAGAGCCGATTCAGACCGTGATGCGTCGCTACGGTATTGAGAAGCCGTATGAGAAGTTGAAAGAACTGACCCGCGGCAAGCGCGTTGACGCCGAAGGTATGAAGCAGTTTATCGACGGTCTGGCACTGCCGGAAGAAGAGAAAACTCGCCTGAAAGCAATGACGCCTGCCAATTATATTGGTCGCGCCATCACCATGGTTGATGAACTGAAGTAATCAGCAACGCCCCAGATGCTGAACAGAAGCCGGATAAGCGTAAGCGATTCCGGCTTTTTATCACCCGCAACATTATCCCTTCCCCCGGTTTATTAAATGTTTATCCCCACAGCCACATAATCAGCGTTAGACTATATAATTGATTTTGTAAATTCAGAAAATACAGTTAATTATCATAAAATCAAACAGTTAATAAAAAACCGTCTTGGACAATCGAGGCCAATATCGGTCAATTTATCGCCCCAAATCATGCCCCTGACTGGTTTTTGCCCCCAAATTTGCCCCCAAAAAGTAACAATCGATGGTGGTCTAAGCTGCCGCTAATTTATGCGCGTTCTGAAACTGCAGCCATCCGCAGAATGTTTAAACCACTCTGGCAGCATGGCCGTGCAATTTGCTTTGCTGATGGCTGGTACGAATGGAAAAAGGAAGGCGACAAGAAACAGCCCTGCTTTATTCATCGGGCCGATAGTGCCGTACCGGCTGATAAATTTAAATGGCACACGGTGACGCGTGCCGTTGGAAATGTGAAAAATCAGGGAACCCAGTTAATTCAACCAATGTGACGCAGCATTACATTACTAAAAACATAGCAACTATTTGATAAATTTGAAATTATCATGCTTTCTACTTTCAAAAACAGTCAATAGCTACCTTCTACAACTCATTGATTATCTAAACTTTGATTTTAGTTTTGGGGAAGAGTTTTCGCCAATAATCCAAGTTTTTCACACCAGCACACACAACACGCTGGCACTAATGTCAAATCTCAATGGTATAGCTTTTACAGTCGCCGAGATCTGCTATTAGCTGAATTGCAGACGTTAATAACTCTTCTGACCGTTGCTAGTACTTCTAATACTATTACCTAACCTAATCAAGAGAATCTTAATCTGTTGTCTTATCAAATAATTTTATTGAATCAGTCAATACATAATCAATAAAAGATTTAATGTGAAAGACTTGAAAAGCACTACTGGCAGCGTTTTGGGTGAAATCTAAAGCTGTAGCATTTAGGCTTACCAACCAGTTATATTCTTCAGTCAGTCTCTTTCTGGAAGACTCATCAGAATAACGACTTCGCAGGCTAAATGATAATTTCTGCATGATGACTGGGTCAAGTTTCCTATAATTTTCAATGAAAATGCTAGGATCGACCAAGTGTAAAAAAGGTAAGTCATGAAGATTAAGTTCACTTTTATGAGACTGACTCAGTTCAGATAGAAACGTGAATTTTCCTCTTTGCAACTCATCACTGAACTGTGCCGCAAATTCCGAAAGTGATGCATCAAACCTTTTCTTTTTCGCCTCCTTAATATGCTCAAGAATGAGTTTAAAATCCTCACTATCCCTGTCCAGAAAACCCATGCCACGCCATGCCCTATGCTCATTATAATGCCATTGTGCATACTCCTTATGTATATCTTTAGGTCCCAATCCTTTGTAGTAAATATCTATTTGCAGTTTTGTCTCATCTATGATGTCATGAACAATATCTTTGGTTAGACCTTCTTTCGCCATTTCCAGCAATATACTTGCGGTCATCAAAAGTTCACCTATAGAAGTGATTTTACCTGAAAATAGATTATCCCTCGCAATGGAGTACTGTTCATTAAGTATATTTTCATTTAATTCACGATAATTCCATAAATATTCCCAAGCCTGGGAGTCAGTGTTTCTAAAAAATCGCGTAATATCCAACTGAGCTAGTAGATCATTAGTGACCTTTCCATCATGGATCAGATCCCTCCATGATTCCCCATCCAATAATTTATCGGCTAGTACAGGGGAAGCATATTTTTTTACGATCATGTCATATTTACTAGCAGTATTTTTTCCACCTAAGTACATCCCATAATTAATCTTACCAATTGAATTAAAATCCTCGTAACTAAGGTTGCCCCCCCGGTATTCCATCGAGAAAATTAACAATTGTTGGCAAAACACCCTCATGAAATCCTCGTTTTGGACATATTTCGCACCCATGAGCGAAGTAATGCGTTGTACGTCCAGAAAGAACTGCCTCAAGTGTCTTAGATTATTATAATTCGCCGACAAATAGAGCTTTTCTATTGTCTGAATATCAGCCTTAAATATATTCGCAATCTGTGAACTGCTAATTACACTTAGGGAAGGTGCGAACAAGTTCCTGATATGAGATCATCATATTCATCCGGAGCGCATCCCAGAGGGACATCATGAG